>Ga0137418_10001582_pt1 | contig 21005 bp, 17 predicted proteins | sample CZODoug3_1_2_16f_FD_122242 | JGI IMG/M metagenome (GOLD analysis project Ga0137418, IMG submission 122242) | Vadose zone soil fungal communities from Angelo Coast Range Reserve, California, USA - CZODoug3_1_2_16fungal (Hybrid Assembly) | ecosystem: Environmental > Terrestrial > Soil > Vadose...
ATAAGGAATGCGACGAAGTTAATAAGGAATGCGACGAAGTTAATAAGGAATGCGACGAAGTTAATAAGGAATGCGACGAAGTTAATAAGGAATGCGACACTTTCAATCGTCTTTGGGCCGGCGGAACTTCAAAGAGCCGGCCCGATCCTCGTAAAGGCGTTCAACACCCTGACCAAGAAAAGAAGCAAAATGAGCGCGATAGATTATGAGGAATCAGTATGTTGGGAAGAATTAGACAAGCCATCGGCAGCGTATTGGAGATTGGAGATTCCAAAATTGCTGCATTTTCTCAATCGATTCAGAAATGCAGCAATTTTGAATCTCCAATAGTCTGTCCTATTTCGGCAGCGTTCCTTTTCCATCCAGAACAAAGGTCAATAGCTTCGGCGGAACGGTCGGTCCAGTAGGTACATTCCCCGGCACAGCCCCCGGGGCGGGTAGCGGAGCGTTGGGCAGTGGAGGTAGTACTATTCCCGGGCCACCAAGGAAAGCAAGGTATTGTTTTCCATCGAGCATATAAGTGATCGGCGGGCCCATGCCACCACGCAATCCAGTTTGAATGTCTAATAGCTTTTCACCCTTGTCAGCGCTATAAGCGGCGAAGTGACCGTCGGGGATCACCTGGAACACGAGATTACCGGCTGTCGTGACCGTCCCACCTCCCACGGCTCCTCCACCTGGGGTGCGCCAACGTTCCTTTTGAGTGACAGGATCCCACGCGACAAGCATGAAGTGTTGTCCTTCGGGTGGCACTGGTCCAATCGCCTGGGGAGAAGGACGCGTGGGTCGCGATGTCGTTTCGGGGGTTGGGCCAGCGCCGGGGCGGATAATTCCGGTATTTCGTTCTCCCGGCTTGTAAACGAAATCTGCTTCGAGCGAGAACGTGCGGTTACCATCGGTCGTCGTCGGAATATAAACCAGACCCGTTGAAGGATTGAACGACATGGGCGACCAGTTATGGGCTCCATTCGGAGACGGCGCCAACGTGATGGTTTCTTTGTTTTGATCGTAGTGCGCTTCCGGATTCACAACCGGCCGGCCTGTTTCCGGGTCGATGCCTTTTGCCCATGTAACCTGCGCAAAAGGCTGAGCCGAAATGAACGCCCCCGTGATGCGATCCAGAACGTAATAAAAACCGTCCTTATTCGCCTGCATGATGACCTTACGCTGGCGGCCATTGATCATCAGATCCGTGAGTATGAATCCCTGGACGCTGTCGTAGTCCCAGGAATCGCCTGGCACCGGCTGGTAATACCACTTCAACTCGCCTGTGTCCGGCTTAACGGCGAGAATCGAACACACAAACAAGTTGTCTTTGCCTTTCGACTGGCGAAGCTCTTCCGGCCATGGACCACCGTTACCCGTTCCGACATATATGAGATCCGCATCGGGATCGTAAGCCATGCCGTCCCAAACGGTTCCACCCCCGCCGAGCTTCCACCACTGTCCGGACCACGTCTCTGCTGCCTTTTTCAGCGCAGGATTCTCGAATGGTTTCGAAGGATCGCCAGGAATCGTATAGAAGCGCCATGCGAGTTGTCCGGTATTCGCGTCGTATGCTGCGAAAAATCCGCGGACAGGGAACTCGGAACCGCTCACGCCGATGATCACCTTGCCCTTTGCGATCCGCGGCGCCATCGTGATCGTGTAACTGTCCTGGGGATATGCGACGCGTGCTTCCCAAACCGGTTTACCTGTTTCGGCATCGAGAGCTTCGAGTCTGCCATCGATCACCGGCGCGATGATTTTCCCCTGATAAGTTGCAATGCCGCGATTCACAACACCGCAACAGATCTTCGGCCGCACAGCAGTCTGATTGACTTCCGGATCCCATCGCCATCGTTCCTTCCCTGTGCGGGCATCGACGGCAAAAACAACACTCCAATTCGTGATTCCGTATAACGAGCCATTCCAGAACAGCGGAGTGCTTTCCTGATTGCCGCCGCCCGGTCCCACGTCATACGACCAGGCCAGACCAAGCCGGCTCACATTGCTTGTGTCGATCTGTTTCAGTGGGCTGTATCGTGTTTCGCCCGGAGTCAGACCGTAAGTCAGCCATTCCTCACCAGTCTTGCCGGCATTCCTTAGCGCCTGATCGTCGATTCGCCGCGTTTGTTGGCCCGCGGCGATCCAGGTGGCGAACAGCAGCCCGGTGAGAGACAGAAACAAGACAGTCACCTTTCGAGTGCGCATGGTTACCTCTTTGAAGTGAATTCAGAACTGTTGGCGGCAATTATACGGAAGTTACAAGCGTACCATGCCTACTTTATGCCGCGTTCGCTGCGTTCGAGTCGAGATGGCTCAGTCTTGCGCAGCGCAGAACAAGGCCCTTGCGGTCAGATGATGATCGCTATCATTCAGCGCCGATCCGCCGGGAAGCCGCGCGAGAGTCATGGCCCCATCGGTCCTGGATGTTTAGGGGATCTGGTGAACCCTGCCGTTGACCTTTTCCATTGACGCGCTGTTCGATGATTTTCTTTGCAGTATTTTGCCCCGAAAAGGCCTCATTATTATTTGGGAGCAACTGCGCGCATCACGGTGCAGTCTGAGCGATCCTCGGCCGGCTCTTTACGCTGATATGCTTAATCAAGTTCCTGGCTCGCTCTGGCAACGTCACTCTCATGTGCCACTGTGCTGAGGATCAGGAGCAATGTCACCGTCACGTTCTTAAGAAGTTTATATTTAGCAGTCGGATTTAATGCCTGACTGGTACCCGCACATTGGATAGTCGACAGGCCGCTAATTCTGACTGCCGCTGCCGTCTGTCTTTAACGGACTCAAACCGCCCAACTTCTTGCGGGCGGCTTGAAGCGATTGCGCCAATGATTCGGCGTTTTTCTCCAGAGTCTTCATCCGTGAATCCCGTGCGGAATCTCGCAAATCTTGCAGCTCTTCAATAAGGAGGGCCAACTGGGCCTCAAAAGCCGGGATGTTCGATCTCAGCTTCTCGCGATCTTCATTCGTCACGCCCTGTCCCTGCGGAGGTCGAAACTGGCTTATGGCCGCATTCAGCTCGCGGACTCTTTCACCCAAAATGTGGAATTTCTCCAATTTTTCATTTTGCTCATTCTTGCGAATGTTCCAAAGCTCAGCCTGGCCCGACACTCCTTGCGCAACGGCTTCCGCGCGTGCCTGGGCTTCATGCAGTTGAGTGGACAAGTTCGTCACTTCCTTGGAAATGCCCTTGCCGCATTCCGTGAAGCGATTCATGAGGTTCTGAATGTATTCAACGTCGAAATCGGATGTCATATCCGTTGAATTGATCCTGGTCCCGACACGCTCGAGCTCGGTCAGGTAATTGTCCAGGGCGAGAACGGATTTAACTAAAGGAGAATCCCGTTTGATCTTATTTGACATGGCGCATGGACGTCGCTGGACATCGGTAGCCCATTAGTATAGTTGCAGGGCCGGCTTGCTTAGCCTAACAACTTCTAAGAAACTGGATAGCCCGCGCTTGCACTCGCAGCCGCGTTGACACAGCGGAGGTAAAGATGATCAGAAAGACTCAAAGCATCGCCGCGATCGCATTAATGTCATTGTCTCTGGGCAGCGGTTGGGCATTTGCGCAGCCTCCGGCACCACAACTGTTGTTCAGTGTGACCCTGCAAAATGACACTCGACTGCCTCTGACTCAGAATTCGATCACGACGCCAAACGTCGACCTTCAACTTTATGGAGACGGCAGGAACATTGTCATCGCGGTTGGCAGGGGTGCAAACCTGCCACGCACCTTCTTCGGATTGTGTGAAAAACCTTGTGGCTTTACCTTACGCGACAGGAACAATTTTTTCGATCTTAGAGGAAGAGCGAGTATCAAGTTCACGACCATCGTGTCCGGTTTCCATCGCGTGCGGCCAATCATTAAATTAACGGACGGCACACTACTGATTGGAGATCAGGCGGAAGGTTCCGTCGCGGATTACCATCAGTACCAAATCTCGTTTAGCGAGTGCCGGTGGCTCAGGCTCGATCCGGTTAGAGGCGTTACACTGGGAGCCTGGGTTGAAAATCCGGATCTGAGCGAGGTTGAAGAAGTCGGCTACTTCGACGTGATTCCGGGGAGCGGAGCCCATACCGAGGGTCTCGCGGTTGAAAAGCAACCCGCCCCTCCGGTTGGAGGGTGGATTGCCGTTTCCAGTTTTGAACTGTGGGGACAACCCGTGAGCCGGAAGTAGCGGCATCGCCCCAGTACAGTCACCACCGCATCGCCTACATCGACTGGATGGCGTACATCATTCCGAAGCGCGAAGCAGGGTCTGCCGCCAGCTCCTCGAAACGTCCCTGCTCGACGAGCCGGCCCTGATCGAATACGACAATCCTGTCCGCATCCCTCAGCGTGCTGATGCGATGCGCGACGATGAGCATCGTGCGGTCGCCGCTGTGCTCCATCATCAATCGCTCCATGACCATCTGCTCCGTAGCGGAATCGAGGGCCGATGTCGCTTCGTCCAGCAGGAGAATCGAAGCGTTGCGGCAGATCGCGCGTGCAATCCCGACGCGTTGACGCTCACCGCCCGATAAGGAATAGCCGCGCTCGCCGACGATGGTGTCGAGTCCATCAGGAAGGCGCCCAATCACGCCGGTGAGGCAGGCGATCTCGCAGGAACGCTGCAGCAGCGCGGGCGGCACATCTCGCATCATCGTGATGTTTTCCCGCAGAGAAAAGTTGAACAGTTCCGTCTCCTGCAGCACGACCGCGATATTCGAGATCAGTTCCTCGTGGCGAATCTCGTCGATCGACACATCGCCAATGTGAAGCGCGCCGCGGTCCAGGTGGTACAGCCCCAGCAGCAGTTTGATGAGCGTGGATTTTCCCGAGCCGGAGGGGCCGGCAATACCGACGATCTCCCCGCGCTTCACTTCGAGCGACAGCGGCCCCAGTGCGGGCCTGGCGTCGTAGCGAAAGACGGCTTCATGGAAGCGGATACTCTGCCAGTCGAGTGGAAATTTGCGGCTGCCCGTGGGCAGCCGATTGTCGATCCAGAACAGCGGCATCATCCGCCCGAGGTTGGACTTGCGTTCGATCATCAACTGGAAGCGATCGGTGAAATCGGTTGCGGCCTCGCGCAGCTTGTCAAAGTACGTGGCATACGTCAGGAAGAAACCCGGCGACAGTCTTCCGCGCATCACCATGTAAGCAATGAGGAGAAGATAAATCCCCCAGCAGATGGCATTGTGGACCTGGAAACACATCCATTTCGTATTGCCGAGGCGCAATCGCTCGTAGGAGAGTTGCCGCGCCAGTTCTTCGCGCTGCGCAAGGTTGCTCGTCATGCTCTCGGCCGCGCCCATCGCTTTGACCGAAAGGATGTTCGAGGCGCTCTCCACAAAACCCCCGCTGGCATTCTCCAGCGACTTGTTGATGCGGTCGGAAAGCCTGTCGATGCGGTTGTCGAAGAACAGTTCTGTGGCCATCAACACACCAATGTAATAGACAAAGAAAAAGATGAATGCCGGGTGCAACAGAACGCCTGCGATTAGCGAACCGGCAAATGTCGCGACCGTCGAGAGGAAGTTGTTCAGCACGTCGCCGGTCCATTCACGCACCGCCTCTGCACCGGTGAGGACGCGCTGAGCCTTGTTGCCCGTGCTTTCCTGATGGTGCCAGGACAGCGAGGACTCCAGCAGCCGCTCGAAGCCCCACACCTTCGCGCGGTATCGCGCATTGAGGCTCATGCGGCCGAGCATGCGTTTGCTCGATAGCCGGATCAGCGCAATGATTGCATAGCTGCCGGAAAGCAATCCCACGAGCCAGAACATCGGCGATAGCGGCGGCCGCGCATTGGCATCGACCTTGACGTAATCGATCAGGAAATTCGTGATCAACCCCACGATGTACGGCGGCACCATTCCGTAGCAGAGGACGGTCAGAAGGACTCCACTGAAGAAAAGGAAGTTCCATCGCTCTTCTCCGAGGAAGAACCAGAGCGTGCGCGGAAGGTCGAAAAACGAGAAATGTTCGGTGCGCCGGACGGATACCATCACAATTTATTATACGGAGGGGCCGCGCCAGGCCAGGCCCATCGCGAATTCACATGTCGAACCAGGTTTCCGTTTTTCGAGATTGGGGCGTAGGATGAAGGGATTTTCAAGCAGGGGGGTCACAGCATGGAACGTTTCATCGCCAATCTGGTCAAAGATTTCGAGAGCGGCAAGCTCAACCGCCGCCAATTCTGCGAAACCGTTGCCCTGGCGGCCACCGTCTACGCTGCGGGCGAAGGCGCCGCGAATGCCGCGCCCGCACAGGGTTTCAAGGTGATCGCCATCAACCACATCTCCTATGCCTGCCCGGACTATCGCAAGGCACGCGATTTCTACACAACGGTGTTGGGCATGAAGAACGCAAAGGACGACGGAAAATCGCGAGCCAATCTTTCGTTCGGTCCGGGAAAGGGCGGCAACTACTTTATCGCGCGCAATGCCACGGCCGGCCAGCCGCAGGCCAAGTCGGTGGTCGATCATGTCTGCTACACGATTCCGAATTGGAACGATGCGCGCGTGAATGCGACGTTAAAGGCGCACGGCCTGAACCCGACCGGGCGCAGCGGAAGCGTGAATGTCCTTGATCCATTCAACTATTCGGTGCAGCTCGCCTCTTCCGAGGCGGAAAACCCCTTCATTTGAGGAGAATCCCTATGCAAGGTTTCGTCGCAACAAAGCTTCACGAGTTCGAGCAAGGCAAGATCAGCCGCCGCAAGCTCATCGAGACGCTCACCCTGGCCGCCACCACGCTGTTCGCCGCTGAGGGCGCCGGGGCCGCTGCACCGGAAGGGCTCAAGGCCGCGCTGGTCAATCACATTTCCTACACCTGCCCCAATTTCAAACAGGCCGGGGACTGGTATTCGAAAGTCTTCAATTTCGACCAGGTTGGCCTCAAGGACACTGAGGTCACTCTACCGTTCGGCAAGAAGGGCGAAAAGCCGTACAACGTGACAGCGAAGGACGTGCCGCTGACGTTCATCATCTGCCGCACTCGCGATCTGAATGCGCCGCCGGCCAACGGCCAGCCGCGGCCCAGGAGCCAGGCCGTGGTCAACCATATTGCCTACACCATCGCCGACTACGATCGAGACAAGGTGCTCGCAGAACTGAAGCGCATGGGATTCGACAATCCGCGCGAAGATGGAGAACACAGCTTCCACATCGCCGATCCGTTCGGTTACGACGTGCAGATCAGCGGCATCAACATGACGGCGCTGACCAGCGGGTAAGGTTGAACGCGCAAACGAGAATCTAAACACCGGGGGCTAACTTGATCCGCGCAGGCGTGGTGATTCTGTTGAGTCTCGTCTTACCCGTGGCAGTTTCACTGTAACCAATAGCCGGAACGGCTTCATGAAGGCCTACCCGGCCGTCAATCGATGAATCCAGGTAACTACGGGACGATCGGGCTGGTCCGCGACACCGAGTCTCCCGTGCCGACCATTGCTTCGGGCGATTTGTTGTTGTCCTGACAGACATATTCGAACAGTTCAGTACCGGCACTCCATCGAAGAAGGAAGCCTCCGGTCCAGATAGCGGTGTAGGCACCGGGATCATCCACGGTAACCTCGTATTGCAGCGTGTTGAAGTCGGGTCGTGAGAACCTTTCAATAAGGTGGAGTTGTTCTGTGTGAGGCGTTCCCTCTCTGTCTATCCAGAATCTCTCATTGAAGCCCACCGAATCCACTACCAGCGCGTCCGCTTCCCAACGGCCGACGGAATGGCCGTAATAGCTGGGCTGGAGATTCTTCGGATGCGGGCGCCCATCCATATAAATAGTCCGGAACGTGTGCGGGCCGCCGATATCGAAGATGTAAACGAGATTCATTTCCGGAAAGTCGACGAATTCCACTCCATACGGAGTAACAAATTGCCGCGCTCCCCCGGAACTCTTGCAGCGCGTGTGCGGTTCGTCACTCTCAAATGCCGCCTCTCGCGCCGCGTGCAGAGCCCTCGCCCAGGGCTGAAAGGGAACGTCCTCAATCTTGATGTTGTTTGGAAGATGAGTGTTTGCGCCCGCGCGATTAACGCTGTTCGGATTAACAGACAACTGAACGATTCCGGCCGGCGCCCACAAACCGATCTCGCCTGGAGGTGTGCCCAGGTTCAATCTGCCGTCCGGCCAACGTGGAGCAGGGCGCGCGGGTGTGGCTCGCCGCTGCGGATTCTGTGCGAGCGCCGGACCGGCGATGAGCGCGAAGGCCATCAGCACAACTGTCAAACGTGTTTTCAGGTGGACCTCCTCGGGATTGCCCCACTTCAATGCGTTCAGGATATTAAATCGCATCCGCGCAAATCTCTAGAGGTTCCAGTAACTCCATGACTCTTTTGCGTCGAACAAGCTGATCGATGGAGGAAGGACACCTATAATAAAGGTTAAAGGCTCCGCACGGAAGGCCCGCCGCGGCCCGCCTGAGGGCCTCCAAATCGCTCACTTTATGGAATTTTCAGTCTGGACATAAGAAAAAAGGTCCCGTTCCGAAAACAGCGCGGACGGGGTGGTCGCTGCGACACCCTCTTTCAAAACGCATTCTTGAAATGGAACTTGTGAATGTGCCCAGTATCTGCGACTTTTTGTGCAAAAGCAGTCTGGACGGCTAAATCAGGGGGTTCTCAAAAGCTCGCTTCCCGGTTAGAATTTCGCTCGCCGCGGCGCTTACGGGCGCCTGCGACGCGGAGAATCAGGCATTTTAGCCCTGAGCCCGCATAGAAGCAGCGGCAATACTTTTTGAAGGCAGGATGACTGTGAGCAAAGCTTTGGAGGGAGTTCGGGTACTGGATATGACCCACGTGCAGTCGGGACCGACCTGCACGCAGATTCTGGCATGGTTCGGCGCCGATGTAATCAAGATCGAGCGGCCGGGGGAGGGCGACGCCACGCGTAGCCAATTACGCGACATTCCGGACGTCGACAGCCTCTATTTCACGATGTTGAACAGCAACAAGCGCAGCGTGACGCTGAATCCCAAGACCGAGGCCGGCGCCCGGATCTTCAAAAGGCTGATCGAGGAATGCGACGTGTTGGTGGAGAACTACGCACCCGGCGCGATCGATCGCATGGGCTTTCCCTGGGAGAAAATACAGGAGATCAATCCGCGGATGATCTATGCCTCAGTAAAGGGATTCGGCCCGGGTCCTTACGAAGACTGCAAGGTCTACGAGAACGTTGCCCAGTGCACCGGCGGAGCCGCCTCGACTACGGGCGAAATCGACAGTTTGCCCCTGGTGACCGGCGCCCAGATTGGCGATTCCGGCACCGGCATCCATTTGGTAGCGGGCATCCTGGCCGCCCTGTTTCATCGTGAAAAGAGCGGCAGAGGACAGCGAGTGACCTGCGCGATGCAGGATGCTGTACTGAATCTATGCCGCGTGAAGCTGCGTGACCAGCAGCGGCTCGCCCGCGGCCCGCTCAAGGAATATCCGCAATTCCTCAACGGCGGTTTCGGCAATGCCGTACCCCGTGCGGGCAATGCCTCCGGAGGGGGCCACCCAGGCTCGGTCGTCCGATGCAAGGGCTGGGAGACCGATCCCGACGCTTACATTTACGTGATCGCTCAGTCCGGAGCCTTTCCGGCATTGGCCGGGGTCATCGGGCATGAGGATTGGCTCAATGATCCGGAATACAACACCCCCGAGGCGCGCCTCCACAAACTGGATCAGGTCTTTGCGGAAATCGAGAAGTGGACCATGACCATGAACAAGATGGATGTGATGGCCACGCTCAATCCCCTCAATGTGCCCAACGGCCCGATCCTTTCTATGAAGGAACTGGCCGAGGAGCAAGCCCTCCGCGAGACCGGGACCGTGGTCGAGGTCGACCATCCCGAACGTGGAAAGTATCTGACGGTAGGTAATCCGATCAAGTTGTCGGATTCGCCTGCAGTAGTCCGCCGCTCGCCGCTCCTGGGCGAACACACTGATGAAGTCCTCCGGACCGTCCTCGGTCTTGATGACAAGGAAATCCACGCCGCACGCCTGCAGGGTGCGATCTAGCATAAGCGGCGGGAATGCAAGCTCCATAGCGCGCAACCATCAAGAAACGAGGCTCGAATCGTGAAATACAACGTACTCATTCTGGGGGCTTCCTACGGCTCGTTATTCGGCACCAAGTTACTGATGGCGGGGCACCGGGTTTCGCTGGTTTGCACCAAACCCACTGCCGAGCTGATTAACCGTGAGGGAACGCTTGTGCGCTTTCCGATCCGCGGCCGCGAGGCGCTGGTGGAGATCGCATCGAAGAGACTGCCCGGCGCGCTTTCCGCGAGCACACCTGACGATGTCGAGCCGGGCGAGTTCGATCTGGTCGTGCTCGGTATGCAGGAGGCGCAGTACGGCTCAAAAGGGGTTCGGGAGTTGATGGGCCGCATCGCCCTGGCGCGCGTCCCTTGCCTGGCGATTATGAATATGCCGCCTTTGCCCTACCTCAAACGTATTCCCGGGCTCTCGACGGAAACTCTGGAGCCGTGCTACGCGGATCCTGGCGTCTGGGAGGGCTTCGATCCCGGACTGACCACCCTGGCGAGTCCCGATCCCCAGGCATTTCGTCCATCGGATCAGCCCAAGAATGTTCTTCAGGTGGGCTTGCCGACCAACTTCAAGGCGGCGCGCTTCGAAGCCGCGGAGCCGACGGCGCTGCTTCGCCATCTCGAGGCCGACATCGAAGAGGCCCGGTTCGACCCTGGCGACGGAGCTATCGAAATCCCGGTGAAGCTCAAGGTACACGATTCCATTTTCGTGCCGCTGGCCAAATGGCCGATGTTGATGGCCGGCAACTACCGCTGTATCCGGCCGGACGATATGATCGCCATCAGAGAAGCGGTGCACGCGAACGTTGACAAGTCCCGGGAGATCTACGACTGGGTCTGGAAACTCTGTACCGCGCTTGGCGCTGATGATGCCGACATGGTTCCTTTTGAAAAGTACGCAAAGGCGGCCGAGGGCCTCGCCAAGCCCTCTTCTGCGGCGCGCGCGCTTTTTGGCGGCGCCGAGCACATCGAGCGGGTGGACTGTCTGGTCCGGCGAATCGCCCGCCAACAAGGACTCCAGTCCAACATACTGGACGAGATCGTCACACTTGTGGACGAGCGTCTGGGAAAAAACCGCGCGGCCGATCTTAGAAAGCAGCATTCATCGACAAGCTGAAGCTGAAGTCGCTCCGGTTTATCGTTGGCGAAATATGTTGCATTTTTTCCTATTCCTTTGTCGATCATTCCAGCATCCAGCGCGTTTACCTAGCGCGAATGCCGAAAATAGCTGCCATAATGAATATCATCTTGACAACTATAGGCGTCACCGGCAGACTGCTACGGTCTGAAAGCGCTAAGGATGGCACTTATTCTGGGGTTGGTGTTGGCAGAATCAGAAAAGCGGAATAAAAAATCTCAACCCATTAGGATTCTAATCGCAGATGACCATCCTATCTTCAGGGATGGTTTGCGGCGCCTACTGGAAACGGAACCTCAGTTTGTTGTCGTCGGAGAAGCGTCTGATGGCGATGAGGCTGTAAAGGCAGCTAAAGAGCTGAAGACAGACATTCTGCTTTTAGACCTGAATATGCCTCGCGTCCATGGGCTCGAGGCGCTGAAAGACCTCACTACTTCCGGAACTCCCGTCCGGATTATCCTGTTGACCGCCGAAATCCAAAAGCCGCAGATTGTAGAAGCTCTGCTTCTGGGCGCTTCAGGCCTGATCATGAAAGATACCCCCACGCAGCTGCTATTCAAGGCCATTCGGACGGTCATGAGTGGCGAGTATTGGATCGGGCGTGAGAGCGTCAGCGACATTATTCAGACATTACGGGATCTGGCCTACTTCATTCGAACCGAGCGGCGAAAGGATAATTTCGGTCTTACGCCCCGGGAGCTTGAAATCGTCCGAGCTTTAAGCGCCGGCGACACCAATAAAGACATTGCCAAACGATTCTCCATCAGTGAGCAGACCGTCAAGCACCACCTCACCAACATTTTCAACAAGACAGGGGTCTCTCAGCGTCTCGAATTGGCCTTATTTGCTCTGAGTCACAATTTGATGGACGTGGAAAATACCAACACCAAGGAAAGACCTCTCTCCTGGCAAAGCGCCGGCAAACGGCGGAACGAACTGGACCTGGCAGAACTTGAGGGTTCGGGATTATTGTCCAAATTGCTGCCGAAGACTCACTAAATATTGATAAAGCGCCGCCAAAATCAGCCGATACAGTCATAGAAGGTGCGAACAGCAGGGGGCCATCGTGGCGAAGACTTGTATCGTGATTGCGGACGATCATGCACTTTTTCGTAGCGGCTTGCGAAAGTTGCTGGAAAGCAAGGCGCATTTGAGTGTTGTTGGGGAAACTGCCTCGGGCGACGAGGTTGCGACGCTCGTGAAGAGTCTCAAGCCGGATATATTGCTGCTGGATGTCTGCCTTCCGCGACTCTCCGGACTTGGTGTTCTGCAACAACTGGGTTCTTCTTCAACCCGCGTGATCCTGCTCACCGCAAATATCGAAAACAGCGATGCCGTCCAGGCGCTTCAGTGGGGCATCCATGGCATAGTTCTCAAGAACGCTACAACCGAGTCGGTATTCCGGAGTATCGACGCGGTCATGGACGGCCAGTACTGGATCTTCTCCAGAGGTGTGGAAGGTCTTGATAATGCCGTCAGTCGATTGTCCGCACCTGAATCGACAGGCAAGACTCAATCCGGCAGGTTTCGCCTGACACAACGCGAGATGGTTGTCCTGCACGCCGTCGTATCCGGCCGCGCCAATAAGGAAATTGCCAGGCAATTCTGCATCAGCGAACAGACGGTCAAGCATCATGTCACGAACATCTTCAACAAGACCGGCGCTTCCAGCAGGCTCGAGCTGACATTGTTTGCAATTGAGCATGGACTCGTTGAAACCCCACCGCTCCAGTGAGGCTGGCACGGGAGTGCTGCTGCCTGCCACTACCTCGGAGCCATTGTCTTCCCACCTCTTTCGACGGTAGAATCCCCTGCGCTTTAGAGGGGTAGAGCGTTCACCGATCACCGCAAGGACTGCAGAGGCCATGTCTGGCCGGTTTGACAACAGCAGTTTATTCCCGAGTTATCACACAACCAGTGCGGCCAGAAAAGGCAGAGAGTCGACAAATTCGGATTCTTATCGCCGATAATCACACGGTTTTTCGTGAGGGTCTGCGCCATCTGCTTGAAGCCGAGCTTGACTTCGTGGTGGTCGGACAAGCTACCGACGGCGCGCAGGCATTGAAGTTGACGATTGCATTACAACCCGACATTCTGCTCCTGGATGTCGCTATGCCCAAAATGTCGGGTCTTGAAGCCATGCGCAGGCTTGCAAAGATCCAGCCGAATACGAAAGTCATTCTGGTGACGGCAGGCGTCGAAAACTCAGATCTCGCCGCGGCCATTGAGCTTGGAATACGTGCGGTGGTATTGAAGCAATCGACCACTCAAAACCTGTACAGCGCCATTCGAGCTGTAGCGGAAGGGCACTACTGGATGGTTTCTGAAATCGTGCCCCGGCTGGTTGCGGGAATGCCGGAGACCTCGATCCTTTCATCACATGACAAATACGGCCTCCAGCAGGATTTTGGTTTGACGTCCCTCGAGGTGGAAATGGTCTCGGCTGTTTTGAATGGGGGTTCCAACAAAGATATTGCGGCCCAATATTCGATCAGCGAACAGACAGTGAAGCATCGTTTTACCAGAATTTTCATGAAGCTTGGTGTTTCCAGCCGCCTGCAATTGATCCTGCTTATCAATACTCGTCACACCCGATAGCCGTTGCCTCGGACTGGTGCGAATAAATCGAGGCTACGTCAATGCCATTTGCGCGGCGGTGGGCAGCCGTGTGCTACAAAATAGATGCCGGAAATTCCACTCTCGCGAAGGCTTTCCTCTCAAACCACGGTGTCTTCGAACCATGGAAGGTGGAATGTGACGTGCTAATGGTTGCCACCAGGGCGGAGGAGCCAAGAGATGACAGCCCATGTATTTCGTCACGATCACACGGAGGATATCCAAACTCCGGTGCGTATCCTGATAGCTGATGAACACGCACTGTTCCGTGAAGGCCTTGAGAAATTGTTTGAATCCCATCCCAACATCGAGGTGGTTGGTCAGGCATCCGACGGGGCGGAAACGGTGCAACTCGTCAGTCATCTGGCGCCGGACATTTTGCTGCTGGACTTGTTCATGCGCAAGACGGATGGGTTGCATGTGTTACGGCGAATCCGCCAGGTTCCAGGAGTACGTACAATCATCTTGACAGCCGAAATTCGGCAGCAGGAGGCCCTCGCCGCATTGCGCATGGGAGCCAGCGCTGTGCTGCTAAAAGGATCATCGTCACAGAAGTTGCTGGAGTGCATCAGATCCGTGCACGCCGGTAGTGATTCGATCGACCCGGAGGCGGTGGCCGATTTCATCGACAGGCGTGTCATGACAGTAGAGTCGATCGATGCACAGGGATATACCAGATCCAGATTCACCAGACGTGAGATGGACGTCATGGCTGCAATCGTTACAGGTTGCAGCAACAAAGAAATTGGTGTGAAGCTTTCCATCAGCAAGCAGACGGTCAAGCATCACCTGAGCAGCATTTTCGATAAGACCGGCGTATCGAGCAGGCTGGAATTGGCGCTGTACGTACGGGACAACAAGCTCGTCAGCGGGCTCCCGTCGCGCAGTTCTGATTCGAGCATGGTTTCCGCAGCACGAAGCGTAGCCGTTCAGTAACAATATTTTGATAGAAAGAGCTCTTCAGTTCGCCACAACTCCTGGTTCCTGGCAATAGCACCTTAGGTGGGGGTCCACTAGCCCCTAGGTGGGGGGCCTCCTGGGCCATGGACGGGCGAACTCTTGGGCCATTGTCACCCCACCCCGACCCCGCTAGGATCTCCCGACGACAATTTGACCTCCACCTCTACGTTTAAGTCCCGGATTTGGAAGATATCGGGAAGAAATTGGTAAATGAGCGGCCATGGAAAAACGAACTGTTTTGATCGTTAACGAAGATGCAGGAGCATCGTCCCGTTTTTCGAATTTGTTATCAGGCTTGGGTTTCAGCAACCATCTCGAGTTTTCCCACAAGCGGGCGACGGCCTGGCTGAGTGAAGGAAACTCGCCCCTTCTGACTCTTCTCAACATTACGCAATCGGGCCCATCGGGCCTGACGTTCCTGACGTGGATGAGGGAAGCGAACCCGACGCTGCCGATAGTCGTGGTTGGAGCGACCAGCCAGGTCCGGCTCATTGTCGAAGCCGTACAACTGGGTGCGAGTGATTATCTGATCGATCCCTTCGATACGCAGCAAGCCCGGCTCGCTATCGAACACGCGTTGGAACATCAGAAGGGCAGCGAAGTGAAATGCGCGGCCCCGGATCTTCTTTTTCAAGGATCCTTCACCAGCTCTGAAATGATAAGAGCATGCGAGATTGCGAAGATGGTTGCGCGGACGGATGTTCCTGTTCTGATCACCGGCGAATCGGGCGTTGGGAAAGAAGTCTTCGCTCGCTTTATCCATAACCATTCTCCGCGCGCCAACAAGCGTTTGATCAAGGTCAATTGTGCGGCCCTGCCCGCCGACCTTCTGGAATCCGAACTGTTTGGGCACGAACGTGGCGCCTTCACAGGAGCAACAGCCGAAAAGCCCGGCAAATTCGAACTCGCCGACGATGGTGCAATTCTTCTCGACGAAATCGGTGAAATGAGTCCTGCGTTGCAAGCCAAGCTCCTGCACGTACTCCAGGATGGCGAATTCAGCCGGCTGGGCGGGAACAAGCAGCTCCGCGTCGACGCCCGTGTCATTGCATCCACAAATCGAAGACTCGAAGAAGCTGTAGCTCGCGGGGAGTTTCGAGACGATCTGTATTTCAGATTGAACGTAATCCGGTTAAAAATCCCGCCCTTGCGGGACCGGAAGCAGGAAATCCCATTTCTCAGCAATTACTTTGTTCAGAAATATCGGGACAAGTACGGAAGTCGTGTTCAGGAATTGCCGCCAAAGATCTTGCAACGGTTTGTGGATTACGATTGGCCGGGGAACGTGCGCCAGCTGGAAAATGTAGTCAAACGGTACCTGATTCTGCCCGAGTTGGATGTCGAGCTTGGGGACGTCTCGGATCATCCTCGACCAGCAGTTTCCAAACCTCCTCAACCCGAAGCTGTAGTTCCGTTGCGGCCGGCGGCGGCATATTCGCTTCCGTCGCCACCTTCCCTTCCGGCGGAATTCGCGTCGTTGAAGCAGGTTGGAGAGTTGGCCGCGGAACGGGCAGAAAGAGAAGTCGTTATCTGGATGCTGGAACAAACGAGCTGGAACAGAAAATTGGCTGCGCGCCGCCTGAACATCAGCTACAAAGCGCTATTGAACAAAATAAAGAAATGGCAGATGCGGCGTCCGCAACCGACACTGACGGGCGGTTCCCGAAGAAGGACGCTGACAGCAGTTCCGACAACGGAATCGGAACAATATTCGATTCACGCCGTGTATAGCGCCAAGGGCGCTTCGTAGAGCCGGTTGTAAAGCGGTTCAGAATTTCCAGGAGGAGTGGACTGGTGTGTTTTGCCGGCCTGCTCCTCCTCACGCCTTCAGCATCTTTCCACATCGCTGCTTCCTTTATCTTCCAGCTATCTCCCAGCGCCGATATCACACCTCGAAGTTCCCGCACAAAATGGAAGCGGAAGCTCATTTTCTGAATTGGAATGAGCATTCCATTTCTGCCGAAAGTGGTTGCGTGAATCACACTCAACACTGAAGCCGAAGGCTCCCACGCGGTGACCTCTTGTTTCGTCGGTAGTTAACACATGTCCTCGAGAATGGCGGGCAGCGTGCTTTCGCAGAGACCCGTTAGTGCTCACCCAGCGGCCGGGTTTGCTGGCAAAAGGACCGCGCTATCAAGGAGAGACGAAACATGCGCCGATCACAAGGAAGATACTTTTCATCAAAGGAAATCGACACGATCAAGTACCTGCTTAGCTCCACAGAGCTTAGCCTTCAGGATATCGCCGTCCGTATGGACTGCGCGAAGAGCTCGATCGTGACGATCAATAGAAATTTCCAGATCAGAGAGTATCGCGGCCACAGACGTAACTGGGTTTGCTCTATTTCCAAGGACACGCTCGGCAACACGGTGCAACAGACCCACATGTTCTCAAGCTCGCTCAGTTGATAATCTCACGATGATTTCTCCCCTCTTTTGCGGAAAGTCGGCACGCTGGATCTCGGCAGCCAATACGCGGCCGAGATCGAGGCGCTGACGACAATTGTTACACCTTCCCTGTAGATGCGCGTATGCGGGGTTTTTCTCTAACGGGTTTGGATGTTCTTCACCGGCGGCGGATCCCGATGGGTGCCGCATACAGATGTATACAGAGAACGCAAAAAAGTTTGTCAGGTCGATGTTGACAAACGTTCATACATCGTAAGAATGGCTCACATTAGTTCAGAGACAAAAGCATCGAGCTGACTTTTATTCGATGTTTTTGCGATTCAAATTCTCGGCCCAGGTTTCTCGGACGTATCCGGAAGTGGGAGTGAGATTGCGGTAGCGTACCTGATTATTGCAAGCAGTATTAAATCTCGCAGCGATTGTTTCTATAGCAAGTGAACTTCGGAGGCCGCATGAGATCCAACACCGGCAGCGACGATCTTTCGACATCGATAGATTCGCAACCGGAAACAAGTCTTGACAGAGCACGTTTGGTTACTGATGTCCAAAAGTATCCAATCCAATCTGCCTTTCCGTCCGCCACATTTCTGACCGAGAAACATCAGGTCGAAGTGGATGGGACCGGATCTGAGAAGAAGTGGTATGCGCTTCAGGTGAGACCGCGCTTTGAGAAGATAGTAGGGTTACATCTGAACCACAAAGGATACGAAGAGTATCTGCCCTTGTACCGCAGTAGACGGAGATGGTCGGATCGCATCAAGGAAGTGGATCTTCCGTTGTTCCCTGGGTACATATTCTGCAAGTTCGACGTTCTGCGCCGGCTCCCGATTCTGCTGGTCCCCGGAGTGATGTCCGTGGTCGGCATGGGCAGGAATCCACTTGCAGTGGCGGAAGACGAAATTACCGCCGTGCAGAATGTCGTGAAGTCCGGTTTAACGTACCAGCCATCGGGATTCATCACCACGGGCCAGATGGCTCGTGTCGAGCGCGGACCCTTGCGTGGGCTGGTCGGTATCGTGGTAGCAACCAAGAAGAATTGTCGCCTCGTCATTTCAGTTAACTTGCTCCAGCGTTCCGTATCGGTCGAAGTGGACAGCGATAGCGTGATTCCTTTGTCGATGGCGAGCCAGCAGGCCGCAATAGCCAGAGTCTAGACATCCGATCTGCCCATCTCGAGTTTCAGTGCACAAGCGGGTGCGTTCGGCGTGACCCGATGAACAGTCTTTTGAAATCGGAGAACGTTGCTTCGTCCGAATTGCTCATCACGATCGCGACATATTTGCTGTTCGCTGCTGCGCTCGTTCTCGCACTGCTTCTCAACAAGGTCTCTGGCGCGTCGGAGAGCATCTGGTCCGAACGGTTTCGTACTTCGTCCGCCGGAGCACTGGTTGCGACGCTGGCTGCGGGCTGGCTGTTCACTCTGGGATTCCGGAGAGCGGCAGCCGATCGCAGAACGAAATTCTGGTTTCCTGTCTTTGCGAACGTTCTCGTCGTGCTCTTCTGTCTGGTCCTGTCCGAGGTGGGCCTGCGGGCAGTGGCGGCGCCTGATCCGCTCGGCGTGCGCATCGGGAGCACTCGGCTGGTGCCTTATGACTGGAAGGCGCTGGCGGCGATGAACCGGGGGTTTCTGGAGCACGATCGCTCGAAAACCTCCTTTTATACCGAAGACCCGCTTCTGGGCTGGACGATCGGCCCGGATCGGGAAGGCAATGGCGGTATGTACAAGAGCAGTGCCGAAGGCCTGCGAAGCATGAGCCGCGGTGAAAACCTGCACTCGCGGGAAGCCGGGAACCGCATCGCGCTGTTCGGCGACTCATTCACCTTCGGCCTCGACGTACCGTTCGAGCAGTCGTGGGGACACTATCTCGAACTCAATTCAGACGCGGCAACACAGGTGGTGAATTTCGGTGTCGATGGATACGGTGTCGATCAGGCCTATTTGCGATTCAAGCGCGAGGCCGCCAGGTGGAGTCCCAGCGTTTCGGTTCTTGCTTTCATTCAGGATGATCTTTATCGAAACGTGACCGTGTACCCTTTTTTCCGCTTGAGTTGGGAAATACCTTTTTCGAAACCGCGATTCGAGATCAATGACAACAAGCTCGAACTGTTGAACGTTCCTAATATCCCGCCCGACTTGATCTTCGGAAAACGCTCGACATCGGAGTTGCCGTTGCTCGATTACGACGCGAACTTTGAAAGCTACTGGTGGGAACATCGCCCCTCTTATGCGTCATACCTGGTGCGGGTCCTGGCAACGAAGTTTCCGCCGTGGGTGCCCCGCAATGCTCATACGAGCGACGATATGGCGGTACAGCTTGGAAGCCGTTTGATCGAGGAATTTGTAGGCGCCGCGCAGAGCGTGAAGACCGGGGCGTTGATCGTATACCTGCCAGCGCGCAATGATTTCGACGGTAGCGGACCTATTCTGCTGAGTCGACTCCATGACGCCCTCACCGCCAGGGGGATCAAACTGCACGACCTGACCTCGTGCCTGACCAGGCAGGTGCCGCTGGGACGGCTTTTCGTCGAAGGAAAGCCGCATTATTCAGGCGAGGCTAACGCTGCCGTTGCAAGATGCATTCAACCGCTGGTTGCAGCATATCTGAACTGATCATCGCCAGGTACGACGAGACTTTCTGAATCAAATATCATGGCGGGCTGTGGAATACGCGCTTAACATCTGTTCCCGGTACCGTGGGAAAAGCACAGCATTCTGAGACGCACACAATGGAGTTTCAGGCTAACTTGATAACGCGATGCTTTGGTTCGCAGGGATCCGTGTTGAATATAGGAGGCCGATCCATCACAGCCCTCGCGGACCGCTACGGAACTCCGTTGTTTGTGTACGACAGGGATGCGATCGACCAGAAGCTCGCTGCACTTCGGACGTTGCTACCGCAGTTAGAAATCTACTATTCCGTTAAAGCCAATCCGAATCTGGCCATCCTGCGCCACTTTGTGCTGCGCGGCTGCGGTCTCGAAGTGGCGTCCGGCGGTGAATTCATGCAGGCGCTGGCTGGCGGTTGCAAGCCGGAATCCATTTTCCTGGCCGGGCCGGGCAAGACGGACAGTGACCTCAAACTTGCGCTCAGCGGCAACGTGGGCGAAATCCACATCGAATCGCCGCGTGAGGCGGCGCGCATCGCCGCAATCTGCGCATGTGGCGGTGTCCGTGCTCGAGTGGGGATACGCGTTAACCCAACGGAAGAGGTTCAGGCCGGCGCCATGAGGATGGGAGGCAAGCCGGCCCCGTTTGGCGTGGACGAAGAGAAACTGGACCTGATGATTCAGTTCGTTGAATCGCAGCCTTGCTTCGATTTCCGCGGCATCCACATGTTTGTGGGAACGCAGGTCCTGGACTGCTCCGTACTGATAAATCAATATCGGAAGGCTGTCCAGGTTGCACGCGCCGTTGCTTCAAGAATCGGCAGGCCGCTCCAGACGGTCGATTTCGGCGGCGGTTTGGGCATTCCCTACTTCACCGGCGACCGTGAGCTCGACCTCACTCAGTTATCCGAAGGAGTTGCAAGTCTTATGGACGATGTGCGGAAGGATCCGCATTTTCGAGGAACTCGTTTCGTGATCGAATCTGGAAGATTCCTGATTGGAGAAGCCGGCATTTATGTCGCTCGAATTGTCGATATAAAAGAATCGCGCGGAAAGAAATTCCTGATACTCGACGGTGGAATGAATCATCATCTCGCGGCCTCCGGAAACCTTGGTCAGACGATAAAGCGAAATTATCCCGTTGCATTAGTGGAAAAGCTCCACCACGAGTCTGTGGAACAGGTGGATCTGGTCGGACCCCTGTGTACACCTCTTGATACTCTCGGGCGCAACGTGAATCTCCCCAGCGCGGATGTCGGTGATTTGGTC
>Ga0137418_10001584_pt1 | contig 21002 bp, 17 predicted proteins | sample CZODoug3_1_2_16f_FD_122242 | JGI IMG/M metagenome (GOLD analysis project Ga0137418, IMG submission 122242) | Vadose zone soil fungal communities from Angelo Coast Range Reserve, California, USA - CZODoug3_1_2_16fungal (Hybrid Assembly) | ecosystem: Environmental > Terrestrial > Soil > Vadose...
AGGTCCTTCAGCCGTTCGTCAGCGTTGACCGCGGCTTTGAGCTGAGGCGTTTGCGCCAGGGCTGGCTCGAGTTCGATGCCGAGCGTATTGGGCACGAGCTTCGCCAGGCGGTCGACCTCGGCATAGGGAATGTCCATCGCGCGGCCAACGTCTTTGATCGCCGCCTTCGCCGCCATCGTGCCGAAGGTAATAATCTGCGCGACGTTCTCGCGCCCGTACTTCTGCGTGACGTAGTCGATCAATTCGCCGCGCCGGCGCATGCAGAAATCGATGTCAATGTCAGGCATGGACACGCGCTCGGGATTCAAGAAGCGCTCAAACAGCAGGTTGTATTGGAGCGGGTCCACGTCCGTAATGCGCAGCGCATAACTTACCAGGCTGCCCGCCGCCGACCCGCGGCCCGGCCCCACCGGCACGTCCTGCGTGCGCGCGTAATGGATGAAATCCCAAACGATCAGGAAATATCCTTCGTAGCGCATCTTCTGAATCATTTCGATTTCAGAAGTCAGCCGCCGTTCGTATTCCGGTATGGGCTGCCTCAGCAGCCCTTGCTGCGCTTGCCGCTCCAATATCGGCAGGCGCGACGCGAAGCCTTCGCGCACTACTTTCTCGAAGTAGCTTCCCGGCGTGTGGCCAGCCGGAACCTTGAACTCCGGGAACGGGCTCGGGATGCGCTCGATCTTCACGTTGCAGCGGTGCGCGATATCAACGGTTCGGCTCAGCGCGTCGGGCAATTCGCCGAAGACCTGCGCCATTTCCGCGGCGCTCTTGAAGTAAAACTGGTCGGTCTGGAATTTCATGCGATGCGCATCGCTCATGGTCTTGCCGGTCTGGATGCACAGCATGACTTCCTGCGCGTGCGCATCGTCGTGATGCAGGTAGTGGCAATCGTTTGTGGCCACCAGCGGAATTCCCGATTCCTTCGAGAGGCGGACAAGCTGCGGGTTCACGCGCTTTTCGATTTCCAAGCCCTGGTCTTGAATCTCGAGGAAGAAATTCCCTTTGCCGAAAATCTCGCGCAGCCGGTATGCGTTCTCTCGCGCGAGGTCAAAATTCTCTTCGGCCACAGCTTCGGTCACCGGCCCTCGCAGGCACGCCGAGAGAGCAATCAATCCCTTGCTGTGCTTCGACAGCAGCTCGTAGTCGATGCGCGGCTTGTAGTAAAAACCTTCGAGGAATCCAGCGGAAACCAACTTTATTAGATTGTGGTAGCCCTCGAGCGATTCGCACAGCAGCACCAGGTGATTGCTGCCGCGCGCCCCGGGTTCGCCTTCACCGCGCTCCTGACCGTTGCTTCCGTTTGTCTTTTCCCCGCGCTCGTGGCGGCTGCCCCGCGCAACGTACACTTCGCAGCCTATGATTGCTTTGACGTCGCGCTTGCTCGCCTCATTGAAAAAGTTGGCCGCGGCGAATAGATTCCCGTGATCGGTGATCGCCACCGCCGGCATTTTCTGCCGCGAGGCTTCATCCAATAGCTCGGAAGTTTCGCAAGCCCCGTCCAGCAGGCTGTAATCGGTGTGAACGTGTAGGTGAACGAACTGCGGCTGACCCATGTCGCTTAATTGTAAATCTTGCGCGCCATAATTGCGACTCGCATTCTAACGTTTCCCACAGGTTTTCTAGAGCGCGCCACTCTGCGACGGACGCAAACGCGCACGCAGAATCAGTCTACTTCCGTCCGCCGCTCTTCTTCGCTGCGGCGCCTTTCGCCGTTGATGGCGCAGCCGCTTTCGCAGGCTTCCCTGCTCCCAGGCGCTCGCGATGATGGGCTTTGGTTGCGGCTTTAGCCGCCGCCGCGGTTGCTTCCGTCTGCTTCCCCACCGCGGCCGCATGCGCTTTTTCCGTACCCTTCGCACCTTTCTTTTCCTTCTTCTTCGGGACTTCCTTAATCCCTGAGAGCTTACGAAGAATTTTCTCGCGCTCTTCCGGAGTCTTTCCCCGTCCGGTCAACTGAGCGGCAAAAACCTGCTCGACAATCGCATCGAATTTCGCCCCGCGCTCCATACCCAGGGCTTCCAACTCAGTCCCGACCGCGGGAAGACCGATGCGAATCGGCCGCCACTTGTTCAGGTACGCGCGGATCTTCGACAGCGCCGCCGAATTCCGCGACTCCGCGAGCAGAAACGCAACCTGATCGAGCGGCATCTTCTCGATGAATCTGTACGCGTCAATCGGGGCGTTGAGCTTCCGGCCGGATAATTCTTTTGCCGCCTCTTCAGCCTCCTGCGCAAATCCCAGCACAACATCCGTTTCAGCAGAGCGATAACCTGCTTTTGAGAGCACGCCACCCTGTTCGCGATCCTTCAGCCGGCCCAGAATCGCCAGCAGCATAGGCGTCGCCAAGCGGGGACGGAATCCCGCGGTGAACACGTCCTCACGCACTTTCATTAATCGAGCAACCGCATCGTAATCCGGATGCCGCTTCGCCAGATTGGAATTGATGGCCTCGACTAAGTCGTGCTGCTCCCAGGCTTTCAGCACAACGGTGGGCCGCTCCTCGCGCGCCACCGCGCGCAACTCGCCGCCGGCATCTTCCGAAGAGATGGCCTTATGCAGTTCGCGCTCGATGGCCAGATCGAACCACTCCTGGGTGCGCGCCTCGAGCTTGAAGCCCATGCGCGACGAAAATCGCAGCACGCGCAAGAGTCGAACCGGCTGGTTGGTAAAGCTGTGAATGGTCAGCGCGCGAACCTCGCCGCGCTCGATGTCCGACAAGCCATTCGTGGGATCGAGCAGCAGTCCGCGTGACGCCGGATTCAGGGAGATCGCAATCGCGTTGAGAGAAAAATCGCGCCGCCGCAAATCCTCCATGATCGTCGACCAGCGAATCTCCGGCCGCGTCCCTGGCCGCACGTAGTGATCGTCGCGAGCCCCTGAGATACTGCCTTCCACGTCGCCGCCGAACAGCACTTCGATGTGCCGTAGCTTTTCATCCTCAAAGAGGATTTTGGCGCCGCCCTTTTCCAGCTCGCGGCCAATCTTGGACGGGTTCCCCTCTACTGTGAAGTCCAGGTCACGTAGCGACGCGCCTGTGATTAGGTCGCGAACCGTGCCGCCCGTCAGGTACAAGTTGAAGCCCATCGCCGCGGATAGTTCCTGCACGCGCATCATTACGGCGCGCTGCTCCGGCGACAACCGGCTTTCCAGCAAGAACATATAATCTGGCATCGCTCTCCTTACCCCTTAGGGCCGCGCTTACTCGCCGCGCCGCCCGCTGCATTTTCCCCAGGGTTCTGGCCGCCTGGCACGTTCCCGCCTCGCTCGCTCTCGCTAAGCGCGCGGATGATGAGCCTTATAAATCTGCTTCAACCGCTCCTCGACCACATGGGTATAAATCTGTGTCGTGGATATATCCGCGTGTCCCAGCATAAGCTGCACGGAGCGCAGGTCCGCGCCGCGCTCCAGCAAATGCGTCGCAAAACTGTGGCGCAGCATGTGCGGCGTGAGCGCCACGCGCAGGCCGGCCCGACGTCCGTAGGCCGACAATATCTTCCACACGCCAACACGGCTAAGCGCCACGCCGCGTCGATTTATGAATAGCGCGGGGCCAGAGCTTGCTTTCGCGTTCCGCAAAAGCTGCGGCCGCCCATCGCGGAGATATTTGTCAACCATGCCCAAAGCTTTCTTGCCCACGGGAACGATTCGTTCCTTATCACCCTTGCCGATGCAGCGTACGCAGCCCACCTTCGTGTCCAGATCGTTCACACCGAGACTGGTCAGCTCCGAAACGCGCAGCCCAGTTGAGTACAGGACCTCGAGCATGGCCCGGTCGCGCAAACCCATCGGCGTCTTCGCATCCGGCTGTTCCAGTAGCTTCTCTACTTCCTCCAGGCGCAAATACCCAGGCAGATGCCGCCGAATCTTCGGCGACTCCAGATTGATCGAGGGATCCTCCGGAATTAGCTCCTGGATCTGGGCAAAACGGAAAAAATTCCGCAGCGTTACCAATTGCCGCGCGACCGTCCGGCTTTCCAGCTTTAGCCGATATAACCCGGCCAGAAAGTCCACCAGGTCATCGCGCCCTACACTCTCCAGCGTCAGTTTTCGCTTTCGCGCAAACTCGTCGAATTTCAGCAAATCGCGTTTGTACGCGGAAATCGTATTAGCGGAAAGGCCCTTCTCCACCCGCACATGCATGAGGTACGACGCAATGAGTGTCGATATTTCCATTAAATATCCACATACGCAGCGCCGCCGCGGCCGCGGCGCAAAGCAATCCCGTAAATCTCTTCCATCTCGTGGCACCGGAAGATCCATGCTAGGCCCAAATACAGAGCCGTAGCACCAACAATAAGGCCTGTAAATACGGAGAGTTGCACAAGAAAGCGCGAGTGCACGGTGAACTCCGTGTAATGATTGCCTAACCAGCAGGCGACTCCCATTATGCCGGAGCAAAACGCAATCTTTGAAAAGGAACGCAGGATTTCCATCGTACCCAGCGCACCGTAGCGCAGTCGGAAGATGATGAAGAGCGCGAAGAAATCGAAGAAACAGGCTATCGCGGTAGCCAGCGCCGGACCGCCGTTCTGCACCCGTTTAAAGAAGAACTGAAGGAAAACAATATTGAGAACGAGGTTTATTATCAATGACATAGAAGCCACAATGACCGGCGTCTTGGTGTCCCGCGTGGAATAAAACGCCGGAACAATCAGTTTCACCGAGGCCAGCGCCGGCAGCCCCATAGCGTAGTACAACAAAGCCCGTGCCGTCAGTCGTGTAGACGCCGGAACGAACTGTCCGTGTTGGAATAACACGCGAATAATCGGCTCGCGCAAGATGATCAGGCCCAGAGCAGCCGGTATGGTAATAAATGCCACAATTCGCACCGAAAACGTCAGTGTTTTCTTTAGCGCGTCGTAATCTTTCGCAGCGGCCTGGTGCGACATCATCGGCAGGATCGCGGTAGCGACGGCGATCGCATACCCGCCGAGCACCAGTTCCATCACCCGGTCCGCGTAATACAGAGCGGTGAGGCTTCCCTCAGGCATTTTGCTCGCTGTGGAAAAGTAGGTGTCCACGAACAGGTTGATCTGCCCGATACCAATACCGAAGAAGCGCGGCAGCATAAGCCGCGCCACGTTCTGTATACCCGGATGCGAGAACGATATGCCGAAATCGAACTTCATGCCCTTTTGCACGAGGGATGGCACCTGAATCAGGAACTGCAGCGACCCCCCGACCAGCACTCCAACCGCTAGGGAGACGGCCGGATCCTTGAAATACGGCCATACGGCGCCAACTGAAAACAGAATCACCGCCAGGTTCAAGAAAACGGACGTCGCCGCGGGTAACCCAAACGAGTGAAAGCAGTTAAGGATGCCCATGGCTAGCGCGGCCAACGCCACAAAAAAGAGATACGGAAAGATGACGCGGTTCAGGTTTACGGCCTGGTCCCAGGAAACATTGCTCGCATCCGCGGTAAATACGTGGATCACCGAGGGAGAGAACACCATTCCCAAAACGGTGATAATCGCCACCACAAACGCTAAGGTCCAGAAAAGGCGATTCGCGAAATCCCAAACCTCAGCCGTGGACTTCTCCCGCATATACGTCGTAAAAACGGGGATGAAAGACGCGGTCATCGAGCCTTCGGCAACCAGTCGGCGGAACAAGTTCGGAATCCGGTAGGCCAAAATAAAGGAGTTAGCGGAAAGAGACGTCCCCAGCAGGAAGGCAATGCGCTGGTCCCGCACATACCCCAAAATGCGGCTAACGATGGTGACGAGGGATATGATCGAGGCGGACTTCAGAATCTGCTTTTTTTCGGTCAACGGACCTCGCTCCGTGGCCTAACCCCAATGAAAACAATAACTTGACAGGCAAAACGCGCTTAACATAACATACATTCTGGCGTTTCGCAAATTTACCCATTTCATTACGTGCGGAATCTTTGAAGAACCGAGCCCCAGTCTCTACGCACAAGAAAGTCGTCGTCGTCCTATCGGATAAGAAAGCCCTTCGCGGCTATCTCAGTCCCACGCGACTCGGCCAAGGCGACTCTATCGACGTTCTCACGCCGGATGGCGAACACGAGCAGATTACGCTCGCGAAAGTCCGCGCGATTTATTTCGTGAGGGAGTTTTCTGACGACTTCGAGCCTGAACGCAAAGCGTTTTTGAGTCGACCGAAGCTCGACGGCTTGTGGGTACGATTGCGCTTCACGGACAATGACACACTCGAGGGCGTGGTCCCCAACGATTTGCTCTCGTTGCTCGACAACGGCCTGCAAATCACGCCGCCCGACTTGAACTCCACGACCGATCGCATCTTCGTCCCACGCAGCGCTTTAGCGGAGGTCACTGTACTTGGTGTGGTCGGCATCGCGCGCCGCAAGCCAGCCGCTGCGGCTGCCGGCGCAAATCAACCGCGTCTGTTCACTGAATAGTTTCGCTTTCTCACCGAAATAATGCTGATTGCGCCTATTTCCGGCTCCGCTGCCGAAGTATTCTCTCGTCTTCCCCCAAACCGCCAGGGAACTTGCATCGTCTTTACACGTATCCAGAGATGGATGCTGTCCCCGAGGTGCCCATGCAATCGCTGCTCTCTGATTTACGCTATGCCGCTCGCGAGCTTCGCAAACGCCCCGGCTTCACCCTGACGGCAGTGCTCTCGCTTGCCCTCGGCATAGGAGCTACGAGTGCCGTCTTCAGCGTCATTTACGCGGTACTCATCGATCCCTTCCCCTACCCAGGCTCCGATCGCATCGTGGAGATGCGGCTCGTCGACAAATCTGGCACCGACCGCTTCGCTGGCCCCAACGCCCAGCAAGCAGACCAGCTTCGCCAGACAAAATCGATCGAAGACGTCACGCTCATGGATTGGTGGAACCTGACGACCACGGATGGCGACCTCCCCGAAGACGTGCAAGCCATGTACATCGACCCGAACGCGCCGAATCACTGGGGCATCCGCGCGCAGATGGGACGTTGGCTGATTCCTTCCGACGCGCCGCCGGGACAAACGCCACAGCCCGTCGTGGTGCTGACCTACCATTTCTGGCAGCGCTATTACTTGGGCGATCCGAACGTGATCGGCCGCACTATTCAACTGGTCCACAAGCCATACCAGATCGTAGGTGTGATGCCGCCGCGCTTCAAATGGGGCGACCCGGACATGTATGTGCCGCTGAAGGTCACGCAAGACCCCAACATCCACTACGCCGCTTCCATCAAGATCCGGCCGGGCGTAAACCTGGAACGAGCCGGCGCGGAACTGCAGCCCCTTATCGAAGAGTTCGCAAAGCAAGCACCTACGCAATATCCAGACAAGTTCAAAGTAAAGCTGCGCAGCATCGTGGAGGTATACGCGCGGCCGCTGGGGCCCACGCTGTATTTGCTGCTCGGCGCGGTCGCTTCCCTTCTCCTGATTGGCTGCGCGAACGTCTCGATTTTGCTGCTGGCGCGAGGCACGGAGCGTCAGCACGAACTTGCGGTGCGCGCCGCCATCGGAGCGGACCGTCTCCGCATGATTCGGCAATTGCTCACGGAATCGCTCGGCATCGCGACGACCGGCGCTGCACTGGGCATTCTCCTGGCCTGGCGTGGACTGTCGTTCCTCGCGTCGCGGCTGCCGGAAAATTCGTTTCCCGCGGAATCCGTCATCAAGATGAATATTCCGGTTCTCCTCTTCAGCGTCGGCTTGGCATTTGTAACCGCGATTGTCTTTGGACTCTGGCCGGCGCTGCAGCTCTCGCGGCCGGAGATCGCGCGGCTAATGCAGACCAGCTCACGGCGTGTTGCCGGTAGCGTGGGAGCGAGGCGCAGCCACGGCGCGATGGTGGGCGCACAAGTGGCGCTGACGCTGCTCATGCTCACGGCAGCGGGTGCCGCGGGCAAAGGCTTTCTCCGCCTCGTGCATGCAGATCTCGGCTACGACCCGCACAACGCCATGTCCGTCCCCATTCCTATTCATGAAAACACACACGTTACCTGGAAAGATCGCGCCGAATATTTCGAGCAGATCCGTACCAAAATCGCCGCGATGCCACAAGTTCTGGTCGCGGGCATCTCCACCAATGCGACGCCGCCCTCAAGCGGGTGGCGCCAGAACATTGAAATTATGGGTAGCACCGCGTCAGAGAAGCCGGAAGTGCGCGTAAACTTCGTGAGCCCGGAGTATTTCCCGTTGCTGAAGATTCCGCTCGCGCAGGGACGCCTTTGGGATCATGCCGAAACCATGCGTGGCGGATCGCTCGCCGTCATCAACCAAACGATGGCGCGCCAATTCTGGCCCAATGGCGACGCTATTGGCCACCAAATCCGCATACCTTCACTGAAGGACCAGCCGCCCTACCAGCGTGCGGTTCCAGGGAGCGACGGCTGGCTGCAAATTATCGGGATTGTTGCCAACGCGCGGAATGATGGTCTGCGAAATCCGATCAAGCCCGGGGTCTACGTTCCCTTTACAACGCAGATGTGGATGTTTACGCAAATCCTGGTACGCACGCGGGTCCCACCGCTTTCTCTGTTGCACGACATTCGCGCGCAGATCGTGCAGATCGATCCGGAACAACAGACCATGCGTGTGCGCGACCTCGATCAGTGGATTACCACACAGCAGGAGTATGCGCAGCAGCGCCTGGTTGCCACGCTCTTTGGCATATTCTCGATTTTGGCGCTCGCGCTTGCGGCCGTTGGCCTTTACAGCGTCGTGTCTTACGGTGTCGCCACGCGCACCAATGAATTCGGCATCCGCATGGCACTTGGGGCAAGGGCTGCGGATGTATTTCGCATCGTGCTTTCTTCGACGGCCATAAACGTAGGCGGCGGGCTCGTCGCCGGCATTCTCTTAAGCATCGCCTTCGGCAAGGTGGCAACGAAATGGGTCACGGAAAGCTCGCGCGACCCGTTGATCCTCTCCGGCGTAACGCTTCTCTTGATCATTGCGGCCACGCTGGCTTGCCTCGTGCCGGCGCGTCGGGCTGCCGCCACCGATCCGATGCAAGCGTTGCGATACGATTGAGATAACGAACACTTTTCGGCAGGAGATGACCATGGCCTACCGGGCAGCCGGGATCATTGGCTTCAGGTTACAAAATTGTGCCTACTTCCTGACGTTTCCCGATACCTATACGATTGACGGGTAATCGCTAACAGCCAGTGTCTACACAGCGCAGAATCGTTTCGGGAGAACGAAACATGATTTTGATTACCGGGGCCAGCGGTACGGTCGGAAATGCCGTATTGAACGAAGTCGTTCGGAGCGGTGCGAAACACAAAGCGATGTACCGTTCGCCGGATGAAGCGGCGAAGGCACCGACAGGAACGCAGACCGTACTTGCTGACTTCGGGAAGAAAGAAACGCTCGCGGCAGCATTGCGCGACGTGGATAGCGTATATCTGGTTTGCTCGCCGATCCCCGATCTCGTGCAACTGGAAAGCAATATGATCGAAGCGTGTGTCGCAGCCAGAGTGACACATATCGTGCTGAACTCCGCGCTCGGCGCAGGCGATTACGTGAAATCGTTTCCTTCCTGGCACCGCAAGGTCGAAGATAAGCTCAAGAGCACGAGGATTTCTTTCACCATCCTTCGGCCAAATAGCTTCCATCAGAACGTGGTGACGTATTTCGCCCCCAGCATCCGCGCACAAGGAGTTTTCTACGGCTCCATGGGCAATGCTCGAACGAGCTACCTCGATGTCCGTGATATCGCTGCTGTGGCGGCGAAAGCCTTGGCAGGCGGCGAGCATCGCGGCAAAACCTACGAACTGAACGGGCCGGAAGCCCTGACGTACGCCGAGGTCGGTGAGAAAATTTCAAAACACACCGGACGCGTCGTGCAGTACGTAGACATTCCCGCCGGAGCGCAGCGAAAAGCCATGCTCGACCAAGGCATGCCTGCATGGCAGGTTGATGCGCTGCTCGATCTGCAGGAATACTACACGTCCGGCCATGGCGGCGCGGTTGACCAATTGCTGCCAAAACTCCTTGGACGCCAGCCCATCTCAATGGATCGCTTTCTGGCCGAACTTCCCGGTGAGTTTCGCAGTCAGGCGGCAAATGCATGATGGTCGCACCCACCTTCATAGCTCGATGCGTTTACGCGAGGGACTAGTCCCCGCGCTTGCCGCCACCACTCGCCACTTCTTTGCCGTTGTGCGAGACTTCTCCAATCAAGAGGAGCCTCACCCATGAAACTTGCTGAAGTTGCGCAGAAGCTTGCTTGCCGCCTGGAAGGCGCGCCCGACACCGAAATTCGCGGCATCGCCGGCATCGAGAACGCCGAACGCGGCCAGATTACGTTCTTGGCTAATCGGCGGTACTTCCCACTTCTGAAAACCACACGGGCTTCTGGTGTGCTGATTGAAGACGGCATCAGTCTCGATCGCGGGGCCGGCTCGCCACCCATCGCGGCGCTGCGCACACAGAACCCATACCTCGCGTTCGCCCACGCTATCGAACTTTTCTATCAACCACCGCGATACGAGCCCAAGATTGATCCCACCGCGATTATTGCGCCGACGGCTCGCATCGGCGCGGGCGCGCACATCGGTCCGTATTGCTTTATCGACGAGGACGCCGACATCGGGCGCAACTCCGTGCTGCACAGTTTTGTCACGATTTACCGTGGTGCGAGAATTGGGGACAACTTTTTCGCCCATGCCCACGCTGTAGTTCGCGAATTCTGCCACATCGGCAATCGCGTCATCCTTCAGAATGGCGTAGTCATCGGGGGCGATGGCCTGGGCTTCGCCAAACAGAAAGACGGCTCGTGGTACAAGATGCAGCAGTCCGGCCCCGCCGTGCTGGAGGACGACGTCGAAGTACAAGCAAACGCATGCGTCGACCGCGCCACCGTAGGCGAAACGCGCATCGGCCGCGGCAGCAAGCTCGATGACCTCGTGCTCGTCGGCCACGCGTCGCGCGTCGCGGAAAACACTATGCTGTGCGGCCAGGTGGGACTCGCGGGCTCGACCAAAATCGGCGCCGGCTGCATTCTGGCCGGACAGGTTGGAACCGCAGGCCATCTCTCGGTCGGTGACGGTGCCGTCGTCACCGCCAAGAGCGGCATTCCCGGCGACATTCCGCCGCGCACGCTGTATTCGGGGTATCCGGCGGTCGAGAATCGCCAATGGCTCAAAACGACGGCGGCGCTGAATCGTTTGCCGGATTTGCAGAGACGTGTGTGGGAACTGGAGTCGGAGATCGAGAAGCTGAAGAAGCGCTGAAGCAGAGGGTCGAGTTCCTTTGGTTATTCCTTGGGCGTCCAGAACGGCTCCCGCGCCGGAACAAATTCCACCGGCACTTCACTGACAAGCGTCTTTAGCCACCGAGCGCATTCCTCCATGCCCGCCTGCTCGGAGGGAATGTGCCCGAGAATGATGAGTGCTTTCGGCTTCCCTTCCGTCACTGCGTCGGCCGCATATTCGACCGTTTCCCATTCGCGCGACTCTCCGGTGACGAGTACCTGGACGCCGCTAATTTCCAACGCGCGCGTTTCCTTCGCGAAACCGGAAGAGCCCGGAACTAGCGCCACTTTACTTACTTTGAGCTTCGGATCGCCGACGACGCGCATTACGCGAATCTTCAAGCGGCTCTTCAAATCGGCAGCCAGGTGCTCCAGATCCGTCGCTGGAACGGAAAACAGGTATTGATTGCCGGCATCTTGAAACTTCTCCCAATCGAGAGCGTGCGCCATTCCCGCTTCGATGCCGTCGCGTTTCATGCGATGCCAATGATCGTGAAATCTCCAGATGACCAGATTGTGTTCCTGAATGAACGCGCGCTTGGCGGCCAGCACCGGATCGTTTTCTTTTTGCTCAAGCTCGTCGGGCTTGTCCAGGTGGTTGTAGAAGGTTGGCTCGTGCGTGATGATCAGGTTCTGCCCGGCCGCTGCCGCGCGCTGGAGCACATCTAACGTCGCCATCATGGTTACCGCGATGCCGCGGACCTCCGCGTCCGGATTTCCCGCTTTGAAGGTGTCTACCGTCTCCTGTTGCCAGGGAATTCCGACATGCGCCTGAATTCGAGCAATCACTTCACGCGCTGTTAAGGCTTTCCCTTGTGCCGGCGCTGGGTTCGCGTCGAGACTGGTTGTCGCCGCCAAGACGAGAAGTGCGTAGGCGCTAAAGCGTTTAGTTTGCATAAGGAGATAGCCTTTCCTGATGTTGGCGTTGACAGCCTCGTCTCACACACTCTTTGGCTCCGCGGCTCCAGGAAAACCAATGGGCCGCTGATCGGACGGCAAACCCGCGGCCATGGCGTCGTGCACGCGATCATTCAGCGCGTCGCGTTCGTCGAAAGAATATCCGGATGGGTCAATCGGATCGAGAAATTCCACCAGGATTTCGCCGGGATAAATCTTCAGCGAGCGCTTGCGCATTACCCGGTGCGCACCGGAGCACGCAACGGGCACAATCGGCACTCCTGCTTTAATGGCCATGACTACTGCACCTTTTTTGAAATCCTGCAGCCGCCCGTCTGGGCTGCGCGTGCCTTCCGGATAAATCAAGAACGATTGTCCCCGCCGCAGCGACGCCGTAGCCTTCTCGACGCTCGCAATCGCAGAATCGCGATCCCCTCGATTCACCGGAATGAACCCCGCCAGCGTAAACGCCTGCCCGGCAATCGGCCACTTGAATAGCGATTCCTTGAGCAAGATCGCCACGCGTCGCGGAATCGCGCCGACGACCGCCGGCGCATCCGCGGAACTGGTGTGATTCGCCACAAAGAGGCATGCGCCCGCGGGAATACGCTCGCGGCCGGCGATTCGCACTCTGACACCGACCGCGCGAACCAAGAAGATTACTCCTTTGACTCCGCCCCAATATAACGGATCCGGATTGCGCGAAATCAGCGTGTACAAAAGCAGCGGCGGCCCTGCGAGGAGCGCGTACAGCGGAAGAAAGATGCAGATGAAAATGGCGCGAAGCATGATTGCGCAGAACTCTCTCGAATCCCGTATCCAGAGTCAACTCTGCTGATGTTCAGCGCGCTGCAACAGAGGCTGTGACCGGTTGCGTCGTGCCGCGCAGGATGCCTTCGCGAATGCGCTTTGCCTTCGCGCTGGCGTGCGAGTCTTCCGCGACTTGGTAAAACGTTTCGGTCGCCTCGCCAATCCGAAAATCGATCGAAATCTCGCGGTCGTCTCGCCGCACGCGCAAATGCACGTCATTTCCGGCCTTCTGCGAATAGACCCAGCGCTCCGGATTGCGCGGAACCTCCGAACCGTTCCAGCTAAGAACCGCATCGCCGGAGCGCAGCCCGGCCTGCGCCGCGGTGCTTTCCGGGTCCACATTTCGGACGATGACTTCTCCTGACGCGCCTCGCTCGGTGAAAAATCCCAGCACCGGACGCTTGCGCTGCGCCGCTCGCAAATCCCAGCCCGCGAGCGTAAGGATCTGCGAGTAGGGCAAGGCCTCCGCATGCGATACGTATTTACTAAAGAAATCCTCGAACGAGCCGCCGGCAACCCGCTCCGCGGTCAAACGAACATCGAGACTGTCCCGATACGTCTTATTTTGCTTCGCAAATTCATTGTTCATTGCGCGCAGAACGTCATCGAGGCTTCTCTCGTTGTTTGTGCGATCGCGGATCAAAATATCGAGCAGCACGCCGAGGACCTGTCCCTTCGTGTAATAAGACACGCTCTCCTGCGGCCGGTTGTATAGCGGATATTTCTCCAGCCAAGCGTCAAGACTCGACTCCTCGGCGCTTTGCCAGCGATTCGCAGGGCGATTCTCAAGCTCGCTCACCTGCTGGCTCAGGTCAAAATAAAATTGATCCTTGCTCCAGAGCAGCGTCCGCACGAGCGTGTACGCCGCATACGTGCTCGTCACTCCTTCCGCAAACCACAGCGCCCGCGTGTACTGCTCCTTCGTGTAGTCTACCGGCTCCAACGTCGCCGGGCGGATGCGCTTCACATTCCAGAGATGGAAGAATTCGTGGGCCGCGATATTCGGCAACTGCTCGCCGGAACGAATCGAAATCGCCGTGGAATTAGCGTGTTCCATTCCGCCGCCAGCGCCCGCCGCCGCTTCCCCAAGGTGAACGATAAACGTGTAGTGGTCGTACGGCGCCCCTTCCATCATTCTCAGTTCGTAGGTGCAGATCCGTCGCAGCTCTTCTTCAACCTCCTTCCTGTTCCATTTATCGCCATGCACCACAACAGAAACGGGCGGATTCATTCCCGGCAAATCGAATTTCGCGAACTTGGCAGCTTCGATGGGAGCATCGGCCAGCGCGTCGTAGCTTGGCGCTCCGAATTCAAAAAGCCTTGCGCGATCCACCTCTGAATCCTTTTGGAGCGATGAACTTGCCACCTGCCAATCGTACGGAACATCTGCCATGCTTAAGACCACCGTCTCAGCGCGCCGGGCGGGAACGTGCATCAGAATCATGGCGGGGTTAATAAACGCATGATCGGTATTTAGTTGTGTCGCGAACGGCCCGGCCTCGTCCCAATACGTGCCATAGCGAACCGTGATCGTTCCATTCGCCGTGATTCGCCACGTCAGCTTATCCAGTTTTTCGATTGCGGTTTGGCCGGAGCCGGCGAACGCATCCACCTCTCGCACATGTGCACTGAAGTCGCGTATCTGGTACAACGCATTCCACGCCGGCATCTGCACAATCACTTCGCCGGTCACATCAGGGATCTCCATACTGATATGAAAAATGTGACGCTCCGGATGTTCAACGGAAACTGTGTAACGAATAGTGGCGCTCGCACCCGTCGCAACAAGCGCAAAAAGCAAAGCAGCCAGAATCATGCGGAAAAATAGAAAACGCCGGGCGTGCAGGATTTTCACCGCGCCGGCGCCTCGGTGGGTACAACGCGGTCGAGCTTTTTCTCCAGCTTCTCGCAAAGGCCATCGAAACTGCCGTTGGACATAATCAGCAATAGATCCCCGGCCTTCGCTTCGGTCGAAAGATACTCCGCGATGGCATCCGAGCCCGCGAAGGTGCGCGCCTCACGACCGAGCGCACGAACATCGCTGGCCACCGATTCCGGATCCATACGGTTATCATCCCCGAGCTGTTGCGCGCGAAACACGCCTCCCAGCACGACACGATCCGCAAGCGCCAGCGCCTTGGGCAGCGACTCCTGAAACACTTTGCGCCGCATCGAATTCGAACGCGGCTCCAGGATCGCCCACAGCCGCCGCTTCGGCCAGCGCTCCCGCGCCGCCTCAATCGTCGCCTTCACCGCCGTCGGATGATGCGCAAAATCGTCCACCACCAAAATGCCTCCGTGCTCGCCCTTCACATCCATTCGACGCTTTACACTGCGAAACGTTGCCAGCGCCTTTGCGATGAAATCCGCGCTGATGCCGCGGCCGTGCGCCACTGCGATTGCCGCCACCGAGTTGAGCACGTTGTGCCGCCCGGTAGCAGCGAGCACAAATTCGCCAAAGGCTTTGCCCTTGTGCCGAACACGAAATCTCGTCTGATCGCCTTCAACACTCACACCTTCGGCAATCCAATCGTTCCCGTCTGAAAATCCGTAGGTATCCACAGGACAAAACGCCTTGTTCGTCGCCCGCCGCAAAGCCGGACCCGAATCGCTCGTGTCGCCCCAGATCACCACTCGCCCGCTTCGCGGCACCAGATTCACCAGACGCCGGAACGCCAGCTCGTACGTCTCGAAATCCGCATAAATGTCCGCGTGATCAAACTCCAGCGACGTAATGATCAGATCGTCGGGATGATAGTGAAAGAACTTCGGCCCACGATCCCAGAACGCCGTCTCGTACTCATCGCCTTCCAAAATAAATTCCGCACCGCCGCCGAGCCCATAGCTCTTCCCAAAATTCTCGGCAACACCGCCAACCAAGAAATTCGGCTGCCGCCCCGCGCTATGAAAAATCCACGAAAGCATCGCCGTGGTGGTCGTCTTACCGTGCGTGCCGCTGACCACGATCGAATGCCGCCCCGGTAAAAACACTTCCTCCAAAATCTCAGGCAGCGACCGGTACGGAATCTTCCGGTCCAGCACTTCCTCCAGCTCCGGATTCCCGCGCGCAATGATGTTCCCGACGATAACCAGGTCCGGCGCCGCCGTCAGATGCGCCGCGTCAAACGTGTTGTAAAACGAAATCCCCAGGCTCTCGAGCAGCGTCGAAGCCGGCGGATACACCCCGCTATCCGACCCTGTCACGCGATAGCCGCTCTCGCGCAACATCCCCGCAAGCGGCGCCATAGCCGAGCCGCCGATTCCAATCACGTGTACGTGCTTCGCCTCGCTCATCGAGTAACCGCCGCCTCCAAGATGTCCAACGTTCCTTGCCCCTGCGCACGCAACCGCGCCTTCACTCCCAAGGGAAGCGTCAGCATCGGCCGCATCGTGTGGCCAATCGGTGCGCCGAACACGACCGGCACGCCCAACTTGCCCAAAATTCGCAAGCAAATATCACGCACCGTCGGGCTGCCTGCAAGCGGTGGCTCGCAGTCCGGAAAATCTCCCAGCACAATTCCCGCAACGCCATCCAGTTTCCCCGCCTGCTGGAAATGCATCAGCACGCGGTCCACCTGATAGGGCTTCATTCCCCGATCTTCCAAAATCAAAATCGCGCCGCGCGTGTCCAACTCCCAAGGCGTGCCAAAGGTCGCCTCGACAATCGTCATGGCTCCGCCGAGCAGTCGGCCCCCAGCATCCCCATTAACCAGCACTTCGCCGTGCAGTGATGTGCTCCAGCCACGCTCCGTCTCGCTGATCGACGCGCGCATCGACTTCTCATCGTAACCGCTCGGTGCATTCGCCCCGGCGTCAAGGCCCGCTCCCGCCATCGGTCCGTAAAACGTCACCCATCGCCGCTGCTGCCACAAAAAAATCTGTAGCGAAGTCAGATCGCTGAAGCCCATCAACACCTTCGGCTCTCCTACAGCCGAGGCAAGACTCGCATCCAGCAAGTAATTCGACCCATAGCCGCCGCGCGAGCCGACGAGCGCATCAACACCAACATCGTTTAGCAGCTTCACAAATTCCGCGCGCCGCGCCTCCGCACTCGCGGCGAAATAACCTTCAGGCTGACGCGGCCCGGGCATTTCCGCTGCAAACCCCAGCCGCCGAAGTTCCGCAACGCCAGCCGCAACTTTCGCTTCACTTCCCGGAGAAGCCGGCGAAAATACTGCAATCCGCGCGTCACGCCCAAGGGCCTTGGGCTTACGCACTGCCGTCTGTAATTGCGCTCCGGAACGCGCGGAAATATTCGGCGTCATCCGTGATTCCCCTCAAACGGAACCACCTCGATCACCACACCGGGCCGATTCAATTTCTGCACAACTTGCTCTTGCTGCCGGTAACCGGTGTCGGCATGAAACTCCACAATCGACGTAGATCCGTTCATCGACACCCGAAACTGTTGCGGCTTCACCTTCAAAGACTCGAGCAATTTCTGAACTTCGCTTGCGATGTCTTCCGTATGACTCGCGGTGATTCGGAAACCCATCTCGCGAGCCTTCAGGTTAGTGACGCGAGCCAACCAACCGAGGCACACCAAGCCAACCAGCACCAGGCCCGTCGCATACCCCCCCACAGCGTAGAATCCTCCGCCCACCGCCATGCCGATTGCGGCTTCGACGAAAATCGTCGCCGCGGTAGTCAAGCCAACGAGGCCCCCAGCTTCCCGCAAGATCGCGCCTGCGCCCAGAAAACCGATGCCTTGCACAAGATTGGAAGCGATGCGTGTCCCCGACGTATCGCCAAAACTTTTCGCCAGTTGGTACGACAGGATTGTGAACAGCGCGGAACCCATGCACACAAACGCACTCGTGCGAATGCCGGCCGGGCGCCGGTGCAGGTCGCGCTCGATGCCAATTACGGCGCCCAGCAAAGCCGCAAAGCTCAAACGCAAAAACATTTCGTGCAAAGTGAGCATGGGAGTGCGCCAGTTTCGCTCGCACCGAACCGATTTTACTATCTACAGCTTGAACTGCGTGAGTTTCGCGAAATGCCGTGCTCTGCCGTGTATCTCGCTGCGCTTCAGCGTGCGCAAGCGCTCCAGCCCGAACTTCTCCACGCAAAAGCTGCCCAGTACCGAGCCGTAGACCATCGCCCGCCGCAGCGAGGCATCACTCTTGTTTCCCACGCTCGCCAGGTAACCCATGAATCCCCCCGCGAAGCAATCCCCGGCCCCCGTGGGATCATGCGGTTCCTCAAGCGGAAATGCCGGCACGCAGAACACGCCGCGCGCATCCACCATCATCGCCCCGTACTCCCCGCGTTTTACGATCAACGTAGACGGCCCCATCTTGAAAATATGCCGAGCGGCACGCAGCAAGTTGTGCTCATTCGAAAGCTGCCGCGTCTCGATGTCATTGATCATCAAAATATCTACATGCTTCAGCGTCTCGCGCAAATCCGCATTGCTACGCTCAATCCAATAATTCATCGTGTCCAGCGCCGCGATTTTCGGCCGCTTCGTCACCTGCTGCAGGACCTCGCGCTGCAGATCGGGCGCAATATTCGCAAGAAAGACGTATTTGGACGCGCGATACCGCTCCGGCAGCCGCGGCTTGAAATCCGCGAACACGTTCAGCTCCGTAGCCAATGTCACGCGCTCGTTCAAGTTCTCCGAATATTTGCCGGCCCAGAAAAACGATTTCCCCGGCACGCGTTCCAGACCTTCCACATCAATGTGGCGCCCGCGAAAAATCGCCGCATCTTTTTCCGTGAAATCGTCGCCGACGATGCCCACCAGATTCACCGGAGTGAAAAAACTTGCCGCCACCGAAAAATACGTCGCCGCACCACCCAGCGTGCGGTCCACTTTTCCGTACGGGCTCTCGAGCGCGTCGAAGGCGACGGAGCCAACCACGAGTAAGGACACGATGTTCTCCTAGGAAAGATATTTGCCGATGATGGGAGCAAGCCGCTTCTTGGTCGCCGGCGGCACCAGCTTCAAGTCCGTGATCAAAGCGTGCCTCAAGGCCGCGCCGCATTTGCAGTTTCGTTCTTTCGGCATTGTGCGCACGGCTTCCCGCAAAACGTTCTGCGCGTTGTCTGCATTTTGATTCAGGGTAGCGATAATTTGCGCCCCCGTCACCGATTCGTGCTCCGGATGCCAGCAATCGTAATCCGTAATCATCGCGATGCTCGCGTAACAAAGCTCCGCCTCGCGCGCCAGCTTTGCCTCGGTAACATTGGTCATCCCGATCACTTCAAAGCGCAGTTGCCGGTGCACGTGCGCCTCAGCCAGCGTGGAAAATTGCGGCCCCTCGATGCAGACGTATGTCCCGCGCGGGTGTACTTTCACTCCACTCTGCGTGCTGGCATCCGCAAGCACAGCGGACACCTGCGCGCATGTCGGCTTATCAAATGTGACGTGCGCCACCAAGCCGCCTCCGAAAAATGTAGACACGCGGGTCTTCGTGCGATCCACAAATTGATCGACCACCAGGAACTCGCCCGGACGCAAATCCTCCTGCAGCGATCCCACCGCGCTCACGGAAACAACCCGCTCGACACCAAGCTGCTTCATCGCGCAGATATTCGCGCGAAAATTGATCTCGCTCGGCAAAATCCGATGCCCGCGCCCATGCCGCGCCAAAAACGCGACTCGCTTCCCTTCCAGCGTTCCCAGCACGATGGCCTCCGACGGCTCCCCGAACGGCGTCTTCACGCGAATCTCGCGCGTATCTTTCAGCCCCGCCATGGAATAAAGCCCGCTGCCGCCGATAATGCCAATCTCCGCTGTCGCTTCCTTGCCTCTCGCCTTAGCCCGCGCTTTCATTCGTCTCCTTTGAAAACTCTTCCGGCGATCACGCAACACCGCCCAAGCCACTTCGCGTCAAAATGTCGTTGACCGCCGAAAACGGATCCTTCTTCCTCTCCGCCACTTCCTCCGCCAACTGCGTCAGCCGCGCCTCGCCGCCCGCGCCACCCAGCGCCCGCTGCAACAACCTCGACTCCAGCAATTCGATCAGCCGCTGCTTCCAGTGCTCCACATGCTTCCGTTTGCGCTCTCCGCTCGCTTCAAAATGCCGCCGAAACCGCGCGATAGTTTCCGCAAGCACATCAATTCCCTTGCTCTCCGAAGCCACGGTGCGCACCACCGGAGGATGCCAGCCATCCCGCGGCATCACGAGCGACAGCATCGCATTCAACTGTTGCTCCAACCGGTCCGCGCCCTCCCGATCGGACTTGTTCAGCACAAAAATGTCGCCGATCTCCATCAGCCCGGCCTTCATGTTCTGGATGTCGTCGCCCATCCCCGGCACCAGCATCACCACCACGCAATCCGCCAGCCGCACGATATCGATTTCATCCTGACCCACGCCCACCGTTTCGATAAGCACCTGCTGCTTCCCCGCGGCGTCGAGCAGCAGTGCCACCTCCGCCGTAGCGCGCGCTAAGCCGCCTAGGAATCCCCGCGTGGCCATCGAGCGAATGAACATCCCGGAATCGCCCGCGTGACCCTGCATGCGAATCCGGTCACCCAGAATCGCGCCGCCCGAGTACGGACTCGTGGGGTCCACCGCGATCACTCCAACCTGCTCCTGCTTGCCGCGATAATGCGCCGACAACCGATCCACCAGCGTGCTCTTTCCCGTCCCTGGCGCTCCGGTAACCCCCGTCAGATACGCTTTTCCCGTCCGCGGAAAAAGCAAACGCAGCAGCTCCTCGGCCTCCGGGTGATGATTTTCAATCGCGGTAATCGCTCGCGAAAGCGCGCGCACATCCCCCGCGCACACCCGCTGCGCCCAATTCTCAATCGACTGCGACATGAATTTCCTGTGGAGCGCTCGAGCCGGCCAGGCGCATCACCCTATTTTGTCTTGCCAAGTAGCTGGCGGGCAATCACCAATCGCTGAATTTCGCTGGTGCCCTCGCCGATGGTGCACAACTTCACGTCACGATAATACTTTTCCGCGGGATAGTCCTTGATGAATCCGTATCCGCCGTGAATCTGCACGCATTCATTGGCCACGCGCACCGCCACTTCGCTCGCGAAAAGCTTCGCCATACTGGATTCCTTTGTGAAGCGCGCATTTCCGCTGTCCGCAAGCCAAGCCGCCTGATACACCAAAAGCCGCGCCGCTTCCACCTGCGTGGCCATGTC
>Ga0137418_10001585_pt1 | contig 21001 bp, 17 predicted proteins | sample CZODoug3_1_2_16f_FD_122242 | JGI IMG/M metagenome (GOLD analysis project Ga0137418, IMG submission 122242) | Vadose zone soil fungal communities from Angelo Coast Range Reserve, California, USA - CZODoug3_1_2_16fungal (Hybrid Assembly) | ecosystem: Environmental > Terrestrial > Soil > Vadose...
AGTCGGGACGGCGGGATTTGAACCCGCGACCCCCTGAACCCCATTCAGGTGCGCTACCGGGCTGCGCTACGTCCCGAAATACTAGACGCCGAGGCGCCGAGATGCCGAGTCGCTGAGGATAAGCCCTACTACAACCTCAAACCTCACATCCCCTCAGCGTCTCGTCCACTCGGCGTCTACCTCAACGTCTCCATCCATTTCCTAGGGTGACTGAAGTTACTCAGACAACAATCCCTCCCGCTATGGTGTCGGCTTGTCGACCCGATCGACCGGAGAGCTCGGCTGCTCGCCCAGGAACTCGACCCAGGCCGTCTTGGCGCACGGGTAATTCTTCGCCGCCTCGGCGAGATCCATGAACCCGGCGACCGTCTGGTCGAGGCGGCCGGCGAGCTGCGCACTCGCCAGCTTGCCCTGCGCATCGAAGGCCTGATGCGCCTGCGCGAGCGAGAACATGTCCGGATAGACCCGCGTGCCGAGGTGCTCGAGCGGCACGCGCAGTGACCACAGGCCGCGATTGCCGCCGGCCATGGACGGCGACGCCGACAGCAGCAGCGCGTGCTTGCCGTTGAACGGCTGCGGCCGAAACCGCGACACCCAATCGATCACATTCTTCAGCGCTCCGGGCATCGACCCGTTGTACTCCGGTGCCGCGATGACGAACGCGTCGTTCGCGTCGAGCCGGCGCCGCAGCTCCGTCGCACCGGATGGAAAGCCCTGTGTCTGCGCGTCCTGACTGTACGATGGACTATCGAACGCGCTCATCGCGGCGACGTCTACGATTCCACCGTGCTGCTCGATCGCGCCCGCGGCCAATTTGGCAAGCACAGCGTTCAACGAACCGGCGCGGAGCGACGCCGAGAAGACGAGGCACTTCACAGGCTCGCGCTGCTTGGCCATGGACCGGGAACGTAGGCGCGCGTGTCGATTTCGGCCAGCGTCGTTCGTCGCACTTCTGGGTAACACGAATCCATTCCGCTAAGCGAGGTTCTCGATGAGACTCGACACGTACGTCAATTACGCCGGCAACTGCGAAGCGGCGTTCCGCTTCTACGAGCAACAGCTTGGCGGCAAAATCACCGTCCTGTTGACGCACGAGCAACAACCCAATCCCCAGGTCCCGGAGAACTGGAAGAAGAAAATTCTGCACGCGCGCCTCGAGGTGGGCAACGCGGTGCTCCTGGGAGCCGACATCCCGGGCGCCGAGCCGATGCGCAGCGCGTACGTCACGCTCACCGCGGACGACGTACAGGAAGCAGAACGGCTGTACAAGCTCCTCGCCGAGCAGGGGCAGGTGTTCATGAAGATGGAAGAGACGTTCTTCGCGGCTCGGTTCGCGATGCTGCGGGACCGATTCGGCACATCCTGGATGCTGCTCGCGGAAGTACAAACGCGCCCACGATAACCATACAGCAACGCCGCCTCGTGACCTCGGGCACATCCTGCACCCTGCACGACCAGTCGCGAGACGCATGCCCTCACGAACCGCCGAGACGCTAAGACGCTGCGACGCCATGGTCTGGCGCGCGGCACATGCCGTGCATTCTCACCGGGCATGACACGATATCGCAACCGCCTGCCAATCGCTGCCCTCATCCTTGCCGGCGCGAGCGTCCTTGCGCCGGCACGGGCTGCCATCGCACAGGGCGCCCTGCAGACACGGGCGCGGGAGATCGCGCCCGCACCTGATGCGGAATCGGCCCTGCAACCGGCGCGCAGCGTGCTCCATCAACTCGTCGGCCGCTGGCGGTTCGCGATCTGGTTCGCCGGCAACTTCGACGGGCCGCCCGATGCAACGGGCACGCGCGTCGTGGCCGCGCTGTACGACGATCTCCGCCTCGAGTGGACCGAGACGCACGATGATTCGAGCCACAGCCAGGGAGTGCTCGGGTTTGACCCGCGGGTCGGTCGCTTCTACAGCTCCGCGGTTTACAGCGACGGCTCCGGCGTCCAGCTCCTGACCGGTACTCCGAATCCAGCCCAGCCGCTCATTACGTTCAAGCCGCTGACGCCCGAACCCGAGGCGGAGCGGCAGCTGATGGAATCGTTCACCCTCACCGTGATCGACCCGGACCACTTCACGTGGGTGCCGCTCGATCGGGGTTGGCGCGCGGTCTTTACACGGGAGCGCTGAATAGGCAGGGGCGCAGCATGCTGCGCCCCTACGCCCGGACCTTGCGCGGCCTTTTGGGCCGCTCCATTCTCTCCCTCCCTTTATCGGAGCGACTGATGCGCGCCCCTAGCTACCTCCCCGTCCTCCTGCTCTCGGCGTTCGCCTGCCAGCCGGCCGATACGTCGGCCAGCGCCAAGCAAGCGATCGACGCCGCCAACGCCCAATGGCCTCGGCTCACGAGCACCGGCCACGCCGATTCGATCGCCGAGTTCTACGCCGCGGACGCGACCCTCATGCCGCCGAACATGGCCACGCTGCACGGCAAGGAAGCGGTCCGCGCATTCTTCGCGACGATCAACACGATCGCTCCGCGACCGACCCTCACGCTCCGCGCCGAAACCGTGCTGGGCAGCGGGTCGGCCGCGATCGAACGTGGCCGCTGGAATTGGACATTTCCCGCCGGCGCGAAACTGCCGCCCGGCACACCGGCCGTCGACTCAGGCAAGTACATCGTGCGCTGGAACCAGCAAAACGGCCGCTGGCTCATGGTGGACGACATCTGGAATAGCGACACGCCGCTGCCCATGCCGCCCGCTCCCCCTCCCCCGCCGGCGCGGCATCGGTAAATCGCGTGCAGTGAACTCAGCGCGTGGCGCCACGACTACAACCGTGGCGCCACTGCAACATCTCTGACGCCGTTGCACTCGCGGCATCGCGGCTCGCAGCACAGCAACGCCGGGTATGGAACGTGCATTCTCGTGCGAACCTCGATGCGTACGATCCAGGGAAAACTCGCCTCCCTCGCCGGCCTCGCACTCGTAATCAGTTGTAGTGTCGGATCGCTGCTCGACGCCCCTCCCAGTAAAGTGATTGGCGTCACGCCATCTCGGGTCGTCGATTCGGCACAGGCAGGGAGCAATGCAACACGCGCGGCGGCGCTGTCAATCTCCACCGCACGCGGCAACGCACCACCGCCGTGGACCGCGCGTCGCGCCGCGAATGCGCCGTGGCTGACGATCGCCGCCGACACCAGCTCAACGCCCGACACGCTGCGGCTGACACTCAATCCCACCGGCCTGTCGCACGGCGTCTACCGCGACACGGTCGTGATCGTCCCGCAAGACCGGAGCATTGCACAGCTACACGTGCCGGTCGAGCTGCGAATCATGGCGCCACCGCCGCCACCACCACCACCGCCGCCGCCACCGCCGCCGCCGCCGCCGCCACCACCGCCGCCGCCGCCGCCGCCACCACCGCCGCCGCCGCCGCCGCCGCCGCCCGCGACGCATCTCGAGTTCACCATCGGTCCCCCGGCGATTCTCGTGCTCAACGGCACGTTCTCCGTGGAGGTGACCGCGCGCGACGCGCAGGGCGCGACCGCCCCCAGCTTCTCGGCGCCGATCTCGCTCACGCTCCAAGGGCCCGTCGTCGCCGGAGGCTTGAGCGGCACCACGACCGTGAACGCGGTCAATGGCATCGCCACGTTCAGCAATCTGCAGGTCACGGGCCTGTGTACCGGCTGTTCGCTGAAGGCAGCGGCGTCGGGCCTTGCCGGTGCGACGAGCTCCTCATTCAACGTGATCGCGGGCCCATGATGGACGAGCGCCCACCCACCGAACCGGTGCTGTTCGACGACGCGTGGGAGCCACCGCCACAACCCAATCCGGGTCGGCGGGCGGCGATCGGCGCGTTCGTCGTGATCGCATTCATCGTGACCGGCGTGCACCTCCTGAAAAGCCGCGAGCCGGTATGGGAACCCAGCGATGTGAGCACCTGGGTCCCTCCCCCACGCGCGCCCGCGCCCACTGCGACATCCTACAAGGGGCTCCCGACCAAGAGTCTCTATGATTTGGCGGAGCCGAATGACGTCGTGGTCGAGCGACCAGCGCCACGACCGCGGGCGGCGCGCGCCGCGCGAGCGGCAAACCGTCTCCCTGGCTATCTGTTCGTCAATTCGAGCCCGTGGGCCGAGCTGTCGGTGGACGGGCACGTGGTGGGGAACACGCCGCAGGTCAAGATTCGCGTGACGCCGGGCCGGCATCACCTGCTCCTGGCGCGCTCCGGCTTCCACGCTCACAGCGCGTGGGTCAACGTGCCCGCCGGCGGGACGGTGCGGCTGACGGACATCACGCTGGCGGAGATCACGTGGTGAGGATCCGTGTCGTGGCGCTATTGCTGCTTCTGGCCACCCCGCTGCGTGCCCAGAGCGGCAGCGCGAACGGAATGATGTCCGCGGCCGTCCGCGCCTATCGCGATCTCGACTTCGACGCCGCGGCAGGCCTGCTGCGGCGCGTGCTCACACCGCCACTGGCGAACGGCATCGACATCACCCAGCGCGCGCGGGCGCTCACCTATCTCGCTGCCGCCGAGCACTATCGCGGCCGGCAAGACTCCGCGATCGCCGTGTTCCAGCGGCTCGTTGCGCTGGCACCGGGTCAGCGCCCCGATACGCTGATCTTCCCGCCAGAAATCACTCAGCTGTACGACGCAGTGCAGACCACGGTCCCGCTACCACGGCCGATCGCCGTCACCGCGCCCGACACACTGCGCTTTCAAGCGCCGCTGCCGCCACCGCCCCCGCCCCCGCCCGCCTCCCCGTCCCCACCGGCGGTGCTCCAGGTCCCGCTCGCGGCGCCGCCGGTGGACGTGGTCCAGGACAACGCGCCTGCAATCACCGCGACGGCCGCCGGTCAGGTGCTGAGCGCGCGCGGCGTCACGGCCCTCGGATTTTTCGGTAGCGCGCGGTTCCACCGCCTCGAGCTCGACGTGCGGTATGCCGAGGGCCAGCGCCAGGCTTTGGTCGAGGGAGCCGTGGCGCTGCGGTTCCTGGCGACGTCGTGGCTGAGCGTGCAGCTGGGCCCGCACGCCCGTCGTTTCGACACACCATTCGGTGCGGAGCGCTGGCTGACCTGGCGATTGGGAGGACGCGGAGACCTGGGCGTAGCAGGCACGGGCGTCAGCGCACACGCGCTGCTGTGGCGCGCGCTGGGCGTCGACGTCAACGTGCCGCCGGGCTCTGGAAGCGCCAGCGGGGGCGAGGTCGGCGTCACACTCGACCTCGGCCCCCGGCCGTTTTGGTTCGCCCTCGCGTACGGCATCGATCAGGCGCAGGTGCGCAACATGGGCCCGCGCGAAACCGTGAAAACTGTGACGCTGACGGTGGGACTTCGGAGGCGCTGACGGCCGGACTGCGCGTAGGGACGCAGCATAACGATATGGGTAGGGGCGCAGCATGCTGCGCCCCTACCAGAACCCAACCCGGCCAATCATTCCTAATGCCCCCAGGAATGATGTAGGGGCGCAGCAATGATCTAGGCGCGCAGGAATAATGTAGGCGCGCAGGAATGATGTAGGCAGGAATGATCTGGGGACGCAGGAATAATGTAGGCGCGCAAGAAATGATGTAGGAGCGCAGGAATGATCTAGGCGCGCAGCATAACGATATGGGTAGGGGCGCAGCATGCTGCGCCCCTACATTTATAATGGGCCCCCAAACATTTCCGATGTCCTGTTTCGCCCCCATCTGGCCGGGTTATCGCGAATGTACTGCCGGACACGATTCAGATCGTCAACATTGCGGACGACCTGATCGAAATAGTTCCGCTGCCAGATCCCGCCAACCCCAGCGCCGCGTAAGACGTTGATCCGAGATGCGACCGCTGATTTGAATGATCTGACCACGACGCCCAGCGATCCTGCACTTATCCGCCCGACGGCGCACGCCCGCGGATAACGAGCCCCAAGCACCAGAATCCCGTGCATATGGTCTGGCATCACCACGAATGCATCTATTCGAACGTGTGGGAAATGCCTCGGAATGCTCATCCAACAGAGCCGCGCGATTTCGCCAAATCGACTCAGCATCATGCGGGCGCTCCGCACACGACCAAACAGGTGAGAGGACGCACAGATCGTCACGAAGTACGCGCCAGGACTGGAATAGTCATGGCCACGCAACCTCAGCGATCGCCGGTGCATGCTGACGCGTGGATGCCAGGGTGTTTCCATGCGGATATTCTTTGTCCGCGGCGTGGCCGCGCGTAACCGATTTGGCGGGGACACCGAGCATTTTCGCGCGTGACATGGGTTCTGGGCAGCGCGTAATTGGAGGCAGGATGCCCCGGGGTAGGGGCAGGATGCGCAGAAAACGAATGTAGGGGCGCAGCATGCTGCGCCCCTACCCCAAACCATGCTGCTCCCCTACCCTCAATCGATCATCCTGCGCCCTACCCCAATCAATCATATGTACGGGCGCAGCATGCTGCGCCCCTACCACAAAATTTCTACGCGCTCCTCTTGTTCGGCCGCTCCTCCGTCCGCCGCTCTTCGCGCAGCTGTGACACGGCGGTGCGCACGTTGTCCGTGATCTCCCGCTCCTGCCGCAGCGCCGCGATCACCGTCTCGGCCTGCTTGGTGTGGAACTCGAGCGCGCTCGCCTGCGTGACCGCCTGATCGAGCAGCGCCTTCTGGCCATGCAGGCGCTCGAGGCCCGTCTGGACTTCGGCCAGTATCGCTTCCGCCCGCGCCAGCCGTTCCTCCGCCTGCTCCACCTGCCGCTTGCGATGATCGAGGCCGTTGGCGGCGTCGTGCACGTGGCTCACCATGCTGAGCACCGTCTCGAGCATCGCGCGCGTCTGGCCGACTTCTTCTCTGGCACCAGCAATTGAGCGGACGTCGTCCGTCGTCTTCTCGGCGACCTCGTACAAGCGGTGCATGTCCGCCTGCATCGCATCGACCGTGGCCTGGCGCTGGTTCATTGCCTCGAGCGCGCGCGTCAATTGCGACTCGACCGCTTCCCACTTGGCGAGCCGCTCCTCGAACTGCGCCATGCGCTTCTGCGCAAAGCGCAGACCGCCGGCGCGGTTGTCCAGCTCGTCGAGCGTCGCGGTCAGCTCGATGAGCCGGTTGCCCGCGGTCGAGACCGCGCTGTTGAGCTGGCCAGAGCGCTCCTCGAGCTGCTGGGCGGCACTCGCCGCTTGCTCGCGCAGCTGGGCCACCCGATCCAGGTGCTCCGTCGCTTTGTCCAGCGCGGTCTGTTTGCGCTCGAGCTCCTGACCGAGGGCGCGCGTGCGCTCGGCGAGGCCTTCGAGATTGTGGGCGCGCGATTCGAGCCCCGTCACGGTGGAATCGACTTCGCCCACCCGGCGCTCCGCGCGCTCCACGGTCGCGACCGCCGCGGGCACCAGCTTCTCGATGCGTGCCGCTTCGTCGGCGCGGGCCGCGAGCGCCCCAAAGCGTTCATCGGCGCCCGCCATGCGCGACAGCAGCTCGCGGCTGCGCTCGTCGAGCTGCGAGCCGAGGGTTGTGAGCTCGGACAGGCGCTTGTTCAAGTCGTCCACCATGCGACTGCGGGCTTCGATCTGCCCCATCGATTGGGAAAGGCGTTCGGCTTCGCCGCGCACCGATTCGACGGTCGGCTTCAGATCGTCAATGGCGGCCAGCTCGACACGGAGTGCCTTGATCTGGTCGGTTACGCCGGAGAGCCACGCCTTCGTTCCTGACTGCTGCTCGAGCACGTGCGCCATCTCGTCGGCGGCACCCTCCACCTGCTCCAGCGCGCCCCTGACCGATTCGTGCGTGCCTCTGAGCATCGCGACATCTTGCAGCGCCGCCTGCACGTTGGGGTGCGATTTCTCCAGCTGTGCCACCCGCTGCGACATCTCTTCCACCGTGCTGCCCAGCCGGCCCGTGCTCGATTCCATCGCGCGCACACGCTCGGCCTGGGTGCCGAGCAGCGCGACGTTTTCAGCAATGCCCTCGAGCTGCGTCGCCAGACCGTCGGCCTTGGAGTGCACGTCGGTGATCGTGCGGCTCGACTCTTCTAACGACTTGTAGCGCCCTTCCATCGCCGTGAGCGAGCCGCGCAGATCGACGATCCGCTGCCCCACCGCATCGAGCCCCTGGTTCTCGAGCTCGAAGCGCTTCACGGCCCGTTGTACCTCGTCGCGCAGCGCCGCGAGACGGACACGCAGCTCGTCGTCGGCCTGCTTCACGGCGTCGTGATTGGCAGTGATTTCGGTAGAGCGCTCCAGCACTTCGGCGTGCAGCGCCTTGAGCTCGCCAACCTTCGATTCCAGCTCGCCCAGTCCCTTGGCGCTCGCCTCGTGGCGGCGGATCTTCGTGTCGACTTCGCCCATCAGCTCGTGGAGCTTGCCCACCTCGGACGTGGCGCGGTCGACGACGTCACGCTGCTGCTCGAGCGCCGCAACTTTCTGCGTGACCCCGTCGGTGAGCGCCTTGAGCGTGGTAAGCTGACGCTTGCTCTGCGCGGCCTCGGTGGCGGCCTCGCTGAGCTCTTTGAACACCTGCCCCACGGCGGCCGCCCGCGACTCGGTCTCAGTTACGCTGCGCTGCGAATTCACCTGCCGCTCCTCAAATGCACCGAACCGGTTGGCAATCGACTCGCTCGACTTGCGGAGCTCATCCTGGCGCGCGCGCACCTGGTCGAACCCCTGCGTCAGCTCGCGCACGGCGCCGCTCAGCGTATCGGCATCCATCCGCAGCGCCTTGAACCCGCCGCCCAGCTCGAGGAAGCCGGCGACGTCGTTCTTCAGCGTTAGGGCCTGCTCGAGCACACCACGCAGCTCGTCGATCTCGCCGCGCAGCTGCTTAGCGCTGTCGGAGTTCTGGGTGAGCTGCGTCTCGGTACGCCGCTGGGTCTTGGAAACGTTCTCGGTCTGCTCGTCGAGCGTCGCGAGCACCGGCACCAACCGTTCCAGTGATTTGACGCGCGCCTGCAATTCGCTCACGACCTTTTGGGCGTCGGTGAGCGGCTGCAGCAGCTGCGTCAGATTTTGACCGGAGTCGCGCGCGGCGTTGGTCAGGGCTTCGAAGGCGACACGCTCGCGCTTCATGTCGGCGAGGATCGCGCGGAGTTCGGCGGGAAGCTGCTCGGCGGTCGTTTCGCGACCGAAGATATTCCAAGCCATGGCCCGGTCCCTCAGAGAAGAAGTGCGGCACCAACAGATGCGGCGGTGAGGGGCGGGTGGGCGGGTCCCGTCCTGGGACGATGTGAGTGCCGCGGGGAAATGTAGAGGAAGCGCAGAAGCGCCGCGTGACGGGCATCACCTGTCCGTTGGGACGCGGGAAGTCCCTAAAAGTCCCCTATCTCAAAGCGAGTCTTGAAGACGAGCCGGTCACCGGCCTGCGTGGTCCCGAACCCGACCCCAAAGTGCAGCGCCAGCTCGTCGCCGAGCCGCAGGTCGGCCGTCGGATAGACCTGGTGCCACTGCTTGATCTCACCGAGCGAGCCGTAGTACTCGACGCCCAGTGTCACTTTGTGGCTGACGTCGAGGCCGGCCCGCGCCTTCGGCTCGAACTCGAATTCGTGCTCGGGGCCCGCCAGATCGCGCTCGAAGGTGGGATCGAAGATCAGCTGCAGGGTGCGAATGCGACGCTCGAAGATCGCAGTCAGCTCGAAGGTGCGGGCGCTCTCGCTGAAGGCCGGACGGGTGGTCTCGTATTCGAGGCTGAGCCCCATTTTGACCGGGAGGCGCCATTGCTCCGGCGCGCGAAACCGTGACCGGAAGCGCCAGCCCGCGTACTCCACGCCCAGGGCCGGCACCTGCGCCGCCAGCAGGTAACCGGAGACTTCCCAGTGATCGGTCAGGCCGGTGGTCACCTCGCCGGCAAAGCGCACCTGGCCCTGCCGGGGCGCGATGGATCCGTCGAACGTGCGCGTGCCGCGACCCGCGTAGTTGAAGTGGCCTTCCAGCTCCCATTCGCCGCGGTGCGCCGTGGCGTATGGATAGACCGCGATCTCGAATGCTTCCTGCGCCGTGAGTGGATGACTGGAGAGGAGTCCAAGAGCACCAAGCAGTCCGCATGCGCGGATGAAATGTCTACGCATCAGCCCCGATCGAGTGGGTTAGAGGAAAGCCGAGTTTAATTATCGGGATTTAACGGCGCAAGGCTTCCGTTCGTATGCACTCCGTTGCGAGGTTTCGGCACTCAACCCCACCTCCATTCTTGAGGCCGTCATGCTCCTCCTGTTACTCGCCGTTCTGACCCAGGCACCTTCTCAACGTCCGCTCCCCCGTCCACAACGTCCCGCTCCCAGCAATGTCACCGTCACGACGGGCGTCCAGAATGTCGGCGGCAGCTCCCTTGATTCGACGCTGCTCGCCGGCTTCCGCTGGCGCAACATCGGCCCCGCGAACATGGGCGGACGCGTGTCGAGTGTGACCGGCATCCCGAGCCCGTCGCACACCTTCTTCGTCGCGGCCGCGGCTGGGGGGATCTGGAAGACGACGAATGCGGGCACGACGTTCCGGCCCGTGTTCGACAACGAGCGATGCGTCTCGATGGGTGAGTTGGCAATCGCGCCGTCGGACACGATGCAGGTGTGGGCCGGCACTGGTGAGGAGGACTCGCGCAACACGATCTCGCCGGGTTGCGGCATCTTCAAATCGACCGATGGCGGCCTCACGTGGAAACGCGTCGGTCTCGAGAAGTCGGGGGCGATCGGCCGCATCGTCGTGCATCCCACGAATCCGAACATCGTCTACGTCGCGGCCCTGGGTCAGCCCTGGTCGGCCAATCCGGACCGCGGCCTCTACAAGACGACCGATGGCGGCCAGACGTGGCAGCTCGTCAAATTCATTTCCGATCGTGCCGGCTTCATCGACGTCGCGATGGATCCCTCGAACCCAGAAGTGCTCTTTGCGGCGAGCTGGCAGCGCGTGCGCGGGCCCTACTTCCTGAACAGCGGCGGCCCCGGCAGCGCGCTCTGGAAGACGAGCGACGGCGGCAAGACGTGGACTGAGGTCAAAGGCGGCGGTCTCCCCGAAACGACCAAAGGCCGCATCGGCATCGCGATCGCGGCGTCGAATCCCAAGACCATCTACCTGATGGTGGAAGCGGACACGCTGCCTAACGCGAAACCGGCAGCTGGGAAAGCGGCGCAGACGCGGCCCTCAGGACTGTATCACTCGGCCGATGGCGGCGCGACGTGGGAAAAGATGAACGACCACGACGTCCGGCCCTTCTACTATTCGCAGGTTCGCGTCGATCCCAAGGATCCGAACCGCGTGTACTTCTCTTCGACGCCGCTGAACTTTTCGAATGACGGCGGCAAGACGATCGGCAACGCGACCGTCGGCATTCACGTCGACCATCACGCGATGTGGATCGATCCCAACGATCCCAATCACGTGATCGTCGGCAACGACGGCGGTGTGGCGCAGACGTGGGACAAGGGCGGCAACTGGGACTTCCTGAACAGCTTCGCGATCGGGCAGCCGTACATCGTCAGCTATGACATGGCGTTTCCGTACAGCGTCTGCGCCGGCTATCAGGACAACGGCTCGTGGTGCGGCCCCTCGCGGCGGCGCCAGGGCGAGCTGACCAACGCCGACTGGACCACCGTGGGTGGCGGCGACGGCTTCTACACGGCGCAGGACCCGACCGACCCGAACACGATCTACGTCGAGTCGCAGGGCGGTAACATGTCGCGCCTGAATTTCGCGACCGGCGACCGCGTGGCGCTGCAGAAGCCGAACTACCGGCCGCGCTACACGATGTTCGAAGACTCGATCGTCATCGAGCGACCCGACACGACGCGTCCCGAGACGGCGGCGCAACGCCGCCGCATCGCGGAGCTGCGGCTGCGCCAGCGCGCCGACTCCGCCGAGATCGACCTGCGCTGGAACTGGAACACGCCGTTCCTCATCTCCGCCCACAACCCGGAGACCTTTTACGCCGGCGCGAACAAGGTGATGAAGTCGACGCGCCGCGGCGAAGACCTCTATCCGATCTCGGCCGATCTCACGACCAAAGACACGATGAAGATCCGCGTGAGCACGCGCACGACCGGCGGCGTCACGCCCGACGTCACCGGCGCCGAGACGTTTTGTACGATCGTGTCGCTAGCGGAGTCACCGATCCGGCCCGGCCTGCTGTACGCCGGCACGGACGACGGCAACGTCTGGCTTACGCGCAACGACGGCGGCACCTGGGAGAACATCACCGGACGGTTCCCGGGCGTCCCCGCGGGGACGTACGTCAGCCGCATCGAGCCGTCGCGCTTCGACAGCGCCACGTTCTACGTCAGCTTCGACAATCATCGCAACGGCGACTACGCGCCGTACGTGTACGTCACGACCGACTTCGGGAAGTCGTTCCGTTCGCTGGCGAACAATCTCCCCAAGGGCGATGACGGGCCGGGCTACGTCCACGTGATTCGCGAGGACGTCAGCAACCGCGACCTGCTGTTCCTGGGCACGGACGTCGGCGCGTACGTCTCGCTCAATCGCGGCGGCTCGTGGCAGCGCTTCATGACCGGCTTCCCGACGGTTCCGGTGCACGATCTCAGGATTCATCCGCGTGAGCGCGATCTCATCGCGGCGACGCACGGCCGCGCGCTGTGGATCGTGAACATCGCGCCGCTGGAGCAGCTCAACGACAGCGCGGTCACCGCGAGCGCCTATCTCTTCCAGCCGAACACCGCTTATCAGTACGGCCAGGCGCCGCTGGGCGGCGGCAGTGCCGGGCAGAAAGCGTTCCGCGCGGCGAGCCCGCAGTACGGCGCCGAGATCGTGTACCGGCTCGCGACCGGCAACACCGACCGGCGCGCGCGCACGACGATCGTGATTCGCGACGTGCGCGGCGATACGGTGCGCACGGTCCAGGGACCCGCGGGGGCCGGCCTGCATCGCGTGTTCTGGAATTTCCAGGGGAAGAACCCGCCGCCCGTGGCGCTCTCGCCCTCACAGAAGCGCGACAGCACGTGGCTCGTGTCGCGCATCAACGTCGTGTTCGACTCGATGACGAAAGCCGGTGGCAACGCCGATCAGCTCGAGCCGCTCAGGAAATTGTTGCTCGCCGGGGATGTTCAAGGCATCGCGCAGCGGTTCGGCTTCGGTGGCGGCGGCGGTGGAGGCGGAGGCGGAGGCGGATCGCCGTTTAGCAACGGTCGCTTCAACGAGCGTCCCGGCGAAACGACGCCCCGCGCCGCATCCGCGACGCCCTCGTTGCCCGCCGCGGTTGGCGAGAGCAGTGGCGCGGGGGGGGGGGAGTCGAGCGACGCCGCACCCGACGCGAGCTTCCTGACGACGCTCGGCAACCTGCTGCGCAAGCCGGGGCAGACCGGAGGCGGTGGTGGTGGGGGCGGCTTTGGAGCGCTAGGATTCGTCGCGCAGGCGTTCGGCCGTGCGCCCGCCGCTGGCGGCGGAGGCTTTGGTGGATTCGGTGGAGCAACCAACCAGGTGCCGACCGGTGACTATCTCGTGACGATCACGATCGACGGAAAGACTCTGAGTCGCGTCCTTCGGGTGGAGCGTGGCAGATAGCGTTTCTCGATACCAAGCATCAGCGCGCTGCGTTCATCGTTCTCGCGCTCGGCGCGGGAATCCTCTGGTCCCTGGGGCCCTACGCCACAGGGATCATTGGTATTCCCGTCCTCGCCGTCCTGTTCGCGCCGCTGCACAACTGGCTGGTGCGGCAGGGCGCGCCGCCGGCATTCGCGGCATTCGTCGTGACGCTGTTAGGAGCCGTCCTGCTGATTATCCCCGGCGTGCTGATCGCGGGGCTGCTGGTCAACCAGGCGCAGGAAATCACGCAGAACGTGCTGCAGAGTCCGATCATCGAGCGGTTCCGCGGTTTGCAGATCCGCGGCATCCCGCTCGGTCCGCGCCTCGCCGAGGTAGGCGGCCGGATCGTCGCGGCGATCGGCGCCAGTGCGTTCGGGCTGGTGGGCACTGCCACCCGCCTCACGCTGAACCTCACGATTTCTTTCTTTGGCCTCTACTACGTCCTCAAGCATCCGGGCGACGTGTGGCTCGATGCGCGTCCCTATATCCCCTTCTCCGACGCGAACACCGAAAAGCTGGGGAAGCGGTTCAAGGATGTGACGATCTCGACCGTGATCGGGACGGGCGTGGTCGCTGCGCTGCAGGGCGTGCTGCTGGGGACGGCGTTCTGGATCGCGGGACTGCCCAATGGATTGTTTTGGGGCGTGGTCACGATGGCGCTCGCGATTCTACCGGTGGTGGGCAGCGGCATGGTGTGGGGGCCGGCGGCCGTGGTGCTGATCATGCAGGGGCGCCCCGCGGCAGGCCTCCTGCTGATCATCTGGGGCGTCGTCGTGGTCGGCAGCGTGGACAACTTCATCCGCCCCCTCATCTATCGCCGCTTCTCCGCCATCCATCCGCTGATCACGCTGATCGGCGCCATCGGCGGCGTGAGCTACTTCGGGCTGCTGGGCCTGCTGATCGGGCCGCTCGCGCTCAGCTACTTCTTTGAGCTGATTCGCATGTACCGCGAAGAGTATTTGGAGCCCGAGGTGGCGGGCTCGAAGTAGCAACGCATCATGGGCGGCTCCGCCAATAAAGGAACGCCGGGATTCCCAGTCCAATCAGTCCGGCGCCGATTGCCGCGTTGCGAGGATTGGAGGTAATCGAACTGTATACGGCGAGCGCCGCGGCCAGTACGAATATGGCAGGTGTAATCGGATATCCGGGTACTCGATAAGCATTCTGCTCCGTGCTCCCTGCTCTCTGCTCCCGCCGTCGATAGACGAACAATGTCGCCACGCAAAGCCCAAAGAAGATCCAATCCCCGAACGTCACGTAATCGACCAGCTGCCCGAACGTCCCGGTCAGGGTGAGCAGGATCGCACACCCGGCCAGCGCTACGATTGCGGCCGTGGGCGTGCGATAGACGGGATGCAGAATTGCTAGCCGCTCGAAGAACACGCGGTCCGCGGCCATCGCTTGCAGCACGCGCGGCGTCACCAGTATCACGAGGTTCAAGAAGCCGAACGTCGAGATCGCGATTCCGGCCGCAATGATCTTGCCACCCACCGGGCCGAGCAGCGCCTGCATCGTGTCGGCAGCGGGCGCCGTGCTGGCGGCGAGTCCTGCCACGCCCAGCACGCGCAGATACGCGACGTTGGCGAGGAGATAGACCGCGATGACGATCGTCACGCCGAGCACCAAAGCGCGCGGCAGATTCTTTTCGGGCTCGACGATCTCTTCGGCAATGAAGTTCGTTTGTTGCCAGCCGCCATAGGTAAAGAGAATCGGCACAAGGGCGGCTCCGATGGCTCCTGCGGTAGAGACGACGGTTGGGGACGATAAGGGACGGTAAGGGGCGGTAGGTGCGGCGAGAAACATTCCTGCGCCGATGAGCACCGCGAGGGCGGTGAGCTTCAGAATCGTAAAGATGTTCTGCGTGATCGCGGCCGGACGGACGCCGACGTAGTTGATACCGGACAGCAAGACGATCGCGGCAATGGCGAGCGGCACCGAGAACCGATGCGGCTGGTCAAACAGCGCAAGCGAGTAATCGGCGAACGTGACGGCGACCGCGGCGATCGCCCCGGTGGCGATGACGAGCACCAGCGTCCAGCCGTAGAGGAATGCCGGCAGCGGACCGAACGTCTCGCGCAGGTACACATAGCCGCCACCGGCGCGCGGGCGGCGCTGTCCCAGCTCGCCGAAACAGAACGCGCCGATCAACGCCACCACGCCGCCGATCACCCACGCTAGCAGCACCAACCCCGGCGAGCGCAGCCGCTCGGCGACGGTGGCGGGGGTGCGAAAGATCCCGCCACCGATGATCCCGCCAACGACGGCCATCGTTCCGGAGAACAGGCCGAGCCGCCTGGCGTAACTGACTGGAGCAGGGAGCGGAGAGCGGGGAGCGGGATGCGTCGTTTGGATTCTCCTCTCGACGAAATGGTTCCGCACGAGCAGGTAAGGATGATGACATTCTGCATGTGAACAAATACCGCTCACTCGTCGCTTGGCAACGAGCCCGTGAGATTACGCTCCTCGTTATGCGCTCAACGGATGCTGCATATCATCCGCGTTGTAGGGTTCTCTTCGATCAACTGCGAAGAGCCGCTCTTTCAATAGAGTTGAATATCGTGGAAGGATATGCGCTGTCTACACGCGCCCAATTTGTTCGACATCTGAGAATATCGATCGGCTCCGCGGTGGAAGCACAATGCGCGAATGAGATTGTAGGGGAACTCGATTACCTGCCCGAAGAGATCGTAGAAAAGTTGAGTGGGTTTCTGGATGCGGTAATCGGCATTCTATTTGGATTGACAAGAGGGTTAGCGGGGAGTCAGCGTCATTCTGCTCCCCGCTCCCCGCTCCCGGCTCCGTGATTACTTGAGCGATGCCAGCAGTCCGGCGTGATCCGATGGCCAAATCGGATATGCAGGCCCGTCGAGCCGGTCGCTCGGCACGTTGCCGAACCGGTCGACGCTCCCCTTGACCTTACCGTCGTCGCGCGCGAAGCCGCGCGTCCAGACGTAATCGATGCGCTGGTCGAACCGCGCCACTTGATCCGAGAGATCGGCCACGTGGCAACAGGTGAGGCCATCTACACCCGGGCGCAGCGCGCGCCAGCTGTCGGTGAACCCTGAGCTCGCCAGCACAGCGTACATCGGCGAGCCGGGCGTGTCGTTGAGGTCACCCATCAGCACGACGCGGTCGCTCGATGCCAGCGTGGCGACCATCTCCCCCACCTGCGCGGCGCGAATCTGCTCGAGCAGGCCCGGCGGCGCGCCGGCCAGATTCGCTTCGGTGTGGGCGCTGGCGAACGTGACCGACTGCCCGTCGACGCTCGTGCGCGCCCAGACCCAGCCGCGAATCAGATCGACTCCCGGAGCGACCGGCCCGAGGTTCACGGAAAAATCCTGCCCGCTGGACGCATTGATCGTCACCCGATCGGCATCGACCAGCAGGACATCATGGTCCACCAGGCGGACCAGCCCGGAGACCAGATTGACGCTGACGTTGTTCGACGTTCCCGCCACCACGTAATGCAGACCACGCGCTGCGAGCTCGGCTTGCACGATCGCCAGAAAATCCTGATGCACGACGGCGGGCACGCCGAGCGGCGTCAGATCGATGTCGATCTGCGAGACCTCCTGCAGGCCGACGGCGTGCGGCCGGGCGCGCGCGATCTGATCGGCGATCGCCGCGGCACGCGCCGGGAAGTCGGTCTTGCCGACCGTCTCGATCGCGAAGAGCAACGCCGGGAAATCGTCGGCCGGATCGGCGGTGCCGAGCGCGCGGATCACCAGATCGACGTCCGCGCCGACGTAGAGGTTCTGCGTCATCACGCTGATCTCGGACGGATCGGCCTGCACGCGCTGTTCGCTCAGCCAATTCCCCGAGCCTGCGGGGATGTCAAATGGCAGTTGCCAGTCCTTGCACGCGGCGCTCAGCACGAGGACGGTGACGATGGAATACAGACGCTTGTTCATCACGGACTCCGGGTGGAGGAATGAACGTCGTGATCGACGTACCAGCATTCCCGGAGCCCGTCAAGCCAGCATCAAGTGATCAGTGTTTCGTCGCTCCCGTTCGGGGATCGATGTCTTTCACGCCACGCAGCACCATCCGCCGGAAGTGAATCCGCTGAATCTTGGTCCAATAGCCTTCCAGCGCGCCCGACTCGAGCGCGATCGCGGCCCGGCGGGTGACGCCCGGCGGCGGCGGGACGAGCGCGGCAAGGCGGTCGTACACTGTTCCACGCAGCGACACATCGACGCGTTGCAGGAGATGCCACAGGGAGATCGCATCCTGCGCGCGGGCGAGGGTCAGTACGTTGCGCGCGGCGCGCGCGCCGCCCCGCTCGAAGTCGAAGGCGATCAGGGCGCGAACGAGCGGCGCCGGCGCGTCGTCGACGAACGGAATGCCCGGCCCGATCGTGGGCCGCGTCTGGATCATGGCGCCTAGCGGCACGCGCGACGAACGCAGGCCGGTGGCGAATTCGACCTCACCGCGGGTCACGTGCAGCCGGCCGTAGCCGAGCGAGTCGGTCTCCAGTGAATAGGCACAGCCGAGGTCGATCGCGGTACCGACGGGTGTCTCGACGAAGAAGAGGCGCGGCACGGCATCGACCGTCGCATCGATTCTGCCGCGGGCCAACGCCAGACGATGCTCGTCGGCGCGGGCCACGACGAGCTGCACGCGCGTGTTGGGCTGCACTTCGACCTGCCCGATGCGCCCCACGGCGACCAGCGCGCGCGAGGAGTCGTCGGTCTGCACCCACTCACTCACCCGCAGCCGACCCGATGCGGTGAGCGGTCTCGTCCCCACGAGCGGCCGCCCTGCCAGCGCGGTCACGTTCCAGGCGGCGGGTTGGCTTCTGACCAGCCACACACCGGCAAGCACCGCCGCGGCAGCGAGCGGAATCCAATACCACAGCCGCCGCCGGCGCGCTCCCAGCCGAGCCGCGATGTCCGGCCACAAGTCGCGTGGCGGCTCGATGCTCTTCGGCAAACGGTTGACGGCGTCGTGCAGCTCGCGTTCGTTCATCGCTCCAGCTTCTCCCGTAACAGACGGCGCGCTCGAAATAGCTGCGCCTTCGACGTCCCTTCGGCGATGCCCACCAACCGCGCAATGTCGGCGTGGCCGTATCCTTCGACATCGAAGAGCACGAACACCTCCCGCGCTCCATCCGGCAGCTCTGCGATCGCTCGCTCGAGATCGATGCTGACGCCATAGGGGGGCGCAGCATGCTGCGCCCCTACAACAGTATCCGGATCTTCGGCAGACATGACCCGGCGCTCACGCCTGCCGGTCGTACGGCGCTCGTTCAGCACGACATTGACGACCAGCCGGTGCAACCAGGAGCTGAATGCGCTCTCGCCGCGGAACGAGCGAAGCTTGTCCCACAGGCGAACGAACACGTCCTGCGTCCGCTCCTCGGCGTCGCCGGCGTCGCCCGTGAGGCGCAAGCACAGAGCGTAGACGCGGCCGGCGTGCTGGCGATACAGATCCCGGAAGGCCGTCTGGTCGCCAGCCTGGGCGCGGGCGACGAGATCGTCCGACACAGGCTTAAGACGCCGGTGGGTACGGCAGCGTTTGGAACAGGCCGGTCACGGCAGCCCGATCCGTTGCCGCAACTGCTGCTCCAGCTGCTTCTGGAGCTCATCGAGCCGGGCCCGTTGCTGCGCGACCTGCGCCTGGGCCTGGGTCTGTACTTCGTTCACTTTGGCGCGCACCGGTCCCACCTTGTCATTCACCAGCGCGTCGACGCGCTCCCGGATCTGGCGCTCGGCGGCCGCCACTTGCTCGCCGAGCACCGCGCGGAGGCGGGAGGCGATCGCCTGATCGAGGTTCGAACGAACGGCCAGATCGGGATGGTGCAGCTCGCCCGAGAGACGCGCCTCGACGTCGAGATTCGAGATGCCTGACACGGTGCGCCAGATCAGATCGCCGATCGTGCTATTCGCGAACCCGGAATCGCGCGTCCAACGCGCGTTCGTCGAGCGGATCGCGAAGCGCGCGTGGATCGTATCGCCGTTGAGATTGAACCCGAGCTGCGTCACGGCGGCGCCGGGATCGAGCCGCAGCGGCACTCCCGGCACTTCGAATGCGGGGAGCTGGATGCCGCCGAGCGTCGCGCCGGCCGTATCGACGGGGATGCCGCGCAAGTGATTGAGCAACGCGCCGGCCACGAGCTGTGGCCCGCTCGCGCCGAAACTCGTTGGCCGGCCGTAGACCGCCGGGTCGCTGGTGAGGCCGGTCAACACGCCGGCATAGCGTTGCGGCTGTGCGTCGTTCGGGTGCAACAGAAACGAGAGCTCGGCGCTGCGCAACAGGAAGCGCGGCAGGGCGCGCTCCTTGGGGAAGCGGATGTCTTCGCCGGCGCGGCGCACGCGGTTGGTGCCGGTCGTGGCGCGCGGCAAGAGTCCGGGTGGCATGTAGCGCCGCGCCAACTGGGCATAGTAGAGGACGCGCTCGAACGGTTTGATGGCGCCAGGCGCGAACAGCGCGGCGCCGACCGCCGGAGCATCGAGGCTCGGCAACTTGAGCAGGCTGCGCGCGAACGCATAGTCGCGCCGGCGGGCGCTATCGAGACCTGCGAGCCCCGATTTCAGGTTCGCCGTTCCCTGTGTGACGCTTCTTTCCAGAGTCGTCACGCGATTGCGCGCGCGCTTCAGGCGATCGATCGCCTGCCGCGCCTCGTTCAACGTCGCGAGATCGGTGGCGCGGGCACGCTTCAGCTTCTCGAGCGTGGCGCTTGCGGAATCGAGGGCCGCAGCGAGGCGCAGCGTGTCGAATGCCGCCTGCCAGGCGCGGCGGCTCGAGTCGGCACGCGCGCCCAGCGCGGCGGCGGCCGGGATCGTGGAGAGCCGTCGCGGGTCCAGCGAATCGATGCTGATCTTCCCGGTCGCGAGCTGCAGCACGGGAATCTGGAACTGGCTCGCCCATTCGTGGGTCTCGGCGAGCACCCGCCCCGCGATTCCCTCCCCCGATTTCGCCGCGACTCGGCCGTCGGTCTGCCGCGGCGTGCCGAAGCGCAGCCCCTTCGCGGCGATTCGGTCGATGATGATCTTCTTTTCGGTCAGCGGGACGACGTCGAGATCGGCGACGATCTCGTCCGCCTGGAGCAGGTTCTTGAACGGCTCGTGCGGGCTGGCGATCGTGAGCCCGCGGATCGTGACATCGCCGTTACGCAGATCGAGGTGCAGGTCCTGGATCTCGACCTTGGCGCCGAGCATCTGCGTGCCGACTTTCTGCGACTCGCGGCGCGCGATGCTGTCAGCGAACAGCCACCACAGCACGCAGACGATCACGAACAGGACGAGCAACGGCCCGATCGCCCGCCAGCGGAAGATTTTGATCTTCATGGCCGGAACATCTTGTAGACGTTGTAGACCTTGGAGGCCATGACCGTGCGGTACCATTTCGACTGGCGCACCCGCTCGCCGATGGTGGCGCGGTAACGGACCACCGCTACCCGCGTCGCCAAGAACAGCGGCACGGCAAACAGCACGGCGAACACGACGCTGCCGAGGACGACGGTGTTGTTGAAATTGGTGAGCGGGACGATCGGCGTGTTGCAAAACGACGTCCACAGCCCGCGCAGCGACGGCGCGAGCAGCAGGCTGTGTCCGATCCAGTCGAACAGTGGGTCGAGCAG
>Ga0137418_10001586_pt1 | contig 20974 bp, 20 predicted proteins | sample CZODoug3_1_2_16f_FD_122242 | JGI IMG/M metagenome (GOLD analysis project Ga0137418, IMG submission 122242) | Vadose zone soil fungal communities from Angelo Coast Range Reserve, California, USA - CZODoug3_1_2_16fungal (Hybrid Assembly) | ecosystem: Environmental > Terrestrial > Soil > Vadose...
CAACATGGCTTTCTCGAGTCGGTTGCGGCGAACCCTTTCGCTTGGCAGCGCCCGGTACCAGAAGCCGTGAAGCATCACCGAATCGGGGCTTTGGCGTTGGGGGGATTGGTCGAACATGGGCTGACTCCGAAGCCTACTACAGCGTATGTCGGCAGGACAAAGAAGACCAGCAGACCCGGCGTTTTCTCCCCGCTCTTCTCTCCGGCAACTTCGACTGTGAGATGGCGAATTGAGCGGTGGCGGACGATTGCACAGAGTCCCGGGGCAGATGCGACCTGCGCGCGTCTTGCTGCCCCTACGAGATTTGTTTCTCTTCCGCCTCTTCGTTTTTGGGCTTCTCGAACGTGTAGATCTCTTTCAGCAAGTCATGCTTGCCACACAACCCACCCAAGCCGTAGCCCACACCCGTGCAGAACGGCGCCGCAACCGTCATTGGTGCCAGCACGCGCACCGCATCCCCTGCCCGCTGGATGTCGAAGAAGTAGGCAATTGCCGACCTTGACTTGCCAGGACCAATCCGGACCGACGATGGCAGGTGGGGCTGGCCCTGGAGCGCTCGACAACCACCAGGGCTGGAACGACCACGCCCAAATCGCAACCGAATTTGCCCGGACCACAACCTAGCCGATCGGCAGAGCTGGAACGATAGAGCTGGAACGATGCTGACCAGTTCAAAGTGCTCGAAAAACCAGTTCGGTGGCCGCGCGGTTACTGTAGATCTGGAGGACCGGCGCCAGCCCTCGAAACCACCGGCCTACGAGCCACGGGAAACAGCTGACTGCGCAGAGGTAAACAACCACCGTATGAAGCAGGAATATGCCACCATCCACCCGCCAATTCTGTGCCCCGACGAGGAGGACAGGAGGGTTCTGGCGTGGACGCGGGGGTTGAAGCCGCCATTCGGGGCGCGCCGGAGGCAGGCACCTGGGAACAGTGGGCCGCCGGACACCCTCGATGGCTCACGATCCGCGATATTATTTGATTAGTTTCAGTAACTTACGGCGATTACTTCGGTGGTTCTATGACCGTCGGAGAGATTGCCCCCTGCCCCCTTTGAGCCCTATAATCAAGCTACTCTGGTTGATGTTTTCTCCCGTCAGGTTCCGGGTGGCTAACAGCGAGGACTTCGTGTCTTTCGAACGAGGATGAATCCCGGATATGCGAAAGCACCTGCAAATCGCTCTGATGGCGGGTTCCGTAATCGCGACCTCTTTTTCTCTCATCACGCCCCCTGCGCAAGCGGCATCGGCGGAGGAGGGTTCCGCCACGCAACTGGTCGCCACCACCGACGACAACGGCCGCAAAATCTACGTGAATGAGTACGTGGAGGTGAGCCGGTCGCCCAAGAATAGGCAGGGCGCGGAAGCGCAAGGGGCACAGCCGAATCGGCTGGCCTACTGGAGCGCGAAGGAGAGTCGCTGGAAACCTGTTCCTCCCGCGAGGATGGGTAGGGCCCGATCAGCGGCGGCCGAAGTCAATCAATACCTGCACCAGGAATCAAGCCCCGAGAACGGTTCTTCCGTAACGGCGAATTTTCTGCGCAGCGGCCAGGCGTTTACCCAGCAGGACGTGGACGCGGCCATTGACCAGGCTGCGGCCCGGCATAACGTTGATCCAAATTTGGTGCGTTCGGTCATCAAGGTGGAATCGAATTTCAATCCCAATGCCGTTTCCCGCAAGGGCGCGATGGGGCTGATGCAATTGATGCCCAGCACCGCCCGGTCTTTGCACGTGAAGAATCCCTTCGACCCGCAGCAGAATGTGGACGCCGGCGTTCGCCACCTGAAGCAATTGCTCGAAAGCTACGGCGGCAACGTGAAGCTGAGCCTGGCGGCTTACAACGCGGGCGCGGGCGCCGTGGCGCGCAGCTCGGGAATCCCACGTTTCTCCGAGACTCAGAATTACGTGAAGCGGATCACCAACCTCTACTACGGGAGTTCGGAATCAGGCTCCCACATCCTGGGGAGCGTGGTCCATGATCCCGTTCGGGTTCAACGAGATGCGCGTGGTGTGCTGTATATCAGCAACACTGACTAGCGGTTTGGCATCTGTGTGGTGGTACTAGCGCCTCTCTGGTAAGCGGTTTTTCGAACACACGGTAACGGCTGGAAACGTTGAAGACCCTACATCGAAGCCAGCGCGGGTTGCGTCTGGGTGCGGCATTGCTTGGATTGCTGCTCTCGGGGCTGCCGGTTCACGCTCGCCTCCGGCACAGTGACGCGTGGGCGCGGGACCATTTCGCCCGGGCCGAGCGTATGCGCGAAGCGCTGAATGGACGTCCCGCCCAGGAGCGCAGCCGCCGGGACTACCAGCGCGTGATCGACTCCTACCGCCGGGTTTACTTCGGTTCTCCTACTTCTTCTAAAGCCGATCCCAGCGTGCTTGCGGTGGCCGAGTTGCAGGTCGAGATGGGCCGGCGCTTCGAAGAAAACAAGATCCTCGAGTCCGCCATCCGGCAGTATGAATTCCTGCGCCGCGAATATCCCGGCAGCAAGTACCGCTTCGACGCGCTGTTTACGATCGGCGAGATTTACAAGGACGATCTGGACGATCCCGACCAAGCCCACGCAGCGTTCCGGGAATTCCTGCGGCGCTATCCGCGTAACCGTCTGGCCGACGACGCCCGACAGGCCATCGCCGAGTTGAAGCGGGACGCGGCCAGCCTGCAGAAACTAGCTGCGAAGCGCGAGGCGGAAAAATATCAGCGGGCGGCGGAATCGGCCGCAAAGTCCACCAAGCCGGCGATCCCTACGGAAACAATCGCCGACCCCGCGAACGACCAAGACACGGATGCGGCTAAAGATCAGGGAACTGACACCGGCAGTGGCTCCAGCCAGCTGCCCCGGGTCACCAGCATTCGGCACTGGTCGACGCCCGACTATACTCGCGTGGCCATCGATCTGGAGCAGGACGTCAAGTTCGATTCGCGGCGCATCGACCATCCCGACCGGATTTTCTTCGACCTATACGATACCAAGCTCGCCTCCACCCTGGTGGGCAAAAGCTTTGACGTGGACGACGGCTTCCTGAAGAAGATTCGCGTAGCCCAGTTCAAGCCCGGCAAGACCCGCGTCGTGCTCGAAGTCGATGATCTTTCTGACTACGACGCGTTTCTGTTGCCAAATCCTTCGCGTCTGATCATCGACGTTCACGGCAAGGAGTCGGGCAAATCCGGAGCGAGCAAGGGCGCCTCGGCGGCCGCGGACGCCAAGACCGACGCCCGGGGAACCGCGAACGGTAGAGGCACTGGATCGGCAACCAAGGTCGAGCCAGCCCTCTGGCCGGAGCCCGGCGACGACTCAACCGCGCCCGATACCGCAACCGAGGCCAGGCTCGAGAACACCAAGCCCACGGTTCGGACCGTCACCATTGGCAAGACACCCGTCAAGAAGATTATCGAAGCCGGCGATGACGATCCCCCAGAGCGGAAAAGAGCACCGGCTGCCCGTTCCGTCGAAGATTTGAGGCCAGAGCTGCCCCCGGAGAAATCATCGGTCGCCGATGCGTCGGTCGAGGACTCAACCGACGAGCTGACTCCGCCGAGGAGGAAACTGGTCACGACCCGCGGCAAGAGCAAGCGCAAAGGGGCCAGCAGCACGGCAGACATCGATGCCCGCGAGGCGCGGCCGACGGCCGCTGGGGATCGTTCGCTGATTCGGGCCCTGGGACTCAAGATCGGGAAGATCGTGATCGATCCGGGCCATGGCGGCCACGACACGGGCAGCATCGGTCCCGATGGGTTGCTCGAAAAGGACCTGGTGGTGGATGTAGGCCGGCGCCTGGGCAAGTTGCTTGAGACCCGGATGGGCGCGGAGGTGGTCTACACCCGCAGAGACGACACCTTCATCCCGCTGGAGACGCGCACCGCCATCGCGAACCAGGAGCGGGCGGACTTGTTCGTATCCATCCACGCCAACTCGAGCCGCGATTCGAGCGCGCGGGGTGTGGAGACCTACTACCTGAATTTCACGTCATCCCCCGATGCCCTGGAAGTCGCGGCGCGCGAGAACGCGGTTTCGGAGAAGTCGATCCACGAACTGGGCGACCTGGTGAAGAAAATAGCACTGAAAGAGAAAATCGAAGAATCCCGTGAGTTCGCCTCCAACGTGCAGCAGGCCCTGCACAGCGGGCTGGCGACGAAGAACTCGGGCATCCGCGACCGGGGCGTGAAAAAGGCGCCGTTCATCGTGCTGATCGGCGCCAATATGCCATCGATTCTTGCCGAGATCTCCTTCGTCAGCAATCCTACCGATGAGCGCAAGCTTGAGACCCCCGAGTACCGCCAGCGCATCGCCGAATCACTCTATCGCGGCATTGCCAAGTATGTGAGTGGGCTGAGCGGGGTCAAGGTCGCCAGCCGCGTCGCCAAGAACGAAGGACAGTAAACCAGTACCGGGTTGCGAGTGCTGAGGAAGGAGTGGTCGGAGGGCGTACGTTCCCAGGCTGCTCGGTACCCGCAACGGCTCATCCCCTGCGCGTTCTCTGGAAACTTTCTGGGCCCGCCTGTAGTCTAATAAGAGGCAGAGGCGCTATTCGGTTCTTCTTAATCTCCATAGGTCGATCCCCATGATCCGTTATCGAATCCTAATCCCGATTCTGCTGTTTTTTCTGGCCGCCACGGCCTTCCCTGCGCAGCCTCCAGCCCTGAAAGCGACCCCCCTCCCCATCCTTCCGAAAGCATTCGGGGGCTGGCAGATCAGGGAGTCAGTGCTGACCGGCAACGACCCCGCGATGGCAGATCCCACCAATCCGGGAATCTTGCAGGAGTACGGCTTCACCGATGTTGCCTCCGGCACCTACACTCGCGACGACGGGCGCACGCTCAGTCTGCGGGCGGCACGCTTTGCCGACACCAGCGGCGCCTATGGGGCCTTCACGTTCTACAAGCAGCCGGAGATGTTGAACGAGAAGATTGGTGACCAGGCCTGTTCGCTGAACAACCGCGTGTTGTTTTACCGCGGCAATGTGCTGGTGGACGCACGGTTCGACAAATTGAGCGCGATGTCCGCCGCCGAGCTTCGCGAACTGGCTGACAATATTCCGCTGCCCCCGGGCGGTGCGCGCAATCTGCCCTCGCTTCCAACCTATCTTCCGAAGCAGTCCTACGTGAAGAACACGGCCAAGTACATCCTGGGTCCATTGGCGCTCGACAAGATCGGCTCGCCGATCTCCGCGCAGCTGGTGGACTTTGGGGAAGGCGCGGAACTGATCCAGGGTACGTATGAGAGTTCGGGCGGCCAGGCAACGCTGGTATTGATCTCCTATCCCACGCCGCAGATCGCCGGCGAACACCTGCGCCGCATCGATGCTGCCCACGCGCCCCATGGACAGCAGCCTGCGGGAACTCCCCCCGTAGTCGATGTGGGCACCTTCTCCGACAAGCGCAGCGGTCCTATCGTTGCGATCGCCGCCGGACCCTTCTCGCAAAGCGAAGCAAAATCCTTGCTGGCTTCCGTTCACTACGATGCCGACGTCACCTGGAACGAGAACACATTCTTCGACAAGAAGAACAACCTCGCGAACCTGTTGTGGAACGTCATCATCCTCTGCGGAATTCTGATGGGGCTCACTCTGGTCGCCGGTTTTGCGTTCGGAGGAGTACGCATGCTGTTACCGCGCCTGCTGCCGCGGCGCGCCTCGGACGGAGAAACGGAATTCATCGCCTTGCATCTCGAGGAGGCGGCGCGGGAGCCATCAGGCAGGGTGCGGGTGTCGCACGGCTCCGCGGAGTCCTAGGCCTGGAACTCCAAAAGAGCTTGCCGCCAAGGGTAAGTCTTTCAATTGATGCACTTTAAGAGGTCTCTCACTGGTGATCGTCTCAAAATGCTACACTTTACGCGACTGTTGCCTTACTTTGTAAGAAGCTGAAAACAAAGACATTTATTATCGAGAAATCCCTTGACACCCCCCTTTTTCGGCTCATAAGATTTCGCCAGAAAGTTTTGGCGGACTTTGCCTTCCGTTAGAACTATTCTCCCTTGAAAAGAAAAGGCCGCCCAGTTGCCGGGTGGCCTTTTCGTTGTGATCGGTTCTCAGGTTCGCGGTCTTCCTTTCATTGCATACGGCAGGATGACGATTGCGGCCGCATCATGTCGTTGCCCTTCATGATCCGGCATTCGCGCCCGATGCACTCCTATCCATCGGTCTGCGGTCTGCGGACTCGTCGGCACATTGGAGGGAACCTTCGGCACGTCGAACCCCGCGCGATGAGGGCCGTCGATTCCCCTGGGTTCACAGGCGCGGTCTCGTTTCCATCCGAGTTCGGTCGCGTCGAGCAGACCAGCGGCAGCGCTAGACTCGCGTCTACCATCCCACCCTTCCCCATTGAACCCTCGCCAGGACTGCATGCGCGCGTTCACCAAGTGGAAGCGCATGGCGTGCAGGTCTTGCATGGGGTGCAGGTTTTAAAGCGAGGTTGAACATGCGCCACCCTGTCGTGCCGGGGTCGCGCGACCACGGTAGCCCAACTTTCGCACTTCAGGACGATTTTTCCCTGGCGCGGGGCGTAAGCCCCCGTAATCGCAACGCAAGATTTCGCAAAGCGCTGTAGTGAAGACCTACCCACTTCCGCTTGGAGGGGTTTTCTGTCATTGTGCGGATGAGATGTTTTTGCGGAGCACAGGGCGAAAGAAGGATGGGAAGGATCATCGCTACTTCAGCATCGTAGAGAGTCATCGGCTGAGCTCGGGCAAGATGGCGCAGCGCACGGTTCTGTACTTAGGCGAAGTCAACGACCAACAAGCGGGGGCCTGGCGCAAGAGCTTGGAGGTGTTCGACGAAGATCGGCAGAGCTCGCTCACGCTGAGTCTGTTTCCGGAAGACCGGGAAATTCCCCCGGATGCGGTGGATGGACTGCAAGTGAAACTGAGCGGACTGGAATTACGGCGAGCGCGAGCGTTCGGCAACTGCTGGCTGGCGTGCGAACTGTGGCGTCAGTTGGGCCTGGATGGTTTCTGGCAACAACGCCTGCCGGACGGACGAGAAGCGGTGCGTTGGGAGAAGGTGTTGCAGGTACTGGTGGTGAATCGGTGGATCGATCCGGGTAGCGAGTGGCGGTTGCATCGGCAATGGTTTCTGAGCAGCGCGATGGACGAATTGCTGGGAGTCGATTTTGCGGTGGCGGAGAAAGACCGGCTCTACCGCTGTCTGGATCGGATCCTGGAGCACAAGCCGGAGCTGTTCGTGTGGTTGAAGCAGAAGTGGGCGGATTTATTTCATGCCGACTTCGAGGTACTGCTGTACGACTTGACGAGCACGTATTTCGAAGGCGAGATGGAAGAGAACCCAAAGGCCAAGCACGGCTACAGTCGCGATGGCCGGCCGGATTGTTTGCAGGTCGTGATTGCACTGGTCATCACCCCGGATGGTTTCCCGTTGGCCTACGAAGTCATGGATGGCAATACTTCCGATCGCACCACCCTGCGCGGATTTCTCGACCAGATCGAAAACACCTACGGCCAAGCGAAACGGCTGTGGGTGATGGATCGCGGCATCCCCAGCGAAGCGATTCTGGCGGAGATGAGGAATCCGGCTCGGCCAGTGTCCTATCTGGTGGGAACCGGGAAAAGCAAGATCAAGCAATACGAAAAGAAGTGGCTCGATCTGCCCTGGCATAAGGTCCGCGACTCGGTGGAAGTGAAACTATTTGAGCAGGACGGCGAACTCTATGTGCTGGCTAAAAGCGAAGGCCGGCAACGCAAAGAGATCGCCATGCGGCGGAGACGGCTGGCCCGCTTACTTCGTAAGCTGCGTGCGATGCGCCGCAGCCTGCCTTCGCGGGATCAATTGCTCATGCGCATCGGCGCTGCCAAGACCGCAGCTGGCCGTGCCTTCAGCTTTGTGAAGATCCAAGTTCCCGACGCTCAGCAGCCTGTCACGCGCGAGTCCTTTCGTTTTACGGTGGACAAGAACAAACTGCAAGAGGCCGAACTACGCGATGGCCACTACTTGCTGCGCTCCAATCTCACTGGCGCAGACCCCGCTGTGCTTTGGACCCGCTACGTGCAACTGACGCAGATCGAATCTGCGTTTCGATCGCTGAAGAGCGAGCTGGGAATTCGCCCCATCTATCACCATTTGGAGCATCGTGTGGATGCACACATCCTGGTTGCTTTTCTGGCCTACTGCCTGCAAGTCACGCTCAAGAACCGATTGTGGCTGCTTGCGCCAGGTCTGACCCCAACGGCGGTGATGGAAAAGCTGGCTACCATCCAAATGATCGACGTATGGATACCCACGGTCGATGGACGCTGGTTGATTCTGCCGCGCTACACTCAGCCGGAAAAGGACACCAAAATCCTCCTGGAGAAACTCAAACTGGTGTTGCCAACTCAGCCGCCCCCACGGATCAGGGCGAATTTTTCAGCTGCAGAAGCTGCCTCCTAGCCAGCCGGTAGCCCCCGTCTTGTAGTGAAGACCTCTGAGTAGCCTTCTTTGAATATAAAGCACTTACTTCACTCAGCAGCCTCGAACTGCGAAAGTCGGGGTAGCCTCGGTGTCATAGGTTCTAATATCGGTAGGAGCGAATTAGTGGAATGGAGTCTGCGGAGTTTACTCTCCGCTCGCACGTTCAAGTTGAGCGCCTATCATTCTGCTGCCCGAGATGGAATCGTGGTTCGTGTTGTTCGTCCTGCGGGAGCACTTCACGCGCCAGGTCACCCACGGTATGACATCGCAAACTCCCCCCGGATCGACGCCCGGCACGATGCTCCTGCGCGTTGGGCAAAGATCAACCATGCGAAGACACTGCATCTGGTCATCGAAGCGGGCCAGGACGGATCCCAAACAGCACACGATTCCGCAGTTCCTGTTCGAGCGGACGGCGCGGGAGAATACCCGGTGAACTGGTGGTCTGTGCGGAGGGAAGAAACCGGCAATCGTGGACTGCTCGAACTCCGGTTAGCGGCCCACGCGGGGGCCTGCGCACACGCCCTCCAGGAGTCGCGTGGCTCACCCCTATACCGGCCGGAACCGCTCCTCTTACATCGCCGCGAACCAAGAAATCCAGGAACAGAGGCAGCGGTCTCTCAGCGGGATAGGCCGCAAATGAGGGCGCACAGCGGGCATCCGCACTAGGACGGGCTCAGTGGCTCAGGGCTGGGGCTTCGGAGCCCGGTGCGCGCAGGTCGAACTATTGATGCATTCTTCCGGGAGCATCAGCCGTTCAACCGGCTTCCCGTTCACGATGTGCGACTCGATGATCTCATCGACATCTGCCGCCGTCACGCGCCCATACCAGACCGCATCCGGATAAACCACCACGGTGGGGCCGTGCTCGCACTGGTCGAGGCATCCCGACATGTTGGCACGAACCCTTTTCTTGAATCCTCGAAGCGCCAGTTTCTGCTTGAAGAGGAACTGAAGCTGGGCCTGCCCGGCAGAATCGCAACAGCCGCGCGGGTGTCCAGGTTCCCGCTGATTGCAGCAGATGAACAGATGCCTCTCGAACTTGGGCATGAAAACAATTTACAGGATTCCAAGCACAGATGTGGGATTCCAAAAGCGCTTGGGAGCAGGTTCGCAGCGGCGCGCCTCGCTCAGTCCTTCAGTGTCACCATCGCCTGGTCATTCTGGCAGAAGGTGGCCACGCGCTTCAGCCCACCCTGGGCTTCGGTCACGTACATAACCGGACCGTAACAATAGACTGCGTGTCCGGTAGCGGCGAAATACCACCGCCCACCTTTCCGGGGACGTCGGGTCGCTGTCTCCACGGGTGGGTGGGCCGGTGGCGTGAACCTCGGGACGGGTAACGATAACAACAACGCTAGGGTCAGTGCCTTCATAACGTTCTCACAGGGCCCTGGGAAACGGGCATTCAGATCGACATCAGACTTCGACGTGCGTCTGCTATATCAGAGGCCGGCACGGGCGGTCTTTCCGGTTCGGGTCGTTGTACCTTCCCGCCCTTGTTAGCGGTGCGAGCCTTCTCCGCTGGTGCTGCCTGGGTCGACGGAGCTTGAACCTCGGGATTGGTCTGCGCCTGCGTCTGGGCCTTCTGGGCCTGCGCAAACGCCGCTTGCTCTTCCTGCCTGGCCTTGCCCTTCATGGCGGACAATTCCGTGCTGTCGCCCAGCAACTGCTGGATCAACGAGCGCTGCGACTGAATGGTGTTCCCTTGTTCCACGATCAGCAGGGTCATCAGACCGTAGGAAATCAGAAACAGAATGGTCAGGACCGGAAGCATGGTGTGCTTCCGTCTGGGTTGAATTTCCGGAGTACCGAACAGTGTCGTCAAGTGCGCCCCCGAGTATTCGCCCCAACAGCAGGCGCCTCTGGAATTGCAGCTACTACGCCAATGACGGAAAATTCCCCAAGCCATTGCTGGACAATAGTTTAGGCACTAACCCGGGGGAGGGGAGGAAGCCACCAACTGCAACTCGCTGCACATAAAGGTAACCAGCCTTGTTACTGGGGTGACTGGAGCGGGCCAAAAGCGGCGCCCAGCAGGGGTCCGGGGACAGCCGGGAAACTTGTGCGCTGGGCTAGGTCCGCGCTTTCCCCGACAAGTTGCCAGTACAACCGACCCTATTTGCCGCCCATTACCAGCTTGGCAATGGTGGCCAGTTGCATGTTGGAAGTGCCTTCGTAGATCTTCCCGATCTTCGAATCGCGCCAGTACTTCTCGACCGGATAGTCTTTGGTGAAGCCGTAGCCGCCGTAGATTTCGATGGCCAGCGAGGTCACGCGCTCCGCTACCTGCGAACTGAATAGCTTGGCCATGGCGGCTTCTTTCACGAAGTTCAGGCCGGCATCTTTCATGCGCGCCGCGTTGTAGACCAGCAGGCGGGCCGCTTCGATGTCCGTCGCCATCTGGGCGATCTGAAACTGGATACCCTGGAAGTCCGCCAGCGCCTTGCCGAACTGCTTGCGCTCCTGCGCGTACTTCGAGGCATATTCCCAGGCGCCCCGGGCCACGCCCAGCATCTGCGCACCGATGCCAATACGACCTTCGTTCAGCGTCTCGATGGCGATCTTGTATCCTTTGCCGACTTCACCCAGCACGTTCTCCTTCGGCACGCGGCAATCTTCCAGGATGAGTTCGCAGGTCGACGAGGCCCGGATGCCGAGCTTGTCCTCTTTCTTGCCGACCGTGAAGCCGGGGAACTCCTTCTCAACGATGAAGGCCGTGATGCCTTTGTAGCCAGCTGATGGATCGACGGTCGCAAACAGAATGAAGACACCGGCTTCCTTGCCATTGGTGATCCAGAGTTTGCGCCCGTTGAGAACATAGTCGCTCCCCTTGAGCTCCGCCTTGGTTTCGAGCGCGAACGCGTCGGAGCCGGACCCGGCTTCGCTCAGCGCATACGCGCCCACCGTGTCCGCCGCCATCCGCGGCAGATAACCCTTTCGCTGTTCTTCGGTGGTCCAGCGGACCAAGGCATTGTTGACGAGCGTGTTCTGCACGTCCACCACAACCCCTGCGGAAGCATCCGCACGGGAAAGCTCCTCCACCGCCAGGATGGCTTCGAAGAATCTGCCGCCCCCGCCGCCGTACTGTTCCGGAACCTCGATACCCATCAAACCAAGTTGAAAGAACTGGTGGATCAGATCCGGGTCGAAAACACCCTTCTCATCCATCTCTTTCGCCAGTGGACGAACGCGCTCCTCTGCGAACTGGCGAACATTGTCGCGAAAGAGAATCTCGTCTTCGGTAAGGGTCGTGAGGGGCAGAGGATTGGCGGCGGGCGCAATGGCTTCCGGCATACGGATACCTTCAAGAGGGGAATGGCAAACTTGAAATTCTAGCACCTACGGGGAATGCCTGGATGGTTTCGAAACCAGTCAGGAACCGGTCCAGATGGTTCGGCCGGAAGCCCTCAGCTTCGCTTGCTGTACACCAGCTTGAGCCCATCACTCTGCAGGATGCGCTGGATCTGATTGCGGGCATGGATTGCCCAAGGACTGGTCGCATCAAGCTTGACGTAGGCGCGCCAGTGCGGCAGGGCGTTGCGGGGCTGCTTTATCTTTTCAAACGCAAGCGCGAGATTGTAGTGGGCGTCCGCGTAGGTGGGCGCCAGCTGCAATGCCGTCTTATAGGTTTGCACGGCGTCCTGCACGCGTCCGGTTTCATCCAACACGTTACCCAGATCAAAGTAGGCGAGCGCGTAGCGCGAATCGGATGCAATGGCCGCGCGGTAGTGTTTCTCGGCGAGCGTATAGTCCTGACGGTTGTAGTAGAGCGTTCCGATATTGATATGCGCCGCCGCGTGCGTGGGTTCGCGCTCGATGACTTTCAAGTAGGTCGCGATCGCTTCTGCCTGCGTGTGCGGATCCTCCTCGAGCGCGATACCGCGCGAGAACAGTTCGGCAACGTCAGGATCGGCCGGCTCAGGCCGCAGCGGCATGACTGGGGTTCTGGAAATGCCCTTCTGTTCCGCAGAAAAATCAAAGACGAACTGTCCGGCAATCGGTTCGAGCAGCTTGCCCTCGTGCCGGAACGTCACGCGATGGCGGTGGGAGAACGAGCCCGCCTCGAGGAGCGGGTTCTCCATGCCCGCCACCTGCTTCTGCATGGCTTCGAGTGACTGGCGAATTACTGCCGGGCGCACTTTTTTCGCGCACAGGTCGCGCACTTTCTTGATTTGCAGCAGGTCGAAGAACGAGTAACCCTCAGCGGCGGCAACCAGTCCGGCTTTTTCCCAACTCGCCAACTGACGCGCCGTGAGCCGCAGAATACGAAGCAGATCCGCTCGACTGTATCGGTACACGGTTGTATACGGTCTTCCTGATTCCATTATCCGGAAGCTACCTCCGCGTTGGCAAGAGGAAACCACCCCGCCCGGGAATCTCCCTGAACACTGCAACGGGAATTGTGCAGAAGCGGTGGAACACGCACGGACCAGCCGTGCCCCTGGCAAGACCTTCGAAAGGAGCGCCGGAACTGCGTTGCGGACACCCTATTTCCCCAGTGCCTGCTCAATGGCCGCAACCACCTGTGGCGAGTCGGGCGTAACTTCCGGCTCGAAGCGGGCCACGACGTTGCCATTGCGGTCGAACAGGAATTTCGTGAAGTTCCATTTAATCTCGCCGCCCGTCTTGGGATGCATCGAGGAGTCTGTGAGGTACTGATAAAGCGGAGTGATGTCGGAGCCCTTCACCGAAACCTTCGCCATCATCGGAAACTGCACGTTGTACTTGCGCGTGCAGAAGGTCTTGATCTCGTCATTCGTTCCGGGCTCTTGCGCGCCGAAGTTGTTGGCCGGGACACCCACGATGACCAGACCGCGGTCCTTGTACTTCTCATACACCGACTGCAATGCCGAATACTGCGGGGTAAAGCCGCAACGGCTGGCGACGTTGACCACCAACAACACCTTGCCTTTGTAGGTGCCGAACGACGCGGACTGGCCATCAATGGAGTTCAGCGTGAAGTCGTAAACGGATTTGTCAACAGCGAACGTCATGACGACGCACATGAAGAGAAAACCTACGAGCCTGCGCATGGCGCCTCCAGTTAGCAAGTACACATAGGAACACACCGGAGATCGCAAAACCTGGAGCCGACCAGCGGACGCGAACCGCCGACCTGCCGATTACGAACCGACCCGGTCTTGCGTATGTTGTTGGGCAATCAGCGCCATAGTAGCACGTTTTGGGGAGTGTTTTGGGGGTTCCGGAGAGGTTCCTTGGCCCTCGCGTTTTCTTCGCACGCCCGCGTCTGGTACGCGTAGTGCGAGGCAATTTGGGCTTGGGCAAGCTGCTTTGAGCCATATCCAATCGTAACGGCTTACAAAGAGTGGCCGCGGCGGACAGCCCGGGGACTCGTGCCTATCATCATCCCACTTCGCTTGCTGCTCGACGCGATCAGACCTACCAAACTTCGTGTTTCATCTTTCCTGACAAGCTGGCAGCGCACTCGATCTCGACAATTTGTCCGACCGGGTGATCCGTCCGATTCTGAAAGCGCGCGCTTTGGTGTGGAAAGGCTGGCAAGCATAATGGCGCGGCCTCGCCACCAACCTCAAAAGAGCTTGGCGGCCCTGACACGACCATCCAATGCATTTTGAGACACGAGAGCGTGAATAGAACGCAGCCTTTCTACATCAAGACCGCGCCTGCAGTCGCGAGGGATGCGATGAAGAAGTCCGAAGAGAAAATCACTGGTACCTCAGTGGTACGGCAGACGGCGATCAACTGATTGGTTAGTTTCTGAAAGGAATGGAGCCGACGAGCGGAATTGAACCGCTGACCTGCCGATTACGAATCGGCTGCTCTACCAGCTGAGCTACGTCGGCCCTTCAACAAGTTACAGACTATTCATATCCCATCTGATATCCCATCATGCCATGGGCATCGGCACGTCAACGGGTATCGTCGCGATACGGAAACCAACTACTCATAATCGAAACTGAAGCTGTGTTCCCTGTTGCATACATCTCGACGGTCGTAGTCGGTTCCACAGGTGCAGGTTCAACGTGGAGATGCGGAGCTTCAACGGCCCGTGGGAAAGGGCAATCATCAGCACAATCGTGAGCAGTGCAGTCCTCTGCTTTGTCCCGGCGACATACGGCACCAGTCGCGACAAGAGTCTTTTCAATTCACGCTTGGTCACGTCGATATTGTACAACGTGCCCTTCTATTTGTAGGAGCACGTTGTAGTCTCGACCCCATTCTCGACCGTAGTCACGACAACATGGGGTCTGGTCGATTCTTCACAATCGAACGTCTGTAGTTCCCTCGGAGACATCTCATGCTCGCGGGCGAGGTGCGGGGCGTGAAGGGAGCCCTTCGGGGCTGTGAGTGCGAGAAACAACATGCACAAAATCACACCGAGAAGCATCCACTTCGTCGGCTTTTTACAATGGATTTCCACACGTTCATTTCGCCTCTCCTCAAAATCATGCAACGCCAACAGGTATCACCGTGTCTGCCTTCGGAGCCTTCGCAACGGGCTTCGCACTCTGCACAGGCTTGCGGAGTTCGACTTCTAGCCTGCCCATCGCCTCGACACCTTTCTCGCTTACACGCTTGATGTAACTTGCCCGCGTGACCGCGACATCGCTATGCCGGAGAACCTCACTGATGGTGAGGTCATCGACACTGAGAGTACGGAGATTCGTCGCTAGTCCGCGACGGAATGCGTGATAGCCACGCCACTCAATCTCTGCCTTCTCCAATGCTGGAAGGACGACATCACGGAGGACATTCGCCGGGGACAGTGGCGTCAATCTCGCGGCATCTAACAACGTCGCAGGGTGATCTTTCTTCCGCGTGAATCCTGCTTGGAAAATCCAGCAGCCGTCTGCCAATTCAGCCTCGCAGTTCTGCATCCCCGTCGCCTTCCACGCATCCAGGATGTTCCGCAGTGGAGCGATGACGGGGACAGACGCTTCCGACGCTTCGGTTTTCGGAAGTTCGACACTCATCTCTGCCCTTCTCACCGAAACAGATGTTACGACGGACGTGAATCAACTGACGGTCATAATCACTCCATTGAAGGCCGACAATCTCACCGCGACGCAGACCTGTGTAGGCTGCAACAGCCATCAGCACTCGACTCGGCTCGGTCAACGCACCCAGGACCGCTCTGATGTCATCGAGACTGTACGCAAACGTTTCGCCCTTCGCTCTCCCCTTCACGCCTCGGACTTTGACACTCTCGACAGGGTTCTGGTCATCTTTCCGGAGGCCACACCGAATCGCTTCGCCGAATATTCCACTCAGGAAACTCTTTACGCGGGCTGAAGTAGCCCTTTTCAGATCAGCGTTCTCGCGAACAACAGCGTCGATGGCCCTCTGAATGTCGAATGTCCGGATATCCCGGACACGAAGATGACCGAGTTTCGGCTCGATGTAGTTGTTCCAGATTGCCCTGTACCCTCTCCGTGTCGAACCTCTCAAGTCCCTCGTCACTCGTGGAAAGTATTCGTCGGTGACAAACGTCCGGAGCAGCGTCCCGGCACTCGGGATGAACTCTCTGTTGTTCGCGTTGATGTCCGCCATAATGACTGGAATGTCGAAATGATGTCGTCCTCCCCTGGATAGTCGGATAGTCAGCGACTGTGCCGAGTTTCTTCATCCTCCGTTTTTTGCCGTCGTAGTAGCGTACGAACCACGACCCATTGACTCGCTTCAAAACTTTGACCGTGTTGCAGGGTCGTGAACAGAACACCAAGCTCAAGCGAGCATTGGCGGAAGTCGAATCTCTCACACGAGAGAATGAAAAACTGAAGGCGGAACTCGCAACAGCCAACAGCGAAATTGAGCTACTAAAAACCCAGATACAGGGTCAGCGAGCATCGGGCTCAACACTTGATGTGAGATTGGCTCAAGTGGAACGCGATTTTTACCAGAAGGGGGATTAGTAATGAATAGTAATGAACAATCAAAGGCCGCTGGCATATCTTGAAGCCTGCAAGCCGTCGCTTTTGGAAAACATCGTCAACGGGAAATTTTGGTTCGTCTCGGATGACTTCAGGAACGGCAGGCTGTTTGACCCGCCAGAACTTCAGGCAAAAAAAGCTGCGGTCATCCTGCAAGAACTCGCACGCGAAATTAGTGAGTTCCCCGATCCGGAGACGTTGCCAGACACCCACGGTGGAGAAGGTAGCCGGGTGGACACGTACGCGAAGATCATGCTGTTGCGACTGAATGCGGGAATGAGATTCGATGAATCGATCACAAAGAAGCAGGAGCCGGACGTGAAACCACAGCCACAACCACAACCTCAAGCCCAGACCTTTGAGCCCGCTGTCCCATTGCCTGTTCGACCCGTTGAAGATGTCGAAAAGCAGGCTCTGTCAGAGCTACATCAATCGTTTGACGCGAGATTCAGTGAGCGTGCAATTGCAGAACGTGTCAGGGTGATCGAACGGGAAGCCGCGAAATTGCGGGCCATGAGAGACCAGACGACATAGGCCGCACACATCTGGTCTGGCCGACTCCTCCCGGCTGCACAGCAACCATCCCGACGATGCCCTTTGATGGGCCTATCGAACAGGCCAGACCAAGTTCCGCCGCAGAGTCCTCAAAACATGAAGCCAGCTTCAAGGACACCACGCGGTTGGTTAACGTTTAGACCGGCGGGACCGAAAACGAAGCCCGGCGTGGAGTTGGTAGCGTGAACAACAGAAAAGTCTCCGCGAATGAAGAAGGCATTCTTGACATAAGTCGGGGTGACGGTGAATGCAAACGCACCGCTACCCGGACCATATAGGAGGTTGATGCCGTTGGGGTCTAAGACGGTTCCACTCGTCTTAATGTATTCCGGACGGGCGGACAGCGATACTCCGTGTTTGAAATTGTATGTGACCAAGAGAGCACCACCGTTCGTGTGGGCACCCTGAAGAATTCCTATGCTCGCATTCTTCGGCACGTTGGTGTACTGATAGTACGGGTTGATCACCCAATGCCCGTGGCTGTAAGTGTAGAGGAGGTTATAAATCTCCTCGTTGTTCAAAAGAAGCGGCGTGGCGAGAGTGTTCTTCGCGTACGCCCCGGCATTCCCGCCTGCCACAAACGACAACGTATTCGAGGAATTGAAAGCGTAAACCAGCGAACCCCACAGCCATGAGTAGCGGTTGGAGTAAAAACCATCGTTCCAGCTGAATGTGACGCTCAGCTTCTTATAGGTATCACTGAGTTGGATACCACGATTGACGGCGTTCTCCTGATTCCACAGAAGGCCACGCTGGATGTTCATATTTTCAAAGCTGAAAGTATACTCAGCACCAATCAAAGTAGGCAGTGCACCGATCTCTACGCTGGCGTTCCCCTTAACCAACTTAAGATAGCCCTGCGGAAATGCACCGTAGACGTTTTTCGTTGTATCGCCAGTCGAGAGGAAGGGCACCCCAACAGCTGGCAGGTTGTAGGCACCACCTTGCAGATAGAATTGCCACCAGCCGGTGGTCTTTTGGATGAACACTTGAGCATTGCTGACGTCCCAGTGCGTAGACGGGTCGCCTGCAATGTGATTTCCTTCGGTCCAACCCACGCCGCTCAGAATACCTGTAACCTTTAATTTTTCAGCCGTCTCGCCGCCCACGGCGATCTCGTGAGGAATCGCCGTTGCTAGCGGCCCTGCCATCGACGGCATGGGCAGAGGTGCCGGTGCTGCGGGTGCGGCTGCGGAGGTGGAACTCGGCGAACCCTGAGAGTCCGGGTCAGGACTCTGCTGCCCGAAACAAGGGAACGCCGCACATGCCATAAATAGAACGGCAAGAAAACACGCCACCCGTATGCGAAAAAACGATCTCCTCTCATGGCGAATCGGCGGCACGATTTCGAACGGTAGGTCCACCATTGCGGCGGCTATTCGGAAAGCACCTCTCGTGGCGTTTTTCAATGTGGCTCCTTTTCCGGGTTTCTGAGTCCCTCAATTCTTTTGGCTCGTATCCTGAACGGAATCGAATAGTTATTCGTGAACGAAGTCCGCGTTGCCAAGTCAGGGCAGTCCGCAGGTCTTTGAGTTGCCCGCGAAGTGATGAGACATTACATGGATTGGCAGGGGCGGTCCAATTGATTATTTGTTTAGCAGCGATTAGGAAAAGTTTGAAAACGAAAATCTATCGCAACGATAAACAGTATTTATGCCCGATGAAAACAAAGAGCCAGTTCGGACCTAGCTGGCACATTGGGCGACGAAAAACGAATCGAGCGGATTCGATTTGTTAATACCAGATTGGTGCGTGGGTTACGATCCGGCAGGTCTAAGAAGTTTTGCTCTATCCACGAACACTGAGGGCAGACTCTTATCTCGTGGTTTCCGTCGGAAACAATATCTCTCGTAATGCCTCACACTCTGCCTTATCGCTACACGAACGAAGAGCATCGTCGGCTTCTATAAGTCTGGGGTTCATCGGTTGATTCAGTCGTCGTAATTCCCTTACGACATTCAGATCTACTTTTCGCCAAGCTCGAAGTTCTTCAGCAAGACGCTCTTGAAGAATTGCAGGATTGGCGGTGTTCTCCTTCTCCAAATGAACCGTTTCGTGAATCAGACCAAGGGCGAAGTCGTTTCGTTGTCGCTGAGGGAAGGGCGGTGACGTCCGTCCACCTTCTATCAGGAAATCTAAGAACCTCGGCCCGGCTATCACAATCATCGGTTTCCCTTCGACAATTCCAGAGGCCATCAGGTCCTCGAAGTATAGGTTCGTGTTATCGGTGTTTTTGAGGAGGATGATGGATAGCTTGCCCGCCTTCTTCTCTGTGGTGATCCACAGGACCCTTTCTTTGGCAAATTGAGGGAAGTACTGATTTTCGGGGAGTGACGGGTCAATTGAAGAAAACAACTGGTTCACGGCCACGCTGAGATCCACATCCGTGTGTCCTCCGTTGGACTGAGATTCACTTGGAGGAAGAGAATGACGGTCGGCCAAGCCCTCGGTGGGTTTCGATTGGTGCCGGACAATTGTCCAAGCAAATAATCCGATGAGAACGAGAATCATCGCCGCTGAGCCAACCCGCATACCTCTACTGAACCGGTTTGACGAGCGACCGCCTTCGCGTTGTGACGCGATCTTTTGTCGCCCCCGGTTTCTAGCCATCACCCTCTTCTCAAAACGTTCCTTGACCACCTTCGTCCAACCTTCGGCTGGCCATCGCGCCGATCACACGTTTGTGGCCCATCCGGGCATCGTACACTTTTCGCCTTGTAGTTAAGAACATGACCATGTCATTTTGGTCGCAGCAACTTCCAGCAGCTTAATTCCAATTCTGACATTGACATTGACATCACGACACAACGGCGTGACTCTGCGTAGAGGTGAAATCTTGATGTGCAGGCTGCTTGTCGTTGTCGCTTGTTTGGGGATGGTCGGCTGTGATGCGGAAACGCTCGGGTACGTCAAAAAGGTGAAGTACGACGCCCTGGAAAAGCAGATCGCGAAAGCGGAAGCCGATCTCAATGCAACACGGCAGCAGCGTAGTGGATTCTGCCGGATGCGGCCTTAGTCCTCCGTGTAGTCCGCCCACGAATTGTTTTCGCTGAAGATTGCTCTTAGAGCACTACGGGACGTATCCGGGTCTTTCAATTGTTGGCCCAGTGTGTTTCGTAGCCCGTCAATTATCGCTTTGGGAATGCCCCACTCTGCCATCACGTCGATTGCTAGGCGGCCTTCGTTCTCCACTTCTTTAGCGGGGCAGATGTACGCACTGAGCGTTCCCTGTTCTTCCGCTTTTGTGATTAGGTCATCGAATTCATCGATACTCTTTGCGTCAATGGCCTGTCGTTCAAACTCGGCAAACTGTTCTGTCGCGGCATTGAGTAAATCGGTGTTCGGCGATTCCCCCGCTGCTTGAGCACGTTGTGCCATCAATTCAAATTGCCAACGTTCATAGCGAATGTTATCCAACACATCCTGACGCTCTTTTTCGAGCCTGCGGGTTTCTAGCATGTGGACCGTCCTGGATCGGGCAGTTGGTTGCCTCGCAGTCTACTATCAGGGTAGGAATTTAGGGGCTTGAGTTGCGAGAGCTAACCCGACGTAGCGGCTGCCTTTGCAGCTTCGAGAGCATCAATCGCTTGCTGCCGACGCATTCTGAGCAGTTTCTCGATACTTCTTCTGTCGGTCTGGATCACTAGCTCTGTCAGCCTGCTCCTCGTTCTCAGTCGCCCGCTGAAGGGCTTCAGTGGCTTTCCGGTCGTAGTGAGCAGCGGTGGGATTCTCCGTCGGCATGTTTTCTCCCGATCTCAGAACCTCGGTGCATTCTTCGGGTAGATCGTCGCAGAAAAAAGAAATTGTGAAACCTGCTCAGGCTTAAATTCCACAATCCGACCGCGACCATTCGGGAATTCCTTCCCGACGATGCGAGCTTCGCTGGTTCCAGCTTGAATCTGGAACTCTCCGATCAGGGAACTCCCGGCATTCGGGCGGGCAGGGGGCAGTTGTAATGCAGTGTTCCGGTTGTGGGGTCTATCTCTAACGTGAACAAGTGATCGGATCACGTGTTTTCAACTTGAAGTGCTTGCTAGCGATAGCGATGTCGCCACAGATTTTAATCGACTGTTCTTTGTGCATCTCCCAGACCGCCG
>Ga0137418_10001587_pt1 | contig 20973 bp, 20 predicted proteins | sample CZODoug3_1_2_16f_FD_122242 | JGI IMG/M metagenome (GOLD analysis project Ga0137418, IMG submission 122242) | Vadose zone soil fungal communities from Angelo Coast Range Reserve, California, USA - CZODoug3_1_2_16fungal (Hybrid Assembly) | ecosystem: Environmental > Terrestrial > Soil > Vadose...
ATGATGAGCAGCGGCTTGCCCGACTGCGCCACCTTCTCGAGCACCGGGAGCAGGTCCTTCATGGTGGCGATCTTCTTTTCGTGCACCAGGACGTAGGCATCCTCGAGCACGGCCTCCATCTTCTCCGGATCGGTAACGAAGTAAGGCGAGAGATAGCCGCGGTCGAACTGCATCCCGTCCACCGTCTCGAGCGTGGTCTCGAGGCCCTTCGCCTCTTCCACCGTGATCACGCCGTCCTTGCCCACCTTCTCCATCGCGTCGGAGATGATCTTACCGATCTCCGGATCGTTGTTCGCCGAGATCGTCCCGACCTGGGCGATCTCCTTCCGGCCCTTGCTGGGCGCGGAGATCCGCTTCAGCTCCTCCACCACCAGCTCGACGGCCTTGTCGATGCCGCGCTTCAGCGACATCGGGTTGGCGCCCGCGGTGACCGACTTGAGGCCCTCGCGGAAGATCGCCTGCGCCAGCACCGTCGCGGTGGTGGTGCCGTCCCCGGCGATGTCGGAGGTCTTGGTCGCCACTTCCTTCACCATCTGGGCGCCCATGTTCTCGATCGGGTCCTCGAGCTCGATCTCCTTCGCGACGGTGACCCCGTCCTTGGTGATCGTCGGGTTCCCGAACTTCTTGTCGATGACGACGTTGCGACCCTTGGGACCGAGCGTGACCTTCACCGCCTCGGCCAGCTGATCCACACCCCGCTTGAGGCGCGAGCGGGCCTCTGTATTGAATTCGAGATACTTGGCAGCCATCTGTTCCTCTCCCGCTCAGCTGAGCTTGGCGATGACGTCGGATTCCTTGATCAGGATGATCTCTTCCTCGTCCAGCTCGACCTGCGAGCCGGTGTACTTCCCATAGACGACCCGGTCGCCGACCTTCAGCTCCATCGGGACCCGCTGGCCTTTTTCCATCCGGCCGGGCCCGACCGCGATGACCTCACCCTGGATCGGCTTCTCCTTGGCCGTGTCCGGGATGTAGAGGCCACCTTTCATCTCTTCGGTGTCCTCCATCGGCCGGATCGCCACGCGATCGGCGAGTGGGAAGATCTTCAGCCGCGTCTTCGTCGCAGTAGCCATGATGCTCCCCGTGTGCGATTGTAGTTAACTAATATGGTTTACAGCATGTTCTCGTAGGTCGAGAAGTGTACCTGTAGTGTACTACACTTGTCAAGTACACTTTGCGGTTTTAGATTGATTATCGACTGGAGTTGGAGTACTTGAGAGGTTAATCCGCAATGATTCAGGCCTAGGAGGCCGTGTGGACGTACCGTTTGTGATCCTGCACCGGCTGGAGGAATTGGGATTGGAGCAGCAAGCGCTCGCGCGCGCCGCCCACGTGACCGAGTCCTACATCTCGCAGTTACTGACGCGGAGAAAAGCGCCCCCCGCGCCGAACCGCACGGACATCTATGACCGCATGGACAAGTTCCTGAAGCTGCCGAGCGGGGAACTGGCCAAGCTGGCGGATCTCCAGCGCAAGGAGGAATTGAAGCGGGAATTGGGGGACGAGCCCGCCCCCTTGTTTCACGAAGTCCGCGAGCTGATCCTGCGCAAGTGTAATCCCGAGAGGCAAAAACACGTCCGCGCGATCTTTGAAACGCAGCCCTTCGGCGAGCTCGAACGTCTCGTCACCCAGACGCTGCTGGACGTGGTGAAGCGGGTGGCGAAAGACGAACTCGAGAATGACTACTGGCTCCGCATGGTGGCTCGGCTCAGTCGCCGCAGCTATGAGGAGATGCGGGTCGTCGTGCTCGAGTTCCTCGATACGGACATCTTCCACGTGTCCGCTGAGAACTGCGTCGCGTTCTTGGATCCGCTGATTGAATCCTGGGACATCGACCTGGCGACGTTCGGTCTGGAGATTGTCCTAAACCACAGCGTCGTCCCAGGGCAGGCGAGGCGATTCGAGTTCGTCGAGCGGGAAGCCGACCAGCCCGTCGGCGAAGAGCCCGGGCTCCAGGAATTCCTGCAAGATTCGTCTCTCAGCGGCACGGCGACCCCGAAGGAAGTCGCGTTTCTCAAGCGGCTGAAGTTCCAGGGCCAGCGGCCGACGCCCCTCTATTATTACCGGGAGTTGCAGAGCCTCAGAGACCCGCTGCATTTTCGCGCCTCGCAGACGGAACAAGGAAAAGGGACATGATCATCGAGCCCAATGACTTTCAGGGTCGACTGCGCGCCCTCCTGGGACTGCAGGGCGCGGTGCTGACGGACGAGGAGCTGTCTCACACGGCGGAGCGGTACCCCCGGTGTCGGGGGAAGGAGCACTGGGGCGTACGCGAGTACGCGCGGCGCGTCGGGGTTGGCGCGCGCGAATACCGGGTGGTGCGGGGCAGCAGCATGGAAGATGTGTACCGCAGCGCCGAGCGCGTCCGCGCGGCCGCCGTAGGGACGGCGCTGAACGAGCTCGAGTCTCAGGAAAGGTCGGGGGAGGCTCCAGGAGGAAAGGATTAGAGGCTATGATGACCCGGAGGAAGGAGCCGTGGGGACAGCAGCGCGGCTGGATCGTCCCGGCGGACGGCAGCCCTCCGCAGGAGCTGCCCCAGCAGATGGTCGGCCACAAGCTCATCGCCTGGCCCGGAACGATGCCCGAAAAGGAGCCCGCGAAGTACTATCATCGCCACGTGCTGAAACCGGAGGGTGTGTCGGTCTACGTATCCGAGGGTCGGGACGCGGAATCCCTGCCGGAGTCCATCAAGAACGAAATCCGGCGCCAGCTGAAGGGACAGTCGTAGGCGCCAACGAGGCCTGGCCGGCGATTGACGACTAGGGCTGGCGGCCTGCGAGGACGGCCTGCAGCTGGCGCAGCACCTCGCCCAGCTGGGACAGGTCTTCGCCGTAGCGGGCCCAGTCGCCGCTGCGCTGCGCCGCGACGGCACGTTGGTACAACTCAGCCGCCCGGCGGGCGAGATCCGCGGCGCGCCCGTTGCCGGGACGGGCCGCATCGGTCGGCGTGACGGCGGCCGCGCGGGGCTCGACCCGACCGCCGAACAGGCGTGCCAACCCGGCCTCGAGCGTCTCCTCCATGACCACCTGGTTCTGGTAGGCCACGACGACGCGCTTCATCTCAGGGATGCGCCCGCCCTCGGCGCGCAGGTAGAGCGGTTGCACGTAGATGAGCGACTCCTCGATCGGTATGACCAGCAGGTTGCCGCGGATCACCTCGGAGCCGCGCTGGTCCCACAGCGAGATCTGGCGAGAGATGTCGGTATCCTGATTGATCCGATTGACGATCTGGGTCGGGCCGTAGACCAGGCTCTGCTTGGGAAGGCGATACAGCACCAGTCGGCCATAGTGCTCCCCGTCGTTCCGCGCCACCATCCACGACGCCAGGTTGTCCTTGCCGCGCGGCGTGAACGGCACCATCAGGATGTACTCCGCCTGCCGCTCCTCTGGCAGCCGCATCACGATGTGGCGCAGGAAGGGATCCGGCCGCTCGCCCGGCCGCGACAACACCGGCTTCTGCCACTGGTCCTCCCGATGGTAGAAGACGTCCGGCTCGGCCATGTGGTAGGTGGCGTACAGGTCGGTCTGCACGTGGAACAGGTCCTCGGGGTAGCGGAGATGCGCCCGGAGGTCCCGAGACATCGCGTCGAGCGGCTGGAAGATCCCGGGGAAGACCTTCGCCAGGGTGAGCACGAGCGGGTCGCGCGGATCGCTCAGGTAGGCCGTGACCGTGCCGTCGAAGGCGTCGATCACGACCTTCACGCTGTTACGCATGTAGTTGGTGCCGTCGGAGAGCGGCTGCGCGTAGGGGTAGCGGCTCGTCGCGGTGTAGGCGTCGAGGATCCAGCGGAGCCGGCCCGAGTCGGTGACGACGAGGTAGGGGTCGCTGTCGAACAACAAGAACGGCAGCGCCGTGCGCGCCCGCACCCGGATGTTGCGGAAGTACATCGCGCGGCTGTCGCTCGTGATGTCGCTCGACAACAGCACCTTCAGGGAGCCGAGGTAGGTCGCGAGCACCAGGCGACGCAGGAACGAGCCGACCCGGACGCCCCCGGTTCCGGTGTAGGAGGTGAAGATGTTCTCGTCACCCGAGGGGTAGTCGAACTCCTTTTGCGCGGTCCGGGCGAACACCCAGGAATCGGTGAGCTCGCCGAAGTAGAGCTCCGGGCGTGTCACCCGCAGCGACACGCTGGACGCGGGCGGCAGGTTCTTGATGAAGAGGACCGGCAGTCCCTCCGACGTCACTTGGTTCACCGGCCCGAGCGTGAGTCCCATCCCGTGCGTGAAGGTGAGCCGCTCGTTGATGAACGTCCGGGTGGGGAGCGAACCTGCGTTCAGCTCGCGCGGCGAGAGGAGCACCTGGCGGTACTGCCCGTCGATCCAGTAGCGGTCGTCGTCCACCGAGACGAAGTCGTAGTAGGTGCGGATCTCCTGCAGCTGCCCGAACGTCTGGAGCAGCGGGTCGCGGTCCCACAGTCGGATGTTGTCGATGGTCGGCCGGTTGGCCCGGATGTCCCGCTCGGTGAGCCCGGCCTCGCCGGTAAGGTCGCGGGTCACGACGCTGTCCAGCCCCCAGGCCCGCCGCGTCGCCGCGATGTGGTAGGCGAGCTGCGGCGTTTCCTTCACCAGCTCGTTCGGCGCCACGATCAGTTTCTGGACTATCGTCGGATAGAGAGCGACTCCGAGCAGCGACACGCCGAGGTAGAGCCCGACCGCGAGCACGGTGTTGCGGGCCAGACGCTGGCTGCTGGCTCCCCACAGGACCAGCGCTCCGCCCGCCACGGCCGCGAGCCCGGCGACCCGCAGGCCGGTGAGCTGGGCGTGGAGATCGGCGTAGCTCGCCCCCACCAGCGGCCCGGTGGTGGAGTACAGCAGTCCCGGAAGCCGGACGAGGTACGCCTGCAACGCTATCAGCACGAAGAGCAGGGCGATTAGCACCGCCAGGTGCAGGCGGGCCGATGGCTCCACCGTGACCTGCCGGCGGAACACGATGATGTCCCGGCGCAGCACGTACAGCATGATGGTCGCGAGCAGCGTCAGCGTCGTGACGGCGATGAGGAGACCGATCGCACCCGCGATCACCGGCACCGTGAAAACATAGTAGCCCACGTCGCGGCCAAACACGGCGTCCGTCACGCCGAACGGCGTCCGGTGCAGGAACTGGAGCACGCCCAGCCAGCCGCCTGCGGCGCCCAACCCGAACAGCAGCGCCAGGCCGAGCGCCGTCGGCAGGGCCAAGCGGCGCAGCAGCCGGGTCACGTCCACGGCGGCGGCTCCGGAGCTGACCTGTACGACCAGCGGGTTCGGGACGAGGCCGCGCTGGGCGATCCGCAGGTTGACGTAGAGGAACGCGAATACGAGGCCGCCGACCCCCACGCCGAGCACCGCCTCCGCCACCAGCCGGGTCGTGAACACGTGCTCGTAACCCAGGGCCTGGAACCAGAGCCATTCGGCGGCGAGCGGGACCAGATTGAAGAGAAGCAGCAAGAGGGCGAACAGGACGACCAGCACGACCAGGCCCAGGCGACGGCGCCGACGGGGCGGCAGACGGGCTACGCTGAGCGGGGCGGTCATGAAAGGCAGTCTAACTCAGGAGCGGGGTACGTCGTTCCGTGCCAGACTCCCACCACGTCGATGTCTCTCGGCATCCGAGAAAGGTAGGGGATGTGTGCCTGCGCCGCCCAGCCGCGATTGGCGCCGATGATGCCGACGCGGATTCTCTTGGTCATGATGCCTTGTTGAACATGTAGCGAGCGATGCTCCAGCCATTCGCGCCCCGCACGAAAACAAACAGCTCCCGGTTCGCTTCGGGCGCGCTCGCTCCCGTGGCCACCACGGTGGCCGTGCCCGCCGAGTGGGTCCGCGCGTAGGCGACATCGCCCTTCACCGTCAGCTCGTCCACGGTGAAGTGGATCGCGATGCGGATGTTCGCAAAGACCGCGTCGTACGCGCCTCGGACCGCCGACCTGCCGGACGCCGTTGGGAAGCCAGCGGGCATGAAGACGCCGTCCTCGGCGTAGAGCTGTTCGATCCGACCCGCGTCGCCGGCGTTCAGGGACGTTTCATAGGTCGCCAACAACGCGCGCAGCCGTTGCTCAGCGGGGGACATGACAACCTCCAGAGGGTGCTGCGGGATGAAAGCCAGGAGCGCGAACGGCACCAGCAATAAGAAGAAGCGAGAGCGATAAGTCACGTGAGCTCCGAAGGTTGGGGTGGTGCGAAGGCGACCAACAGGTCGCGAAGCGCGGTGAGTCGAGTACGATCGAGGTGACCAAGGGTCTGCTTCGCGGCGTCGGCGACGTCGTCGTCGAGGCGACGTAGCAGGGCCCTCCCGGCGGCGGTGATCCGATTGGTGCTGCGACGGCGATCGTCGGCAGCGGTGCCGCGCACGACGAGTCCCGCATGAGCCAGACCTGACATCAGGCGCGTGAGATCGGAATCACGCGTCACCATCCGCGCTCCGATCTCGGTGCAGGAGAGTCCACCCCGCCCCGCCGCGCGGAGAATGCGCAGGACGTTGTATTGCGACGGCGAGAGCCCGGCGGCGGCGGTCACCGCGTTGGATCGTTCGGCCGCCAGCCATGCGGCCCGGATCAACGCGATCAGCACCTCCTCTTCGAGCGAATCGCGAATCGCCATTGCGGCGGCAGGCGTGGGCACTGACATGGCCGATAATTACTCCTCGCGAGGAGTATTGTCAAGTGCCCCTTACTGATCACGAGTGACCGTGCTAGCTGCGGCCACTCGCACGTGTGCGCCCTCCTCCAAGTCTTCGGACGGATTCATGACGATCTGCGCACCGTCGCCGAGCCCGCCTGTGACCTCCACCCAGCTGCCGTGATCCCGTCCGATGCTGACGGTCTGGTAATGCACGGTTGAATCGGCATCCACGATCACGACTTGCGGCGGGCCGTCGCGGATCACGAGCGCCGTCGCCGGGACGCTGAGCGGCGGATCGCCGGCGCCGAGCGCTAGCTGCACATCGGCGTACATCCCCGGCAGAAACACGCCCGTGGGGTTCGCCACGCGTACTTCGGTGAGCAGCGTGCGGGCCGTGGCATCGAGCGAGCCCGCCGTGCGCACCACCCTGCCGCGGAGCGTGTCGCCGGGAAGTGCGGGCACCGTGACGATCACCGGCTTCCCGATGGCGACAGCCGCGGCGTAGTCCTCCGGTACCGTCACGTACACGCTGAGTGTGTCCGTCTGTGCCACCGTGAACAGACTCCCCACCGCGCTCCCGCTACCCGCCGGCAATACCGCGCTCACACCGCCGGCGGTCCCCACCAGCGCTCCTGGATCCACGTTGCGCGCAGTGATCACCCCGGCGAACGGCGCCACAACGCGTTCGTACTCCTGGAGCTGCAACAGCCGCCCCAAGTTTGCGGCGGCGCTGCGTTGACCGGCGACCGCGCCGTCGAATGTCGCCTGCATCTGGTCGAGCTCTTGCACGGTCACCGCGCTGTCCGCCGCGAGGGCGCGCCAGCGCGTGAGATTCGCCATCGCGAGCGCCGTCGCCGCCCGCATCTGCGCCACGACCGCCTGCGCCTGCACCACCTGCTGATCGAGATCCGGTGCGTCGATGGAGGCGAGCAGTTGTCCCGCCCGCACCCGGGTGCCGATGTCGACGAATCGCGCGCGCACGTATCCCGGGGTCCGCGCATAAATGGCGGCTGTCCGCGCAGCGGTGAGCGCTCCCGGTAGAGCGACGCTCGAGCTGGCGGTCGCGCGTCCCACAGTCGCCACGGTCACGACCGGGACTGCGCTCACTTCCGCGACGGCCGCCGATAGGCGCTGCTGTTGTGTGACTCGCGGCACGACTCCCAACACGAGAGCCGCGATCAGCACGCTCCCGCCGATGGCTCCCACAATCCCGACCCGGCGCCGTGAGATGGGCGATGGCTGAATGGTTTCTGGTACCGCGTTCATACGTGTCCTTCCGGAATGACGATCAGTGGTTTGGGGGGCCCGGCGCGCAGGATGCTATAGAGCACCGGTACGACCACCAGCGTGAATCCCGTGGCCACGAGCAGCCCACCGATCACCGCTCGACCGAGCGGTGCGTTCTGCTCGCCGCCTTCGCCGAGCGCGAGCGCCATGGGCAGCATGCCGATGATCATCGCCAGCGCCGTCATGCAGACGGGCCGGAGCCGGACGAAGCCGGCGTTGAGCGCAGCCTGAAGCGCGGTGTGCCCCTCCGCGCGCTGCTCGTTCGCAAAGGTGATCAGCAGCACGCTGTTCGCGGTGGCGACGCCGAGCGCCATGATGGTTCCCATGAGCGCCGGCACGCTCAGCGTGGTGTGGGTCGCGAACAGCATCCACACGACGCCGCCCAAGGCTCCCGGCAAAGCGGCCACGATGACGAGCGGATCCAGCCAGGATTGAAAGTTGATCACAAGCAGGAGATACACGAGCACCATGGCGAACAACACGCCGAGCAGCAGCCCGCTGAACGAGGACCGCATGCTCGAGACCTGGCCGCGCATGACCACCGTCATTCCCTTCGGCAATGTCGGCTGGATCTTGGCGATGGCGCGATCGACGTCGGCAGCCACAGCGCCCAGGTCCCGGTCGTCGACCGCTGCGTACACGTCAGCGACGGGCTGCGTGTTGTAGTGGTTCACGACCGCGAACGACGTGCGGCGCGCGGCGGTCGCGAGGTTGCCGAACAGCTGCGGCTCGGCAAGTCCCGGCGCCGTGACCGGCGTGCTGGCCAGCGCTTCGAGCGAGTTGAGCTTGTAGGTGGGCGTGCGCACGGCGACGCTGTAGCTGACCCCGTTCTGCGGATTGAGCCAGAAATTGGGCGCCGTCTGCCCGCTGGACGACAGGGAGATGAGGAGATTGCTCGCGACCTGCCGCTGCGTCAGTCCGATCTGCTGGGCACGAACCCGGTCGACGGTGAACATCAGCTCCGGCATGTTCACCACCTGCTGCACCCGCACGTCCACGGCACCCGGGATTCGCCCCATCTCCACCGCGAGCCGCCGCGCGGTGAGGTAGTTCGCCATCTTGTCTCGTCCTACGACTTGCACGTCGATCGGCGCGGGCAGGCCGAGATTCAACACCTGGTTCACGATGTCCGCGGGCAGGAAGAAGAACGTCACGCCGGGGAACTCGTTGGGAAGGGTCAAGCGCAGGCGGCGCACGTAGTCCCACGTGGACGTACGGTGGCCCGGCGCGAGCTGGACCAGGAGGTCACCGTCCGCCGCATTGAGCGTGGCGTTGCCGCTCGTGGCCAGGTTGATCGCGTTACGGTTGATCCCGATGTTGTCGAGAATGAGGCCGAGCTCTGACGCGGGAATCGCGCGGCGGATGCTCCGCTCCACCGCCGCGAACACCAGCTCCGTTTCTTCGAGCCGAGTCCCGGCGGGCGCGCGCACGTGAAGCTGAAACGCCCCGGCGTCCGTGGTCGGGAAGAAGTCCTGGCCGAGGAACGGGACCAGGCCGACCGAGAGAGCCGCGAATCCGGCGACCGCGCCGAGCACCAGCCGGCGGTGCGACAGCGCCCAGCCGAGCAGCTCGTGGTAGCCCTTCCTGAAGCGCTCGAAGCCCTGCTCGAACAGCGCGCTCACGCGCTCGATCGGGCCCTGCACCGTCGTGCCGTGCGTGGCGAAGCGATGCGCCTCGGCGGCCAGCAGGTAACGAGCCAGCGTCGGGACAACCGTACGGGACAAGAGGTACGAGGCCACCACCGCGAACACCACGGCCATCGCCAGCGGCCGGAACAGCGACGCGGCCGGACCGGTGAGGAAGAACAGCGGCACGAAGACGATCGAGATGGAAATGGTCGAGACCATGGCCGGGGTCGCGATCTGTGAGGCGCCGTCCATGATCGCCTGCAGGATCTCTTTTCCTTGCGCCATGTTCCGGTTGACGTTCTCGATCTCCACGGTCGCGTCGTCCACCAATATCCCGACGGCGAGCGCGAGCCCACCCAGCGTCATCACGTTGAGCGTCTGTCCCAGCGCCGCGAGTCCCATGATCGAACAGAGGATGGCGAGCGGAATCGAGATCGTGATGATCAGCGTGCTACGCCAGCTCCCCAGGAAGAGCAGGATCATGAGGGCGGTGAGACACGCGGCGATCACCGCTTCGCGGATGACTCCCGTAATCGACGAGCGGACGAAGATCGATTGGTCCGCCAGGAGCTGCACGTCGAGCGACGCCGGCAGCGATGGCGTGATCGACGCCAGCAACGCCTTCACCCCGTTGACGACCGCGAGGCTCGACGCGTTCCCGTTCTTGAGCACGCTCATGTACGTGCCGTGGCGTCCGTTGTTGCGCACGATGTTGGTCTGAATGCCGGCGCCGTCGCGCACGTACGCGACGTCCCGGATGTAGACCATGGCCCCGTTCACCCATTTGATCGGCATGTCGTTGAACTGCTCCACGACATCGGGGCTGGAGTTCAGGCGGACGTTGTACTCCCGCGTTCCCAGCTTCGCCGAGCCCGTGGGAAGGATCACGTTCTCCGCGTTGATCGCGGTGCTCACGTCCGATGGCGACAGTCCCTTGGCGTACAGGCGCGCCAGGTCGATGTCGACGTTGATCAGCCGGGGCACGCCGCCGTAGGGGGATGGAATGACCGCCCCTTGAGCCGTTGCGAGCGGCGTCCGCACGAAGTTGCCCACATAGTCGTTCAGCTGCGCCGACGTCATACTGTCGCTGCCGATCCCGATTTGCAGAATTGGCACGTCGGTCGCGTTGAAGCGAAGAATGATGGGCGGGGTGATCCCGGGCGGCAGGGTCCGGATATTGCTTTGCGACGCGGCCGTGATCTGGGCCACGCCGGTCGGGACATCCGCCGTCGGCTGGAAGAAGACCTTGATCACCCCGATGCCGTCCAGCGACTGCGACTCGATGTGCTCGATGTCGTTCACACCCGCGGAGTAGGACCGCTCGAGCGTCGTAACGATGCGCTGCTCCATCTCCTCGGGCGACATCCCCTGATACTGCCAGATCACGGTCACGACCGGGATCGGGATGGTGGGAAAGATGTCCACCGGCGTCGTCAGGATCGCCAGCGCGCCGCCGATGAGCACGAGGATCGCGACGGAGATGAACGTGTAGGGACGCCGCAGCGCGACGCGAACGAGCCACATCATGGCCGCGGCCTCACAGATCCCGCCCGAGCAGCGCCTCGAGCGACGCCCGAGCGATTTGATAGGTGAACTGCGCGCTCACGAGATCGAGCTCGGACTGCACGAGCGCGGTCTGGGACGCGAGCACGTCGAGAATCGTGGCAATGCCCGCGCGATAGCGAGACTGGATGACGCGCAGATCCTCGCGCGCGAGCCGTACCGATTCGCTCGTGAGGCCGATGTCCTGCTCGGCGACGTGGAGATTGCCCAGCAGCCGCTGCGCTTCCGCGCGGATGAAGCGCCGGGTATCGCCCGACGTCACGCGCGCCACGTCGGCGACGGCCTCGGCATGCGTGACGGACGCTTCGCGCACGAAGCCGTTGAACAGCGGGAACGACGTCGTGATCGCGAACACCCACCCCGCGCGGGTAGCCGCGGACGTACTCACCGCGTTCGCCCAGTTGTATCCGGCCCCCGCGGAGATGGTCGGGACGTACTGGCTCCTGGACGACCGCACGAGCGCGGCGCCCGCGACCGCTTGCGCGTCGGCAGCGACCACGAGCGGCGCTACGGCGGGGGCGAGCGCGCGCAGGGCCGAGTCGCTCAGCGCCAGCGGGGTCGGGTTGAGCGACGCGAGCGGCTCGACATCGACCGGTCCATCGGCGCCGACCAGCCGGCCGAGTCCGGCACCGGCCATGGCGAGCGTGTCCTCGGCGGCCAGCCATTGCCGCCGCGACGCCGCCACGGCGAGCCGCGCACGCAGCACGTCCGAGCGCGTGGCGGTCCCGGTTGCCGCGCGGTCCGTGGCGTAGGTGAGCCCTAACTCCGCTGCAGCGACAAACTCCTGCGCGACTTGCACCAGCTCACGCGCCCGGATCACGGCGAAATACGCCTGCTTCGCCGTGAGAATCGTGGCGTAGTGCTCGAACACCCACCCGGCATCGGCGGCGCGTGCCTCGGCGTCCGCGGCACTGCGCTGCGCGCCGCGCCGGCCGCCGGTGAACAGGTCGAGTGACGCGGCAACCCCAGCCCCATAGGTGTTCCTCGCGATCGGCGAGGAGAGCGACGCGGCAGATGATGGATCGTTCCACCCAGCGCTCGAGCTCAGCGAGAGGCTGGGCAGGTACGCGCCGAGCGCGACGCGGCGTGCCGCGGATGCGTCGCGCACCGCACCATGCGCGCTCGCGATCGCAGGGCTATACGCAAGGGTTCGTGCGACGACGGTCTGGAGCGAGAGTCGCGGACCAAGCGCCGACGTATCCGCCTGCATCGATGCAAGGACCAGAGCCAGGAGGAGCATCACTCATTCTCCTCGGCATCGGCCTGCCGCAATTCTTCGCGCAGCGGATGCGAACGGATCAGGATACTCCAGGCCAATGCCGCCCCGATCAGGTTCCCACCCAGGACCCGCACCCAGGCGAGCTGCCCGAGACCGGCATGTGACAGCAGCACCGTCCCCATCACGAACGCGAACTCGATGACGAAGAAACCCAGCAGCCCCGCGACCAGCACGCGGGGCTCGCGCGCGCTGGCGTGAATGAGTGCCACTGCGGCGATGCCGTACACGACGTTGAGCAGGTAGTGGAACGCCGTGAACCGGAGTGCGCCACCAAGCACGGTGAACGTGTGGAACGGCTGTCCGACCAGCGCATCAACGATCGCGAGCCAGATCCAGATACTGGTCGCGACAAGGAGGCCCAGGCGGGCCCCCTCGCCGAGCGACTGATGATGTTTCAACCGCGACCTCACTGACCCTGCGCGACTTTGGGAGCCGCGGCGGGGAACTTCGCGAGAATCGCCCCGACGGTCGTCTGAAGCTCCTGCACATACTGCTCCTGATTGTCGGAAACCGCGGCCACGCCCTGCCCCCGCCACAGGAGATCTTTGGTCTTCGGATCGAACACGTCGACGATGACCGTGCCTTGCGTGTACTGCGTCACCATCGGGTCAAATGCCGCACCAAAGCGCGGTTGATAAAATCCCCAGCCGGCCCATCGACGCGGCCGGAACGGATACCCGTAGTCCCATCCCGTGATATCGAGCTGCTGGTTCGTGCTCGCGTAATACGCGACGCAGAAATCCGGTGTGCTGTCGTTCACGGCATAGCCGAGCTTCTCGAATCCCTGCTGCAGATCAGAACGCAGCGCGCGGTTCGAGATCGAGTTGACGAGCATCGGGTCGCTGTTGGATTGCGCGTTCGCGATCTTCGGCTTCGGCGTTTGCTCGACTCGGAACGTGCGCAGCCCGGTCAGGCTGGCATCCGGGCTCAGTGCCGTGCGCACCTGGACCGCCGATGCGCAGGCTGCCAGGGCGACCACGGCCGCGGCGGGGACAAATCGTGCGATACGCATGACATCCTCCTCTTGGGTGTGGTAACGAGCTCTTCGATGGGCTGGTTGTATTCGCACTGCACGTGCCAGTCGGCGGGCAATCTCGACCGTTCACGCAAGTGACTGCGCTGCCGAGCGTTCAGCTGCTCGGCAGCGCCAGGGTGGGACTAGAAGTGGATCGGAGAGTGTCGAAGACTGTTCAGAAGTGCCGAGAAGTCGGCAGGCCTACGACAGCCCGAACCGCTGCATGCGCGTATACAGCTTCGTCCGCGTGAGGCCGAGGAGCCTGGCGGCCTTCGCCTTGTTCTGCCCGGCGTGCCGCAACGCCTGCTCCACCAGCTCGCGTTCCGTCGTCTCGAGATCGAGACTCTCGCGCGGCGGCGCTGACGCGCGCGGCGATTCAGATGGCGCGGGGAGATGCGCGGGCGTGATCATTTCACCGTCGGACAGAATGAGCGCCCGCTCCACGGCGTTGCGCAGTTCCCGCACGTTTCCCGGCCAGGAGTGAGCCAGCAGCCGCTCGTGCGCCTCGCGGGTGATGCCGGCCGCGGGCCGGCCCAACACCGCCGGCCCCAGCTCCGTAACGAAATACTCGGCCAGCACCGGGATATCGTCCGGCCGCTCCCGCAGCGATGGTAAACCGATGGCGAAGACGTGGAGCCGGTAGTAGAGATCCTCGCGGAACCCGCCAGTGGCGAGTGCGGCGTGCAGATCGCGGTTGGTCGCAGCGATCACGCGCACGTCGGCCTTTTGGACGCGCGTGCCGCCGAGCCGCTGGAACTCCCGTTCCTGCAGCACCCGGAGGAACTTTGCCTGCACCGCGGGACTCATTTCTCCGACTTCATCGAGGAACAGCGTGCCGCCCGCGGCCTGCTCGAGCCGGCCGGGACGCGCGCTGACGGCGCCGGTGAACGCTCCCTTCTCGTAGCCGAACAACTCGGACTCGAGCAGCGCCTCGGGCAGAGCGGCGCAGTTGAGCGCGACGAATGGTCCAGCCCCGCGCCGCGACCTCTTGTGAATGACGTGCGCAACCACCTCTTTCCCGGTTCCGGACTCGCCGGTGAGGAGGACGGTGGCCTCGGTGGCGGCGACCTTGGCGGCGTATGCCAACGCCTGCCGCCATGGTCGCGACGAGCCGATGACTCCGTCCGGATTCGGCGCCGCGCGCAGTCTTCGGTCCTGGGCGATGCCGTCCCGGATCGCATTCAGCAGATCCTCATCATGAAATGGCTTGGTGAGGAACTCGAGTGCACCGGCCTTGATCGCTTTCACGGAGGTCGGGATGTCGCCGTGGCCGGTGAGAAAAATGATCGGAATCTGGACATCGTCCCTGGCGAGCTCGCGTTGAAGCTCGAGTCCGCTCAGGCCGGGCAGGTGCAGATCCAGGACCAGACAGCTCGGCATGTCGGCCCGCGGAGTCGCCAGGAATTCCTGCGCCGATCCAAACGTGCGCACCGGGAAGCCCGCCGAGCGAATCAGGCTCTCCACGGCTTCGCGGACGGATGCATCGTCATCCACGACGTACACGGGCGTATCGATCTTCTTCATTCGAGGCCCCTTCCCGTCGGTGTGTTACGACTTCAGCGCCGCATCCACCGCTTCCAGCAGTGCGTCCTCACTGAACGGCTTGATCAGGTAGGCGACCGCGCCGTCTCGCAGCGCGCGCGCGCGCGTCCCCTCGTCGGATCCATGTGCCGTGATGAAAATGATCGGAATGTCTCGCCGGCCGGTCACGAGCTGACGTTGCAGGTCCAGGCCACTCATCCCCGGCATCCGGACATCGAGGATGAGGCAGTCGGTCTTGTCCACTTGCTCTGAACGCGCGAAGTCCTCGGCGGACGCGAACGTCTGTACGCCCAACCCGATGGAACGGATCAACCCGCGCAGCGATTCGCGGACCGACTCATCGTCATCGACGATCGAAACCAGCGGTAGTGAGGTCACGCACGAAAACTGGGAGGGTTCAGCTCGCTGATCTACTATACCTTCGTATAGAGGCCCAACCGCTCGGACATCCTGACCAGGTCCGCCAGCGAGCGGGCCTGCATCTTTTTCATCACCTGGCCGCGATGCACTTTGACGGTGATTTCGCTGGTTCCCAGCTCGGCCGCCACCTGTTTGTTGAGCAGTCCGGACACCACCCGCCCCATCACTTCCCGCTCACGCGGCGTCAGGGCCTGATACCGGCCCCGGAGCTCGCTCAATCCCGCCTGTTCGCGACGCGCGGCCCGGTCGCGCTTGATGGCCTCCTGAATCGCCGTCAAGAGATCGTCGTCGCCAAATGGCTTGGTCAGAAACTCGACCGCCCCGGCCTTCATCGCCCGCACCGACGTCGGAACATCTCCGTGCCCGGTGATGAAGATGATCGGAATCTCGAGATTGACGTCGGCCATGCGGCGCTGGAGATCGAGGCCCGAAAGCCCAGGCAGTTGCACATCCAACACGAGGCAGCTCGGCCCCTCCGCTCGCGGACCTGCCAGGAAGTCTTGCGCGGTCGCGTAGGTCGCGACGCCCAACCCCGCCGAGCGCACCAGACTTCCGAGCGCCTCGCGCACGGACTCATCGTCGTCCACCACGAAGACCGTCGCGTCCGGCGTCGGCATCGCGCTCGCTATGCGTGCTGCGGCACGGTGAACTGAAACGTCGCGCCCGGCTCGTTGCCCGGGACAGTCGACAGCCGCCCGCCGTGATTCTCGACGATGGTCCGACTGATCGAGAGTCCCATGCCCATGCCGCCGCGTTTCGTGGTGTAGAAGGCCTTGAAAATGTTCTCCTCACTCGTTGCGTCCAGGCCTGCTCCTGAATCTTGGACGGTGACGCGCACGTGATCGCCTTCGCCGCGCTGCGTTCTGATCGTCAACACGCGCGGCCGATCCCGCACCGCGCTCATCGCTTCGATGCCGTTCATCACGAGATTCAGCACGACTTGTTGGAGTTGCACGCGGTCGCCGAGTACATGCGGGAGATCACTGGCAAGCTCCCCCCGTAAGATCACTGCGTTTCGGCGCAGTTCAGCCTGAGTCAGAGCAAGCACCTCCTGCACGGCATCGTTCAGATCCAGCGGTTGCTTCTCGGTATCCGCTTTCGTGGCCAGAGCCCGAATGCGTGTGACCACCTCGCTCGCGCGATTCCCGTCCCGGATGATGCGCTGCGCGGCCTCGCGCGCTTCCTGGAGGTTGGGCGTGTCGCCGGCAAGCCATCGGAGGCAAGCGCCGGCGTTGGTCACGATCCCCGCCAGCGGCTGGTTCACCTCGTGCGCAATGGAGCTGGTCAGCTCGCCCATGGCCATGACACGACTGACGTGCGCGAGATCGGCCTGAGCCTGGCGCAACGCCTCAGCTGCTCGGCGTGTCCTAGCGATCAGGCGCGTGACGAGCAAGGCTACGGCTACGAACGTGATGAGTGCGACCACGTCGGTCGTTCCGCCGAGAATCTGAAAGGTCCAGAACTCTGAGGGAAACACGTACGTCAGGCCCAGCATCGCGAGAAGGAGGACCAGCAGGGCCGGAATGAAACGTCCCCAAAGCGCCGCCACGACGACCGCGATCAGGTAGAGGAGGGCGGCGGCTCCATGCTGGACGTCGAACAATGCGCCGATCAGCGTCAGCACCGCGAGGGCAATGCAGCCGAAAACGAATGGCGCCGTTGTCCCCTTGCTCCACTCGCGCAGCCATCGAAGCTCTCTCACGCCGGGAGATTCTACGTGAGTGCACGATGAGCGGAAGGGATGGTTTCATTGGCCACACCTATTCGCACGCCGCATGCCAGCCGCGTCGTGATCGACTGCGGTCTAAAGCGCGACGAGGGATGCGGGACGCCGAGCAGAACTGCGCGGAAACCGGCAACGGCATCCGCGGGAAATCGTGGGAAGTGCATCGCGCCAAGCGAGTCTCGCGTGGCACGGCGCGTGCAAGACTGCGCGATCATGACTCCGCGAGTCTCCCTCAGTGTCATCGCCGCGATATTGACAGTGGGCGCACTGTATGTGGCGCGCGCGTTCTTCATTCCGCTCGCCCTGGCACTCGGGCTTCACGCGCTGCTGCGCCCTCTCGTCCGCGGACTCGAGCGGGCGCGCATCCCCACACCGCTGGGGGCCGCCATTATCGTACTCGGCGCGGTTGCGGCTGGGACCACGGCCGCGTGGTCTCTCTCCGGACCGGTCGCCCTGTGGGTCGAGAAAGCGCCCGCGACCTTCGCCAACGCGCGGGCGAAATTGAGCGACATCGCGCGCCCCCTCGACCGCTTGACGGACGCGGCCGTGGGCGCGCCGGCTGCCTCCCGGAATCCACCCGGACCGCCGCTGCTCGCTCGATTCCTCGGCGGAGCGACCACGCTGCTGCTCGGTCTCGCCGAGGTGATCGTGCTCCTCTACCTGATGCTGGCTGGAGGCCTCGCGCACACCAAGAGCGACCTGCTGCCCGATACGGAGGCGATCGTGGCGCGCTACGTGGCGCTGTCGGCGGTCATCAATGGGTGCGAGGGCATCGTGGTCGGAGTCGTCATGTGGGCGATCGGCATGCCAGACCCTCTGGTGTGGGGGCTGCTGACGTTCGCTCTGGAGTTCATCCCCTATCTCGGCGCGGCGGCTATGGTGGGCCTCCTCACGATCACTGGGCTCACCGCCTTTTCCAGCATTGGCCACGGGCTGGTTCCGCCCATCAGCTACCTCGTCATCACGATGCTGCAGAACAACGTGCTGTCGCCTTTCGTGTATGCCGGCCGGCTGAAGCTCAAGCCGCTCGCGGTCATGGTGTGCGTGTTGTTCTGGTGGTTCATCTGGGGCGTCGCCGGCGTGTTCCTGGCGATCCCGATCGCCGCCACGCTCAAAGCTCTCGGCGACCAGGTGCCCCGCTTTGCGCCGCTGGGCGAGTTGCTCGGGGCGTAGACTAAGGAGATCCGTATGAGAGCCTCACACATCGCAGTGCTGGTGATCGCCGTGGGACTGTCAGCGGTCGCGCTCGCCGCGACCAGCAACGTCGACGGCCCGCAAACCCGCCCTGTACCAACGGCCCTGGTCGCGGCCGAAGGTCTGGCGGAAGACATTCAGGCAGACCTGGAAGCCGGTAACTGGACCCTGGCCCGCACCAAGGTTGCGGACCTGGAGACGCACCGCTCGGCACTGCGAGCGCTGTTGCGGCCGGGGAAGATTGCGGGCTATGAAGTGGCACTCGACTCACTGATCTCGCAGCTGAGACGGCAGGATCGGCCGGCGTCATTGCAGGCGGCGAATCGCCTGAGCCGCGCGATCGTCGGTCTCATGGCAGACTACGACGTGACCGTTCCGGTTCAAGTCGGCTATCTGGATGTCGCGGGCCGGGACGTGATCTACGCCGCGGAAGCGGGACGGTGGCAGGACGCATCCGCCGCCGCTCGCGAGCTACGCGCGAATTATGCCGCTGTGGGCACGCACGTTGCCGGTACGAACCAGACCCTCGACCGGCGTCTCCGCCAGCGGCTCAGTGAGTTGGACCAGGCGGTGGCGGCGAAAAATGCGGTGCGGGTCCGCGCGATCGCCACCGCGTTGCTCGACGACGTGGATCTCATCGAGCAGACCTACTGACCCCGTCCTCACACATGCATACGCGACGCTGGTCGGCGCTGGCCGTGATGCTGTGTGCGGTCTTTCTCGCCTCCGTCGACTTCAACGTCGTCACGATCGCGATTCCGTCGATTCAGCACGGGTTGGGCACGAACTTCAGCGAGGTCCAGCTCATCGTCGCGGGATACGCGCTCTCGTTCGCCGTCCTGCTGATCACGGGCGGACGTCTCGGCGATCTGTACGGTCGCAAGCGGATGTACACGATCGGGATGGCGGGCTTCACCCTGGCCTCCGCGCTGTGCGGCTTCGCCCAATCGCCGACGGCGCTGGTGGGGTCGCGCGTGCTCCAGGGAGCCTTCGCGGCACTCATGGTGCCACAGGCATTGTCATTCATCCAGGTGACGTTCACACATCGCGAGCAGAGTCTCGCGTTCGCGATCTACGGCATGACGATCGGCTTCGGCATGATCGCCGGGCAGCTGCTCGGCGGCCTGCTGGTGAGCGCCAACCTGTTCGGTCTCGAGTGGCGGCCGGTGTTCCTCGTCAACCTCCCCTTCGGTATCGTCGCCATGGCGCTCGCGTGGTGGCTCGTGCCGGAATCGCGTGCGCCGGCCGGCCTGAGGCTCGATCCGGTCGGCGTCGTGCTCGTGTCCACGGCCCTCGCGCTGCTGCTGTATCCGCTGATTCGCGGCGCCGCCGCGGGCTGGCCGGCGTGGACCTGGGCTTCGCTTGCCGGCGCGGTCGTGCTGATGGTGCTGTTCGCACGCTACGAGCGCTGGAAGACAGAGCGGGACGGCTCGCCCCTGGTCGTGCTGTCGCTGTTCCGGCATCGATCGTTCGTGGTCGGACTCGGCGTGGGCCTCAGTTTCTTTTCGGTGCTCGCGCCATTCCTGGTGCTGCTGGCCGAGTATCTCCAGCGCGGACTGGCCTTGAGTCCACGCGCCACGGGCCTGCGCTTTCTGCCGTTTGCGATCGGGTTCCTCGTGGCCTCGTTTGCGTCGGCGCGGCTCGCCCCTCGGCTCGGTCGCTCGATTCTACAACTCGGAGCCACGCTCATGGTCACGGGGCTCGTCGCGCTCATCGCGGTGGTCCACAGCCGGGCGATGCGCGCCGATGGGCTTGCCTACATTCTGCCGCTGTTGATCTACGGACTCGGCCAAGGCAGCCTGCAGGCGCCGCTCGTCAATTTCATCCTGGCGGACGTGCCACCCGACGACGCGGGCTCCGCGTCCGGGGTGGTCACGATGCTGCAGCAGTTCTCATTCGCCCTGGGCGTGGCGGTGATCGGCAGTGTGTTCGCGGTGGCGCTCGGTTCTCATCCCGGGGCGCGCGGGTACGGGCGGGCGTTCGATCATGCGTTGCTGTGGAACATCGCGCTCCTGACCATCACCTTCGTCGCGGCCTTCGCGCTGCCGCGGCGGCCGGGCGCGGGTGTGCTACGCGACGCCGGCTAGTCGCTCCATGGCTCGCACGACGACTGAGAAGTCTTCATCGCTGTGCGCCGCCAACTGCCGGGCGTGTTCCGCCGCGGCCACCTGCACGGCCGCCGCCGTCGCGGGCATCTGAACCGACAACTCCGTCGCGGTCTGCAGGATCAGCCCGAAGTCCTTGACCATCAACCGCAATGGGAACGCGGCCGGGTACGCCTCGGTGCGAGCGTTCTCGAGCTTGGATTTCTGACTGGGCGAGACCACCGCGGTTTCGCCCAGCACCTGCAGGAACCGCTCGCGCGGCAGGCCGCCTTTCACGCCGAGGGCGATGGCTTCCGCGAGCGCCTGGACTCCCAGCCCCAGGAGCGTGTTGGCACACAGCTTCATCATCGTGCCGGCGCCGCTCGGCCCCAAGTACAGCGTCTTGCTGCCCAGCACGGCCAGGATTGGCTGGCACCGCCGGTACGTGTCCTCCTCGCCCCCCACGAAAATCACGAGCTGCCCCTGCTCCGCCTGGACCGTGCTTCCGGAGACCGGCGCGTCGAGCACCGGAACGCCCTGGCGCTGGCCCGCGTCGTGCAATCGGCGCGAGGTGCGCGGGCTCACGGTGCTCATGTCGATGATAATCGTGCCGGAACGAGCGCCGGCCAGCGCGCC
>Ga0137418_10001588_pt1 | contig 20964 bp, 19 predicted proteins | sample CZODoug3_1_2_16f_FD_122242 | JGI IMG/M metagenome (GOLD analysis project Ga0137418, IMG submission 122242) | Vadose zone soil fungal communities from Angelo Coast Range Reserve, California, USA - CZODoug3_1_2_16fungal (Hybrid Assembly) | ecosystem: Environmental > Terrestrial > Soil > Vadose...
GTGCCCAATCGGTAAAAAAAGCGCGCCTGTTCGCGAAAACCTGTCCCTCAGGTCAGTAGGCACCCACCAACGTACCTCGCACAATTCCGTTATCCCAGCGGTGACCCGGTTTTTACACGCTTTCCAAGCCATTTAGGAGAGAACGAATGAAAATTACCTTTCTAAAGTGGGGCGCAGTATCGCTGGCGCTGCTCGTGAGCGCCGCGAGTGCTACCACGCTGTTGGCGCAGGATCAATCTTCTTCACCGTCAGTGCCAACACCGGCACAGGAACCCGAGAAGAAGGCGGATCCCAGCATCGCGCAGCGCAAAGAGAACCAGCAGGACCGCATCGCCAATGGCGTGAAGAGCGGCCAGCTAACTCCCAGCGAAATCGCCAACCTTGAAAACAAGGAAGCGGCCATCAACAAGGAAACCCGCACGGACCGCGCGGCCAACGGCGGAAAGCTGACGTCGGCCGAAAAAGCCCAGATCAACCAACAGCAAAATCAAATGTCGAAGCAAATTTACGCCGACAAGCACAACGCCAACACCGCCCACTATGGCAACAACAAAGTCGGCCAGCGCCGCGAAAATCAACAGGACCGCATCGCTCAGGGCATCAAGAGCGGCCAGCTCACTCCTAGTGAAACCGCTAAGCTCGAAAAACAACAGCAAGGCATCAACAAGCACGTAGCCAGCGACCGCAAAGCCAATGGCGGCGCGCTGACGGCTCGCGAAAAGAAGCAGGTCAACAAGGAACAGAACCAAGCGTCTCGCAACATCTACAAGAAAAAGCACAACGCCGTGACGCAACCTAACGCCAAGAAGCCCTAATAAATTTTCTTCACCCTGAAGTGCCCTTCGCCAGAAGGGCACCTTCTTATCCTGCATTTAACCTGGCCACAGGACATTGTAGGGGCGTGCTTTAGTCGGATCGTGAGGCCATGCGGAAAAATGAAATGGCACAAAATGGGCTTCAGCCCGGTCGCGCCTAATCCCTTACTCCAAATCCTCCGACCAGCCCAGCTCCATGAGAGCCTCGCATAAACGCGCCAGCGGCAAGCCGACGATATTGAAGTAGCAGCCCTCGATGCGCGGAACGTAGCGGCCCGCGCGACCCTGGATTGCGTACGAACCGGCCTTGTCAAAAGGTTCGCCGGTCGCGAGATAACGCGTGATCTCTTCCTTGGGAATCTGCGCGAACTGAACGTTTGTGATTTCGACGAAAGTCCGGCGCTCGATGTCGGGCAGGCGGATTAGCGTCACCCCGGTCAACACAGAATGCGTGCGCCCGGAGAGCTTCGCCAGCATCTGCCGCGCGTCTTCGCTGGTGCGCGGTTTGCCAAGCACGTGCCCGTCCAGCACAACCTCGGTATCCGCGGCAATGATGATGGCTGGCCCGACCGCGCGCGCCGAGACCAGCCCCGCTTTGGCGTCCGCGAGCCGCTGTACCAACTCCACCGGCGATTCACCCGCCACGGGAGTTTCATCCACCGCCGACGAGAGCACAACGAAGGACAGCCCAGCATCGTGCAGAATTTCAGCGCGGCGAGCCGAAGAGGAGGCAAGTATCAGCTTCATGGTGATTGGTGACGGCGAGCATACTACAGTGGGACGCCAGGAGGATGTTCCGGCTCAGATGACGACGGACTCCCGGTATTCGCCGAAGGCGCGGCGCAGCGCATCCGAAATTTCGCCGACGGTCGCGTAGGCTTCAACGGCCCCTAGAATAGCGGGCAGAAGGTTCTCATTCGTCGCTGCGCGGCGCTCCAGCTCGGCGATGGCGGCTTGGGTCTTGTTCGTATCCCGCTTGCCGCGCAGCGCTTGCAGCCGCTGGATTTGCTCGCGCTCGATTTGCGGGTCGATGCGCAGCGTGGGAATCCCCCGCTCTTCTTCCGCAATAAACTCATTCACGCCGACAACCACTTGCTCTCTTGTTTCCACCGCGCGCTGGTATTCGTAAGCGGCTTTCTGGATTTCGCTCTGCACGAATCCGGATTCGATCGCCCGCAGCATTCCACCCAACGAATTAATCTTCTCGATGTAGGCCAGCGCGCCGCTTTCTATTTCATTGGTCAGATGTTCGATGGCGTAGGAGCCCGCAACAGGATCAATGGTGTTGGCCACCCCCGTTTCGTGCGCAATGATTTGCTGCGTGCGCAAGGCGATCAGCGCCGCATCCTCGGTCGGCAGCGCCAGCGCCTCGTCCATTGAATTCGTGTGCAGGGATTGGCAACCGCCGAGAACCGCCGCAAGCGCCTGGATGGCCACGCGCACTATGTTGTTTTCCGGCTGCTGCGCGGTCAGCGACGAACCCGCAGTCTGCGCATGAAAGCGCAAGAGCAGCGACCGCGCATCCCGCGCCTGAAAGTGCTCGCTCATCAAGCGCGCCCACAGTCGCCGCGCTGCCCGGTATTTGGCAATCTCTTCCAGCAAATCGTTATGCGCGTTGAAGAAAAACGAGAGCTGCGGCGCGAAGTCATCGATGTCCAGCCCGGCATCCAGCGCCGCTTGCACATACGCAATCCCGTCCGCCAGCGTGAACGCCACTTCCTGCACCGCCGTCGATCCCGCCTCACGAATGTGATAACCCGAAATCGAAATCGTGTTCCACCTGGGCAGCGCGTCGCGGCACCACGCGAAAATATCGGTGACGATGCGCATCGCTGGCCGAACCGGATAAATGTATGTGCCGCGAGCGATATATTCCTTCAGGATATCGTTTTGTACCGTGCCGGAAAGCTTCGCCAGATTCGCGCCTTGCTTCTTCGCCACGGCCACATAAAGCGAGAGCAGAATCGCCGCTGTAGAGTTGATCGTCATCGAGGTCGAAACTTTTTCCAGCGGGATGCCGTCGAACAGCCTTTCCATGTCCTCCAAGGAATCGATGGCCACTCCAACTTTGCCGACTTCGCCCAGCGCAAGGGCGTGATCGGAGTCCAATCCGATTTGCGTAGGTAAATCAAACGCGACGGAAAGACCGCTCTGCCCTTTGCTAAGCAAATAACGGTAACGCTGGTTGGATTCCGCCGCCGAGCCGAAGCCGGCGTACTGCCGCATGGTCCACAGCCGGCCGCGATACATCGAAGGATAAATCCCGCGCGTATACGGGTGTTCGCCGGGATAGCCGAGCGCGTCCTCGGGATTCCATCCGCCCAGATTTTCTTCTGTGTAGACACGCTCTAGCGGAAGCCCGGAAGGCGTGGTGAAGCGGTGCCGCCGCTCTTTGCGTTCTTTTGCAGGTGATTTCGTTTCAGACATGCGTCAGCGCATTCTGCTTGCGCGAAGAAATTGCGTTACAGAAAAAAAGGCAAATAGTCCGGCCACGCAAACCGCCAGTGCGATCAGCCAGTGCGCAACGTCGCGTGTCCACGCACGGAACGCGGAGTTGAGCCAACCCAGCGCCAAAACTGCGAATACCGCGCCGGTCACTTCGTAAAAAAGCTGCCGTAAAACCCGCCAAAATCGGCGAAAACCTGTTTCCTGCGGAGTTGGCTGCGCCGCGCCGTTCAATGTGCCCACACGAACATCTTAGCGCAGAATTCGGAGCGCGATGTATTGCCAAGCCTCTCAAGGAAGGCGCAAATTTACAGGCCAAGGGCTGTGAACACTTTGGAGACAATATCCCCAAGCTTGCTTGTATCCAACGCAAGGTGAGCCTAAAATGTTTACAGTGGTAGGGGAGACCGCCCTTGCAACTCGACGACCACCTGAAAAACCTGCTGCGTGAACTGGGTCACGCGATCAATGACACCGTATCGGAGTCCGACCGCATCACCGGCGCTATCGCCGGTGTACGTGCGCACGGCTACGATATTGTGTTGAAGCTCGACGCCACCATCGGGCTGGCGAAGCGCGACGCGGCAGCGGCAGCGGAAACAGCTTCCAAGTTGACTACGCAGGATCGCCGTTTTTTGGAATCGCTCCGCATTCAGGTGGACCAGGAATCCTTCGAGCAAGACCCCGACAAGAGACCTGTAGCGCGGCTGACCATGACGCCGCAGGACGTGCGTTTTCTCAAATCCCTAAGAATCGCGACGGACGATCTGGAATGAAACCTGCGAAACTCATCGCGGCCCGGGGGATTGCGGCTCTTGTGCTGGTTGCTGGACTTTCGTCGCCAGCCCGCGCGCAAGGCCCGGTTCCCGTGGTAGTTCCCATCATCGTCGATACCGCGGTGCCGATAATCATATCCGCGATCAAGCCCGCGCCCAAGCCCACCGGTTTGGACACATTTGAGGGGTTCGTGATGCACGCCAACATCGCGCAAATTACCGTGCGCGCCAAGGGCAACGACTTGGCTATTCGCACCTTCCCGCTATCCCAAGCCGCCGCCGCGAAAATGCAGCAGATTGTCGACAAGGGCGGCTACCAGTACGGCGATAAAGTGACCGTGCTGTACGAGCCTGCTTCGCAAAGGGCCGTTAAGATTAAAGGGAAACCCTCCAAGGCCCTCTGATTTCTTTCGAGCGCTGCCGTGCTTCGCCTTCCTGCCGTCGCTGGGCGCTTCTATCCCGCCAATCCTGAAGAATTGACTGCGCTGGTGCGTGAATGCGCGAAACCGCGGCCGGACACCAAACCCCAGCCCGTGAAAGCCTGCCTGGTGCCGCACGCTGGCTATGTGTTTTCCGGGCATGTCGCCGGCGCCGTTTTTTCCCGCATCGCTCTGCCGCAAAGAATTGTCATTCTCGGCGTCCGGCATTTTCCCCGCGGCGAATCCCTCGCCATTCTTGCCAGCGGAGCTTGGCGAACGCCGCTCGGTGACGCCCCAATTGACGAGGCGTTGGCGGCTGCGCTCAAAAAGGACTGTCCCCTTCTCCGCGAAGACCACGTGGCGCACGGCACAGAGCATTCGCTTGAAGTGCAACTGCCATTCTTGCAGGTGCTGTCACCAGGGTTTTCCTTTGCGCCTATCGCGCTCGGCACCGTCCGTTTCGAGGATCTGATCGCCGTCGGCGAAGCGCTTGGCCGCGTTCTGGCGGCCAATCCCGAAGCCCTGTTGCTGACTACTTCCGATTTGAATCACTACGAAGATGACGCAACTACGCGGCTAAAGGACAGGAAAGCCATCGACCAAATTCTCGCGCTGAATCCGCGCGGCCTTTACGACGTTTGCAGAAACGAAGATATTTCGATGTGCGGCCTTGGTCCGGCGGTGGCAATGCTCACCGCGCTTCGCGCACTCGCTGCAAAGCAAGCCGAACTGGTCCGCTATGCAACGTCTGCGGACGTATCCGGCGACACCAGCCGCGTTGTCGGTTACGCCGGTTTCATTTTCTCGTAAGCAACTCTCCGCTGTTCCGGTGGAACTAGTGAGGATGCCCCGCGGACCCCGAGGACGAGGGGTGCGATGCGCCTGCGGCAGGAGCCGAGTGAGCCGCCGGCGCTGAGGCTGAGCCTCGCGACGAGCCGCCCCCGCTCCAACCACCGCCGAACGACCCGCCCATTCCAGTTGACGCCCGCGCCGGTGGCGGCGTCATCGCTCGCGACGGAGGAGCGGCAGCGCGCACATTCGCTGCAGGCACCCGCATATTTGCAGCGCCGCTGACTTCTGCGCGGCCTTGCCCAGCGTGCTCACCAGTCAATGCCTCTCTTGTCGCATCGGTCTTCTCAGCGTTTTTCCCTTCGGCAGTCCGCTGCACGGAGGCCCCGTTGACGAATCGATGTTCGCGCGCGTCGTACACAATCGAAGAGTTGTGGTCCAGCGTGACCACGCGTGCATTGCCTCCTGCGCCGAGAACTGTCCGCGAAACACGCGCCGGCGCGGCAGACGTCGCCACCGCGGTATTCGTCAGCGATTCACGCGGCGGCGCTTTCATCACTTTCCAGCTCTCTCCCGCTGCGGTCGCGCCTGCCATTGCTTGCTGCGAAACTGTGCCGCCGGCAACCGGGAAGACCCCCTTCGCCAGGTTGATCGGCTCTTTGCCTCGAACGTCCAAGGGATGTACCGGCACGAGCCCAATCAAGCCCGTTTTTGAGCGAATGAAAACTCCCGTCACCGGCCGGAACGGCGCAATTCCGTTAAACCCAAGACCGAATCCAAATCCCGGCGACCACAACCATCCAAAAAACGGGTCGAATACCCAGCCCCCAAAGTGATACGGCAACCAGCCCCACGGCTGCCCGCCGATGAACGACCAGCCGTACATCGGATCCATAAACCAGCCGCCGCTCGCGAAGGGTGACCAGCCGAGTCCCACTCCGTACGGCCGCCAACAATTTCCGTATCCGCCGATCGGGTACCACGAGCCGTACGTGTAAAGGTCTGCCATGCCGGAGCTGTAGTAGGGCGAGCTCATGTATTGCTGCGCCGCAGTGGTCGCGGTCACCACCGCATCCTCGCGACCGGAAACCCACCGATCGAAATCGTCATTCTCTGGAAGCCGCGCAATCTCGGTCGAATTATTGTCGCTCGCGCGCATCGAAAGCGACTGGCCCTTGACCAGCGCCGTGGTCTTGTTCTTCCGCAAAACGCTGACGCGGCCTTTGGTCACGTCCACGACGCTGCCGTCATCGAAATTGTCCAGCCGGAAAGCCGCGCGCCCATCCGCTTCCGCGGTGAAGTCGCCGCCCGTGACGCTGAAATAATCTCCGCTCCCGGGATTTACATAGAACGACGCTGTCCCCTGCCGCAGAACCAAGCGCGTGGTCTTCGCACCGTCCTCAAGCGAAAGATCATAAAACTCCAGCACGGTATTTTCCGCGAGAAAGGCCATGGCGCCATTTTCAAACTCGACTTCCGCGCGTCCTTGGTCGGTGGCCAGCACGTAGCCCTGCCGGATCGGCAGATTCAGCGTGGCGCCTTCCCACGTGGCTTTGTCGCTGGTCAGCGGATCGCCATGCACGTCGCGCGTGAAGCGCACGTCGCCCTGCACCAGGCTCAGGCGAATGATTCGCGCGTGGCTGGTATCCGCACGCAGCCAGCCGGCAAACACCAGTGCAAAAACCGTAAGAAAGACGAAGCGAAGACTAATGCGGGTATTCATGACGAGCCCCCTGGGGACGGCCTACATCAGTAAGACGGCCGCCTGACCCTGCGGGTTGCAACACCTATGCGACCGCTTCCATACTCCTCTGTCCCCTTGCTGGCGTCAACCTCCGCGACACACGCGCCGAGGTAAGGTGAGCAGCATCTGCGCTCCATAATATGCCGCCGACTTCTTTGTCAGCGCTCAGGCGCGACACCAACGGCTCCACAAATGATAGGATTCTGGACTCGACCATGGCGCGACTTGCATCACGCATCTCAGAACTAACCGGCGAGGGCGCACTCTCCGTCTTTGCGCGCGCCAAGGAACTGGAGAAGCAGGGCCGCTCCATCATCCATCTCGAACTGGGCGAGCCGGATTTTCATCCCGCCGCGCCCGTGGTCGACGCCTTGCGCAGCGCCGTGGCCGCCGGCCGCGACCGCTACGTTTCCCCACGCGGCATTCCAGCCCTGCGCGAAGCCGTCGCCGACTACCTGAAGCGCACCCGCGCCGTGGACGCTGCGCCGGAACAGGTCTTGATCGCACCGGGCTGCAAGATGGCCCTCTCGCTCGCCATGATGGCGCTCATCGAGCCCGCCGATGAAGTCCTCTATCCCGATCCTGGATTTCCCATCTATCCATCCTTTGTCCGCGGCCTTGGCGCCAAAGCCGTCCCATTTTTCCTCGAAGAGAAAAACCACTTTCAGCCGGACATTGCGGAGATTGCCGAAAAAATTTCGCCGCGCACTAAAGTGCTGATTTTCAATTCGCCGAATAATCCCACCGGAACCGTTTTCAGCGATGCGGCGCTCTCGCAAGTTGCCGAGCTTGCCTGCCAGCACGATCTGTGGGTTCTTGCCGACGAAATCTACGCGCGCATTCTCTTCAGCGGCGTATACAAGTCCATCTGGTCCCTGCCCGGAATGGCCGAGCGCACCGTCATCATCGACGGTTTCTCCAAGAGCTTTGCCATGACTGGCTGGAGGCTCGGATACGCCGTCGCGCCACGCTCGGTGATCGACGCCATGGATCTCTTGGTGTTGAACACGTTTACGTGCGCCGCGGAGTTCACGCAGGTTGCCGCAATCGAGGCCTTGCGCGATTCCACGGGCGCCGTGGATGCGATGGTCGCCGAGTATCGCAAGCGCCGCGAGTTGTTCGTCGCCGGCCTGAATCGTATCCAAGGCTTCCGCTGCCAGCCGCCGGACGGTGCCTTCTACGCGTGGGTGAATATCGAAGATACGGGACTCCCTGCGCAAGAGCTGGCTGCGACCTTGCTCGAAGACGTCGGAATCGCCGCCATCGCCGGCGCCGCATTCGGCTCCGCCGGAAAAAACTACCTCCGCTTCTCGCTAGTCAGCGCCCGCAATCTTCTGGAAGAAGCTCTGGAGCGCATCGAGCGCGTTTCCGCACGCTGGCGTGCAACCGTTTCGCGTTGAAGTTTTGAGCGGGGGAAAATGAAACGATTCTTTCAGTTTGGATCAGCAATTACCGCAACACTTCTGGCAGCAGCTTCGATGCAAGCGCAGGCGAAACCCTTCGCGTCTGGCGCTGACGTCCAAAGAATTTACGACAAGCTCCTTCCGCAGATCGACCGTATCCCCATCTACGACAATCACTCCCACGCCACCTTTCCCGACGACTCCGACATGGACGCGCAAGCCGCTCCGCCCGATGAAAGTTCGGTCCTGCGCCTCCGCGACTCCAATCCGGAATTCGTCGCCGCCGCCAAAGGTCTATTCGACTATCCCTACGATGATTTCCAGCCCGAGCACGCCAAATGGCTGATCGACAAAAAGAAAGCCGCGGAAAAGGCCGGTGGTACCGCGTATTGGGACAGCATCCTCGACAAGCTAAATATCGAAATCTGCCTGGCCAATCGCGTGGCGCTCGGGCCGTATCTCGACGCCAAACGATTCCACTGGGTGTTCTTCGTCGACTCCTTTCTCTTCCCGCTCGATAATCGCGACCAGACCGGAAAGAATCCGGACATGGGCGTGTACATCCCGCTGCAGGAAAAAGTTCTGCACCGTTACATGCGGCAGGAAAACGTGAGCGGCTTGCCCGTCGATCTCGCCGGCTATGAATCCTTCGTGCGCCAGACCCTGGCCGACAATCAAAAAAAGGGCGGCGTAGCCATGAAATTCGAGGCCGCCTACTTCCGCAGCCTCTATTTCAGCGATCCCCCACGCGAAAAAGCCAAGGCCATCTACGCCAAGTACCACGCTGGCGGCGTTCCTTCCAACGAAGACTACCGCACCTTCCAGGATTACATCTTTCGTGTGCTGATCGATCAAGCTGGCAAGCTCAACCTGCCCGTCCATTTCCACACCGCCGTCGGCATCGGCGATTATTTCAGCCTGCGCAATGGCAACCCGCTCAACCTCGAAAATGTTTTGCGCGACCCGCGCTATGCCAAAACAAAATTCGTTCTGATCCACGGCGGCTACCCATACACACTGGAAATGATCTGGCTGACCGCCGCGAAAAACGTCTACACCGATTCTTCCCTCGTCGGCTATTACGTCTATCCCTCCGAGCTGAAAAATATTCTGAAGCAGTGGATTTCGCTCTATCCCGAGCGCATGATGTTCGGCTCCGACGCCTTCCCGTTCAACGACGCCGTCGGCGCGGAGGAAACCTTCTGGCTCGCGGCGCGTTCGGCGCGCACCGCCGTTGCCGCGGCCCTTGCCGAGCTCGTCGCCGAAGGCGCCTTCACCGAAGAAAAAGCACTCGAACTCGCGCGCATGTATCTCCACGACAATGCCGCGCGCCTCTATGGAGAATCAAAATGACCGCAACAGCAGCAAAAATGAAATACATTCCCTGGAAAACGGTCGAACGCGAAAACCTCAACCCGCTGATCGACCGCGAGATGCTCGTCGGCGACAAGGTCATGCTCGCGCGCGTACTCCTGAAGAAGGGCGCGCACGTCCCGCTCCATCATCACCACAACGAGCAAGTCACCTACATCCTGGAAGGCGCCCTGAAATTCGCCATCGACGGCAAGGAAATCGTCGTCCGCGCCGGAGAAGTCCTGTGCATCCCCCCGCACATGCCCCACGAAGCCTGGGCCCTCGAAGATACCGTAGACCTCGATATTTTCGATCCCCCGCGCGAAGACTGGCTCAACAAAACCGACGACTACCTGCGCAAAGCCCGCTAGCGGTTGGGGGTCGGAGCTTCAGTTTATCCTGACGAAGGAAGGGCTCCGACATTTAGCTCGTTGCGAGTTGCGCTTTAGCGCCTGAGGAAACGTCTTACCCAAAGGAGTGCGTCATGACAGAAGTCGTTCTTAAACGGTTTGAGGCTCCAGACGAAGTCCGCACATTTGAAAAAGGAAAATTTGAAATTGTTCATTTGGGCGGCATGACCATTGGCCGCGCCACATACGAACCGGGGTGGCGCTGGTCCGAACACGTCGGTATGGCGCTGGGACAGAAAGAATGCCGGGTCGAGCATGTGGGCATGGTCATTTCCGGCCGTGCAACCGCGGCGATGAGCAATGGTGATGTGATTGAGATGCGGGCGGGACAGGTTTTCTACGTTCCGCCCGGTCACGACTCCTGGGTCGTTGGGGACGAGCCCTATGTTTCGTTGCATTTCTTGGGCGCTTCCGAGTATGCCAGCCGGAAGTGAGTTGTGCTTTGCAGATGCCCCGAAATGGTCAGCAGAGAGGCTAGAGTTGAATGGGTGTCAGAGGCACTTGTTGCGATGCGAACAGAAGCTGTCCGCCAAACGCGCATTCCGCCGGGCGCCGGCCCAGCGCCTCTTCCGCGGAAATTCGCGCCAAATCCGGATTGTTGTTTTCCTGCGAAAGATGCGCCAGCACCAGAAACCGCGCTCGCGCATCGAACCCGTCCGGATCGGCCAGAAATTCGCTCACCGCATGGTTTGACAAATGTCCCGTGCGGCTCAACACGCGCTGCTTCACCACCCACGGATACGGCCCCACTTTCAGCATGTCCAAATCGTGATTCGATTCCAGCACCAGGCAATCCGCGTCCCGCAGGTGCACTTTCACCAGCGCCGGCATATATCCCAGGTCCGTGACGAGCGCCAGCTTCACGCCATCCGCGCGAAACGTGAACCCGATCGGGTCCGCGGCATCATGCGGAATCGCAAACGCATGCACTTCGATATCGCCAACGCAAAACCGCTGCCCCGCCTGGATTTTTTCCACTCCGCGCAGCCGCTTGCCCAGCGTCTCCGGCAGCGTGCGCTCAAGCTCATTCATCGTCGGCTCGGTGACATACAACGGCGCCTTCCACAAGCCCAGCATCTGCGGCAGTCCGCTGCAATGATCGTTGTGTTCGTGAGTGATCAGAATGCCGTCGAGCCGGTCAACGCTCTGCTCGACAGCCGCCAACCGTACCAGGGTTTCGCGCTTGCCAAGTCCGGCGTCAATAAGGAGGCGAGTGCTCTCCGTCTCGAGTAAGGTGATGTTCCCCGAGCTACCCGACGCCAGTATGGACACGCGCAAGCCGATCGCTTTCCCCCAGTGCAGCCCAACCAAATTTTCCAAAATCATCGCAGAGCGGAACCTTGGCGTCAACGAAATAGCACGGGAGTTGCCCAGAGAGAGATTAGAAAGCGGAGATAGAGAGCCGAGGTTTGAAACAGGGAGACTAGCAGGCCAGGCGGGAACGATCTAGCGTAAAGCCGTTTAGTGGGCCGAGTACGGTCACCGCGATCTGCTCCGGCCGGAAGAATTCCTGGGCGAGCGACTGGACTTCTTCGCGCGTTACGACGCTGATGGACTCGAGAATCTCATCCAGCGAATAAAAGCGGCCGAAGTACAGCTCTTGGCGGGCCAGGTTTGACATTCGTGCGCTGGTCGACTCCAGCGAAAGCATCAGCGAACCTTTCAAGTGATTCTTGGCGCGCAGCAGCTCTTCCTCGCTGACCGGCGACTCCTTCAAATCGCGGAATTCCTTCACGATCAGGTCGATTACTTGGCCCACCGTTTCACGCGCCGTGCCCGCATACACGGTCATCATTCCCGCGTCGGAATAGGGCGTCAGTTCGCTGAACACTGCATACGCCAGCCCCAGTTTTTCACGGATATTCTGAAACAGCCGCGAGGACATACCGCCGCCAAGCAGGTTGTTCATCACCGCCACGCCAAACCGCCCCTCATGCGCCAGCGGATAAGACGGCACGCCCAGGCACACATGCACCTGCTCGAGATCGCGTTTGGTCTCCAGATGAATGGGCGCCTCGGTCGACGGCGCGGCGTGCTCCTCAACTTTTCCCGCTGGTTTCAAGTCGCCAAATTCGCGCTCCACCAGCTCCAGCACTTTTTCGTGCGTCACGTTTCCTGCCGCGGTCAGCACAAAGCGGTCCGGCGCGAACCAGCACCCGAATCGTTTCCGCAACGAATCCTTGTTGAATTTGCGCACCGTCTCCGGAGTCCCCAAAATCGGCCGGCCCAGCGGATGCCTCGGCCAGAAGCCGCTGGTGAAAATTTCGTGCAGCAGATATTCCGGGTTGTCCAGGTCCATCTTGATCTCTTCCAAGACGACCTGGCGTTCCTTCTTCACATCCTCGGAATCGAACTTCGGCCGCAACACCAAATCCGCAATCACGTCGAACGCAATCGGCAGATGCTCGTCCAACACTTTGGCGTTGAAGCAAATCTGCTCCTTGGAGGTGAACGCGTCCAGCATCCCGCCCACGGAATCCATTTCCCGCGCGATCGCTTCCGCCGACCTCCGCTCCGTGCCCTTGAAAACCATGTGCTCCATGAAGTGCGCCAGCCCGTTCTCCTCCGGCACTTCCCGGCGCGAGCCGTTGCGCACCCACACGCCCACGGAAACCGAGCGCACGTGCGTCATCGTCTCCGTAATGACCACCAGGCCATTGGGCAGCACCTGCTTGCGAATGTCGCGCGCCTCCGTGCTCATACAGGAATTGTGACACATGCGGGAGGAAAGAAGAAATAAGGAGAAAACCGGACGACAACTAACGTGTTTACTTACAGTTACGGAGGAAAGAAAGGCTGACTTCCTTCGCCGCCAGCCGAATGGCGAAACGGACAAGAAGAATGGCTCCTAAAGCCGTTTCGGACAAGAACTTGTGGTTTGTCACCCGAGTTACAGCAGTTTCTCCGCCGGGTTCAACTTCCCGTACTCGCTGGTGTAATGCAGCGGCACGTCCGAATACGTGCCCTTCTCCTGCAAGTAAATCTCGCAGGTATCAAACGGCTTCGAGTACACATGGATACTGACCGCCCGCTGATTGAATTCCGCCAAATTCAGCACCTGGTGCACCGGCTGCAGCGGATTCACGTACGCCGGGTGCCCCGCGTCCATGTCGTACGTGTCCGTAGGAACGATGTGGCACGTACCGCACACTGCGTCGCGCTCGTCCACGCGAAAATTCTGCACCCGCAGCCGCCCGATCGGCGCGGACATCCAGCAATTCTGCCCGCGATGATTGTGAATGCGGCTGAATTGCCCTACCTCCCAGCAAATGGTCATGCACTCGAATACATCGTTTTTGAAAATCAGGTTCCGCGTGTAATTTCCCTTCGAGTAGAAAAGATATTTCTCCAGCGTCTCCGGCCGCACCGCATGCTGCAAAATATAATCCTGCACCGCTTCGAGCGTGAACTCCCGCTCGCGCATGGCCGCCAATCCATCCACCCACTCGCTAATGGGCAGTTGCTGCGTCGCAATTTTCACTTGTTTGTGCATGTCGCGCCTCAAGCGTTCCAAAGCTGTGCTGTTGCCGAATTATAGCGCGCACCAGCCAAGAAGTAGAGCGTCCGGTCTCCGCACTGTCCGCCGAGCGAACATCTCCGCAGTTCGTGAAATAATGGACTGGCAAGGACGGAGATGGAACTTCTCGGCAAATCCAAGAGCGAGCTGCGCGACTTCTGCGCCTCGCTCGGCGAGCCCGCCTACCGCGGCGGCCAGCTCTACCACGCTCTCTACGCGGGGCGAAAATTCTCCGTCCGCGAAATCACCAATCTCCCTGCCGCCCTCCGCGAACGCCTCGCCGCCGAATCCACCATTACCTTGCCGACCGTGCGCCACACCTACGCCTCGCAAGATGGCTCGGTGCGCTACCTATTCGGCTTATCGGATTCCGGAGCGGATGCAAAACGAAAGTCAGGCCCAGCCTCCGTCGAGGCGGTCTTCATGCCCAGCACCGGCCGACAAACCATTTGCATCTCCACCCAAGCCGGTTGCGCCGTCGACTGCCACTTTTGCCTCACCGCGCAACTCGGCCTGATCCGCAATCTCACTCCCGCGGAAATTCTCGCGCAAGTTTTACTCCCGCTCGAACAGCACAAATCCCAACTCGCGCCGCAAACCAATCTCGTGCTCATGGGCCAAGGTGAGCCGCTCCTCAATTTCGACGCCGTCATGGCCGCGCTGCGCATCGTGCTCGACCCCGAAGGCCTCGCGTTCTCTCCCAAGCACGTCACCCTCTCCACCAGCGGCATAGTCCCCGGCATCGAGCGCCTCGGCCAGGAAAAAATCCGCCCCAAGCTGGCTATCTCCCTCAACGCTTCTAGCGACCAGCAGCGCAACACGGTTATGCCCATCAACCGCAAATATCCTCTCGCCGCTCTCCTCGAAGCTTGCCGCAACTACCCGCTCCGCCCCTGGGAGCATCTGACCTTCGAATACGTGATGCTCGGCGGCGTCAATGATTCTCCCGAAGACGCCCGCCGCGTCCTGCGTCTCCTCTCCAACCTGAAATCCGTCAAGGTGAACCTGATCCCGTGGAATCCCGGCGAGCTCCCCTACCGCGAATCCTCCGCCGACGACATCGAAGTCTTCCGCAAAATTCTCGTCGACCGCGGCATCCCAGCCTTCGTCCGCTACTCCCGCGGCCGCGACGTAATGGCCGCCTGCGGCCAGCTCGCGCTCCTCAATATCGCCCCCACAAACGTCAACAGCGCGCCCTAACGCAGTAACTCCAGGGATTACTGTCTCTTTTTTCTTTCGACTTTCAACTGTCGACTGTTGACCTCTGCCGTTGATTGCTCTGACCCTCGCGACCCGCGAATCCCAATTACCGCCATCATCCGCCCGCTCTCCGCCCCTTCTTTTCGATAACTGAATAAAAGATCCCGCCGGCATGCGGTGCACAAATCGCTCGCAAAAATATTTTTCGCCGGCACGCCCGCGGCTTCCAACTGCGCCCGGTTCGCCTTTTGCAAATCCAGCAGCACCTTCTTCGGCGGCGGTTGATGCCCCGGAGGCATCATGTTCATCCACTGCAGCGGATTGGGTTCGTCGCCCGTGCGCAACTCATCAAAAAATTCCGCCGCATTCGCGAATTGCCCGCTGTACGCCGCCGCCACTTCCGTCCCCACCTCGTAGCAGCATCCGCCGATCGCCGGTCCTATCGCCGCCAGCAAATCCTCTGCCTTCGACCCGAACTGCATCTGCATCCGCCCAATCGTCTTTTCCACGATCCGTGCCAATGTCCCGCGCCATCCCGCGTGCACCGCTGCCACCGCGCGATTCTTCGGATCGACCAGCAAAATCGGCACGCAGTCCGCCGTTTGCACCGCCAGCAGCAGTCCCGCTCTCTTTGTGACCGATGCATCCCCTCGCGCGGGCTCCGTGGGCGCCGTTTCAAAATGCAAAATCCCGTCCGAATGAAATTGCAGCAGCGAAACCAGTTTCAAGTCCTGCGCGCCAACCGCCGCCTGCAAGCGCCGCCGGTTTTCCTTTACATTTTCCCGCTTATCCCACTCGGTAAATCCCAGGTTCAAGACGCGCTTCCCATCCAGCTTGCTCACTCCTCCGACGCGCGTGCTAAACCCATGCACCAGCCACGACAGCTTGGCCAACTCGGGAACCTGCAAGATGCGCAGCCCGCGATGAACACGCTGCGTCCATCGCGATGCGCCCCCCCGACGCGGGTTTCGCCCACTGCGCTTGTTGCCCTTAGCCCTGGATCCCTTGGTCGCCGCCATGAATGTATAAGTATAATCGCAGTTCGCGAGCCACCGCCGCTCGCGCGCGAGGAAAATTTCTTGATTATCGGCTTAGGTGTGGATATCGCTGAAGTCCCACGCATCAAGGCGGCCATTGAACGCCACGGCCAGCCCTTCCTCCGCCGCGTCTTCACGCCCAACGAAATCGAATATTGCGAGCGCTTCAGGAACAAGTTCGAACGCTACGCTGGCCGCTTCGCCGCCAAAGAAGCCGCCATGAAAGCGCTCGGCACCGGCTGGCGCCGTGGCGTCCGCTGGGTCGATTTCGAAGTCGTCAGTCAACAAAGCGGCCGTCCCACCATTGCCCTCGCCGGCGAAGCCGCAAAAATCGCCGCTGCCCTCGGCGTGAGACGCACCTCCCTCAGCATCACCCACACCGAAGCGCAAGCCCTGGCCCAAGTCATTTTCGAAGACTAGCAGTTTCCGGGGCGCCTTTGTTTACCCTGAGGTGCGCAACCGAAGGACCGAAGCGGAAGAACCTCAACGGTAGCCACTCAGGAGCGTCGACAACGCTGGCTCACCAATCAATCCATCAGTCTCTCCAACTGTCACCTCCACCCACTCATTCGCCGCAAATTTTCCCCGCACGCCAACCCGCAAATAATTGCTCGACAGCGCCGGGGTACTGTCAGCGGAACCCCGCTCGTCCCGCAGCGTCAGCACCCGCAGCTCCCGCCCAACCTGCGACCTCCGAAACTCTCTCGCCTTCTCTTCGCCAAGCGCTCGCAACTCCCGCGCGCGATTCTTGACCACCGGCGCCGCCACTTGATTTGCAACCTCCGCCGCCCGTGTCCCCGGCCGCTTCGAATACGAAAAAACATGCAAATAGCTGAAGGGCAGCCGCTCGATAAACACGACCGTCTCCGCGTGCTCCGCATCCGTCTCGCCGGGAAACCCCGCAATCACATCCGCGCCAATCCCCGCGTGCGGCAATCGTTCCCGAATCAGCTCCACCCTCCGCGCATAGTGCTCCGCGCGATACCACCGGTGCATCGCCGCCAACACCCGGTCGCAGCCCGACTGCAGCGGCATATGAAAATGCTGCGCCATCCGTTCGCTCGCCGCGAACAGCGCAATCAACTCCTCAGTCACATCCATCGGCTCAATCGAGCTGATGCGCAACCGCTCGACGCCCGTCTCATCCAAAATCCGCCGCAACAGGTCGATCAAGCCCACCCGCGGCGACAAATCCCGCCCGTACGTCCCCAAATTGATCCCGCTCAAAACAATTTCCCGGTAACCCGCCGCGCTGAGCTGCGCAATCTCCTCAATCACCTGCCCCGGCTCCAGGCTCCGGCTTCTTCCGCGCACAAATGGAATCACGCAATACGCGCACCGGCTGTTGCAACCATCCTGTATCTTCACCACTGGCCGCGTGTGATTCCCCTCGCCCCCCATCACCGGAGCCGCCAGCAAAGCCCTTTGTTCGAAAATATTTCCCGTCAAAATCTTCGCCGGCCCGTGCAGCAACGAAAATTTCTCCTCGCCAAGCGCGCTCGCCGCCACAAATCCGCCCGCCGAGTCCCCCGCAGCTCCAGCAATCGAATCCATCAACCACGGAATCTCCGGCTTGTGCGAATTTCCCACCACCCACGAAACGCCCGGCAGCGCTGCCAACTCCTCCGGCGCCCGCTGCGCATAGCATCCCGTCGCAATCACCCTTGCCGCTGGGTTCCGCGCATGTAGCTTCCGAATCGCCTCCCGCGCCTGCGCATCCGCCGCCGCTGTCACCGTGCAGGTATTCACAATCACCACGTCCGCCGACGCCGATTCATTCGCCGCCGCAAACCCGCGGTCGCGCAGTTGCCGCTCAATCGCCGCCGCATCCGCCTGCGTAGCCCTGCACCCAAACTGCTCGATATAAAACGTCGTCATCGCCGTACCATCATAGCTCGAAGATAGCTTGCTTTACTCCCGACGCACCACGCCGCTACAATCCTCTTCCGCATGTCCACGCGCCGCAATCCTTCCGGACTGCATGACCCCAAGCTCTCCGTGGTCATCCCCGTCTACAACGAAAAACCCACAATCGACGAAATCCTCCGCCGCGTCATCGAATCCCCCATTCGCAAGGAAATCCTCGTCATAGACGACTGCTCCACCGACGGCACTCGTCAAATCCTCGAAGGGTTTGCTGCTCGGCAATCCCGCGGCGACGCATTCGTCTCCGCCCATGACGGCGATGATCCCATAGAGCTGCGCGATCTCCGCTTTTTCTTTCAGCCGCAAAACCAAGGCAAAGGCGCCGCCGTCCGCCGCGGCTTCGCCGAAGCCACCGGCGAAATCATCCTCGTCCAGGATGCCGATCTCGAATACGACCCCCGCGATTATCCCAAGCTGCTCGAGCCCATCCTCGACGGTCGCGCAGATGTCGTCTTCGGCTCCCGCTTTCTCGGCGGCCCGCAGCGCGTGCACTATTTCTGGCATTACGTCGCCAACAAATTCCTCACCCTGCTCTCCGACATCTTTACCAATCTAAAACTTACCGACATGGAGACCTGCTACAAGGTTTTTCGCAAGGAGGTCTTGCAAGGCATTCAGATTCGCTCCGACCGCTTCGGCTTCGAACCCGAAATCACCGCAAAAATCGCCAAGCATAGTTGGCGCATCTACGAAGTTCCCATCACCTACGCCGGCCGGACCTACGAAGAAGGAAAAAAAATCACCTGGAAAGACGGCGCGCAAGCCCTCTGGTGCATCATCCGCTTCAAATTCTCCGACTGAGGCTCTCGCTGAGTTTCTGAGCAACTTTGATGGCTAAGAGCTGGGAGTGGGAGTCATTCTGAGGGCATCCGACGAGGATATCCGAAGAACCTCAACTTTGAGTACTTGCGACCAAGTGACCTTGGTCTGTGGGCCGCGCCTACGGCATCGCCATGCGCCGCTGAAACGTAAGCAAAATCAAATCCGCCCGCCGCCGCACGCCAAACTTGCTCAATAAATTCGACACGTGAAACTTCACCGTGCGCTCTGCGATATTCAGCCGGCTGGCAATCTCTTTGTTCGACAAATTCTCCAGCAGCGAATCCAGCACTTCCTGCTCGCGCCGGCTCAGATTCGTCACCGAGTCCGTCTTCAGCCGCCGCCCTTGCCCGGTCAGGATCGAATCCACAAACCCCGACAGCACCGACCGCGGCACCCAGAATCCTCCCGCGGCCACCAGCGGCAGCGCGCGTACCAGTTGGTCGCGCGCCTCCACATATGTCAGCAATCCTTTCACGCCCAAGCGCAGCAGTGAAAAACTGTTCGCGTCATTGTGTTGTTCGCCCACCACCATCAGCCGGGATTCCGGGCAACGCTCCAGCAGGTTTGTCAGCAGCGCCCCAGTGGCGGGCTTGGCCGCATGGGCGTCCACCACGTACACGTTGGCCTTCGGCGGATCTAGCGCCCGTAGGTCCGGGGCCAGCGTCGATTCCAGTTGTTTCAAAATCACTTTGAATTGTGATTTCGCGAGTAAGCGTTCGAATTCGCTCAGCACCAGCGGGTGTGGCGAAAGTATGCAAACCGTTAGTTTAGAGTTAGCTCTTTTCGTAGCCACGTTTTCCAGCCTAGGGGAAAACTGTACCAACGGGCAAGTCCCACGAAAGCCTATGTTCTCGAATTGTTACTGACGCCTACGCCGCATCACCCGCCGTGGCACAGGCTTTTTAGCCTGTGTCCCGACCGTTTTACACCTCAGGCCGCGAGCAAAGCAAGCCTGCGCATATTTGTACAGATATATGTACATACACGATTCGTGGCGCGTGGAGCACCCTGACTCGCTGGGTGCCCGTCCTGCACTTGCGTTTTGACTTTTCCACGATCATTGAATAGCGCCTTAGCTAGCCTCCTTCCTTGCCGGTCGAACGGAATCATCGTAAATTGGCACGATGCAAGGGCGGCAACCCCAGGCACCGTCCTAGCCAACCGTTCCGCCCCCGTTTTTCGCCATTCAACCCCCCAAAACACCCGTTTAATGCAACCCGTTTCGTGCCCTGTGGAAAACCCGGTAAAATGAAGCTAAGCCGCTATAGGCGTTTGGCCGCCCTAACCTCCACCTGCAGCGGCGATGGCGATCGCCAAGGGAGATGGCCAGTTTTCACCCATGCGTAATCTGACCGAATCCGCTCGAGCCCTTCGCGACCTCCTGTCGCAGCGCATTCTTGTGCTCGACGGCGCCATGGGTACGATGCTGCAGCAGCGCAATCTCACCGCCGAGGATTTCGGCGGCGCCGCGCTCGAAGGCTGTAACGAAAATCTCGTGCGCACGCGCCCAGACGTCGTCCTCGACATCCACCGCAAATATTTCGCGGCCGGCTCCGACATCGTTGAAACAAACAGCTTTGGCGGTGCCCCCATTGTTCTCGCCGAGTACGGGCTCGCCGCCGACGCGCATTTCCTCAACCGCCGCTCCGCCGAACTCGCTCGCCAAGCCGCCGACGAATTCTCCACGTCCGCCAAGCCGCGCTTTGTCGCCGGCTCCATGGGCCCCACCACCAAGGCCATCACCGTCACCGGCGGTGTCACCTTCGAGGAGCTTCGCGAAGCCTACTACATCCAAGCCAAAGGCCTGCTCGACGGCGGCGTCGACTTCCTCCTCATCGAAACCAGCCAAGACACGCGCAACATCAAAGCCGCTTTGCTGGCGGTCCAGAAACTTTCCCGCGAAATCGGCGCACCCGTTCCCTTCATCATCTCCGTTACCATCGAGCCCATGGGCTCCATGCTCGCCGGACAAACTATCGAAGCCATGTGGGCTTCTCTGCGCTTCGCCAAACCGCTCGCCTTCGGCATGAACTGCGCTACCGGCCCGGAATTCATGACCGATCACATTCGCACGCTCAGCCAGCTCACCGGCGAATTTGTCTCCTGCTATCCCAACGCCGGGCTGCCCGACGAAGAAGGCAAGTACCTCGAGACGCCGACATCGCTCGCCGCCCAGCTCGAGAAATTCGTCGATCACGGCTGGCTCAATCTCGTCGGCGGCTGCTGCGGCACCACCGAGCAGCACATCCGCGCCCTCGCACAAATGGCCGAAGGCAAAAAGCCGCGCCAGCGTCCCGCGGAGCAGCAC
>Ga0137418_10001591_pt1 | contig 20949 bp, 24 predicted proteins | sample CZODoug3_1_2_16f_FD_122242 | JGI IMG/M metagenome (GOLD analysis project Ga0137418, IMG submission 122242) | Vadose zone soil fungal communities from Angelo Coast Range Reserve, California, USA - CZODoug3_1_2_16fungal (Hybrid Assembly) | ecosystem: Environmental > Terrestrial > Soil > Vadose...
CATAGTACTATTGACATCCTTTCACGTCATTTATATAAGACTGCGCATCCTGCCAACTGACTCATCCTAACCGGGTCGGGATCGGCGGGCGTTAAAACAAACGTCGCCCACGTCTCTCTGGCTACGCCTCAGCGGTCCCGTGGACCACGCTCTCGGAGGCCCTATGCGAGTGGCCCACTTGTTTGCGTATCCGCTCTTGTTCGCGCTTGTCTTGGCCTTCTCCAATTCGACCGCCTGGGGCCAACTCACCGGGGTTACCGACGCCACTTCTACGCCCACTCAAGGTACTGGCCACGATTACATCAAATTGCTCGATGAAACGGTCATCCCGGCCAACGGCTCTGTCAGCTTGCGGATTCAGGTGCCTACGCCCCCAGGACGAAAACTATCCTTGCCGTTCGCCTTCGCCTATGACTCCGGAAGCGTGCGAACACCGCAGGGGCTCGGCGACGGGACTGGACGCGCTTCTCTAGTGCCAACCTCACAGTATCTTGTAAATGACGGTTGGTCTTACGGTGTGCCTCTGGCGGGTCAGCTCTCCGGAACCTTTGGGTCCGATATCAACGGCAATCCAACCTGCTATTACGCAACGGGGTACACCTTCCAAGACTCGGCTGGCACTCGATATTCCTTTCCGCTGAAGACTTTCGTGCACTCACGGGGGATTTGCAACGGCCAGATTGATACGACTTCCGGGTCCGCCGACTTCTACAGTACCTCCACTCCGGGCATCGGTGGGCTGGTGACGGTCACGGACCTGCACGGTACGGTTTACAATTTTCCGGGCGGCAGCACCGACTTCAATGGCCAGTAAGAGGACAATATTCCCAATTCGATAGAGGATCGCAACGGCAACCTCATCACGTTCACAACGGGCGCTAACAACGTATTTACGGTAAAGGACACTCTCGGCCGCACTTTGCTTTCCTCATCGGGGTTCGGCGTTAACGGAAACACTGTGGCCGTTTCTGGACTGGCGCAACCTTACACCGTCTCATGGGGCAACGCTTCACAGAATTTTTCGACAGGGATTACGTCCTACGGATCACCTTCTCTCTGCTCGACGCCTTGGCTCGCCTCCACAGGCTCGATAGCCGTGGTCACTGCCATTACCCTGCCCAACGGCCAAAGCTTTCAATTCTTTTACGATTCAACGTATGGACTGCTAAATAAAATCGTTTATCCAAACGGCGGCTACATCAGCTACTCTTGGGCGCCGAACGCCCAATCTGAGTTCGCAGCTCTCGTCGACGCCAATGGCAACCCGCAAGGCTGTCCTTACCGTTACGACTCGCTGGCTCTCGCCCATCGGTACGTCAGCTTTGATGGAACCACGGTAGCCCAGCAACAGGATTTCTCGTATTCAACAACTTGGAATCCCAGCTATTACCCGTCGTGGACCAGTAAGCAAACCACCGTGACCACTCACGACTTGGTCCAGGGGATCACATATCAAACGGCCTACACGTACACTCCGATCCCTGCCCCTTCTGTTCCTCTCCTCGGTAACACTTACGCTCAGCAACTTCCCCTCGAACAAACGGTCGTCTACAAAGATCCGTCCGGGAACACGCTTCGCACCGTCAACAAGACTTGGTTCGACCAATATGAAATTGCTAGCGAGCAAACCACTCTCGACACGGGTCAAACCTCCAAAGTCACCTACACCTGGAGTGGCGGACTGATCACCGAGAAGGACGAATATGACTTCGGACAGACTACGCCAACCAGAAAAACAATCTATAACTACGCGGGAGGCTTCGAACAGCCTTGCGAAACCATTGTCGAAGACGGCAACGGGAACCACTTCGCGGAGACCGACACTTTTTTCGACGGTGGCACCACTGTTTGCGGCGCAAATGGAACGCCGTCGGTAACGGCTGTAAGCAATCTCACTAACCACGACGAAACGAATTACGGAGCTGGGCGCACGCTGCCACGCGGTAACGCCACCAAGGTCACGAAAAAGTGTTTGCAGAGCTGTACTGACTCCGTTTTCAATTACACCTATGACGAAACCGGTCAGGTTCTCACCTCTCAAGACCCTAATGGCAACATCACGCAGTACAACTACGCCGACAGCTACACCGTTCTCTCTGGCGGCGTGAACGTGAGCTATACCCCTACGGGCACGACCAACGCTTTTCTTACGAAGATTACCGATCCTCTCACGCACACTCAGAACTTCACCTACGACTTCAACAACAGCCAATTGACTGTTTCAAAGGACCAGAATTCTCTGACCACCACCTACATTTACAATGATTCCCTTGCTCGTCCCACATCCACCACTCGTCCCGATAACGGCCAGACCACCGTCACGTACAACGACACCGCTCACACCGTCACCACCTCAAAGAAAATCAATCCCAGCCAAACGGTCACAAATGTTCTACTCGCGGACGGCCTCGGCCACGTCAAGCAAACACAACTCACTTCCGACCCGCAGGGCACCGTTTACACGGACTCAACCTTCGACGGTCTTGGGAGGGTCCACACGATCTCGAATCCGTATCGAACCGGCTCCGATCCCACCACTAGTCAAGGCACCACCACGTATTTTTATGACGCCCTTGGTCGCAAATGCCTTGAAGTCCCTCCCGACGGCACCCTGCCTTCCGGCACCTCATGCCCTTCGACGCAGCCAGCCAACGATCTCTTCACCACGTACTCCGGCAACACCACTACCGTCACGGACCAAACCGGCAAATCACGTAAGAGCGTTACCGATGGTCTCGGCCGCCTCGTGCAAGTCTTCGAAGATCCTTCAGCATTGAATTACGAAACGGATTACGTGTACGACGCTCTCGGCAATCTTTTGTGCGTGGGGCAGAAAGGCACAAACTCGGGTGCGTTTACGACCTGTGGCTCCATCCCAGCCGGTTGGCGTGCCCGCAATTTCGGCTACGATTCGCTCTCTCGCTTGCTCACTTCCAGCAATCCCGAAGTCGGCACCATCACCTACAAATACGACTCGGACACCAATTGCGCCTCTCCGAATTCGTTCATCGGTCTATTGGTTTCCAAGATGGACGCCCGCGGCATCCGCACCTGCGCGCAGTACGATGCCATCAATCGGGAAGTTGCTTTAAACTATTCCAATGGCGACGCCACGGTCACGACCACCTACGACCAATCAAACTGCCTTGGCCTCTCCGCTTGCCAAAACATCGGACTGCGCACCAGCATGACCGATGCTGCTGGTTCCGAAGCTTGGAGCTATCAAGTTGATGCCGCTAACAATCGCAGCGTTCACGTCGAACGACGCACCACAAGCGGCATCATGAAAACTTCTACGTATTATATCGATCAAGCGGGCAACGTTACCCAGGCGGTCTATCCCACGGGCCGCGTCGTGAACTACACCTTCGACAACGCCAATCGCCCGAGCACCGCCGCAGATGGCTCCAACGGCATTACATACGCCAACGATTTCCAAACCGCGCCCACCGGCTGCCTCAGCGGAAAAGTCTGCTACACACCCCAAGGCACGTTCTACGCACTCTCCATCGGCCAATCCTCTTCTTTCACCGGCCTCAATCTCACCCACTCTTATAACAGCCGCCTCCAGCCCAACGAATTCAAAGCCTCTTCCACGGGCGGCAACGCAATTGATATCACCTACGGCTTCGTTGATCCGGCGACCAGCCACAACGCTGGCCACGTCTACTCCATCACCAACAATCTCGATTCCACCCGCTCCCAAAACTTCACCTATGATTCCCTCAACCGCATTACGTCTGCGCTGACGACCTCCACCTACTCCACCAGCCCCACGCACTGCTGGGGCGAGACGTATCAATTTGACAATTCTTCAACGGGCGGTGCCTGGGGCAACTTGACGCAAATTGCCGCCACCACCAATCCCAGTTACACAGGTTGCACCGTTGAAAGTGGTTTCAGCGCGACCGCCGATGGCAACAATCACCTCACTAGTTTCTCGTACGATGCCTCCGGCAACACTCAGAACGACAGCGTCAACTCCTACACCTGGGACGCCGAGAGCCAGTTGAAAACCGCTGCGGCCGTCACCTACACCTACGACGGCGACGGCCGCCGCGTCTCCAAATCCACCGGCAAGCTCTACTGGTACGGCTCCGGCGGCGACATCCTTGCCGAAACCGACGCCTCCGGCAACACCACCGCCGAATACATTTTCTTCGGTGGCAAGCGCGTCGCCATGCTTCCCGCTGGCGGTAGTCCCGTCTATTATGTAGAGGACATGCTCGGCACTTCCCGCGTAGTCACCACTAACGCCGGTGTCGTCTGCTACGACGCGGATTTCTATCCTTACGGCGGGGAGCGCCCCTACACCAGCACCTGCCCACAGAACTACAAATTTGAAGGCAAGGAACGCGACACCGAAACCGGCAACGACGACTTCGGCGCCCGCTACTACTCCAACCGCTTCGGCCGCTGGCTCAGTGCCGACTGGTCCTCTGTTCCGGTTCCCGTCCCTTACGCCAACCTCACCAATCCGCAAACCCTCAACCTCTACGCCATGGTCGCCGACGACCCAGAATCCTTCGCCGACCTCGACGGCCATGTAACCGCCCCGATGCCTAGCAACTGCGCAATAGGGCTATGCTCCCCGGGCGATGAGAAAGCTCCCGGCACGGAAGGCGATCCCCAGGTCTTCGCCCCGCACACAGCAGACCAGCAGCCGAGGCAGAACCAGGTAAACCAGCAACAACAGCCGCAAGTGCTAAATCCAGCGGATGTCACTAAAATTGTCCAGCAAGCGCAGGCAAGTTCATCTGACCCAGCTACGACCGCAATCAATACCTTCAATGGTTTGGGAAATAATGTCAGTGTCACCGGTGAAGCACTTCGCCAAGGAATCAGAAACTCTAAAGTCACGCTTGACGACACTTCGAATGCCTTGCTGGCTAATGCCACCTCTCTGACCAAGAATGGCAGTCAAGTAACGATCAACAGTCAGAGTAAGACCGAGCAAACAATAAGCGGTTTCAAAGTGCGTGTTGAGCAAACTGTGACCTTTGTTGTTGGCACCCAAAAAGGCAATCCGGCGTTGACCAACATTAAGGGGCTCGGAGTACACTATGGTGCCTGGCTAGACGTGCAAAGAGTGTCCGTGGGGCCGTACAAGAATGGGCAAGCGGTATTCATTAAGGCAGGGAAGGGCATTTTGAGCCCGACTATTCCTGTTCCCCTGCCTTAGCGGCTTTATAACTAAGGGATGACGAAAAATTGGAATCGTTTTAGGTCTCTTATCCGGGGAGCATGGATGGTCTCCGCAATTTGGTTCGTATTGCCGGAGCAGATACAGTGTGAAAAATGGCCTCAGCCTGAGCAGCTGACCTTTGGTCCTATTGGGGAGATTGAGCCCAACATCTCCCCCGATGGTCATTGGTTGGCTTTCCAATACTTCCCCGAGAACAAACTTAGATCTACTCAGATTTGGGTCATGGAAATTTCAAAAGGATTTACATCAGCTAGACGCCTGGCTACCCAGCTTGACTATGCTGGAGAAATGAGTTGGTCTCCAGACAGCAAATGGATAAGTTTCATCAGCTCGGAAAACAAGGCCGGTCGTAACACTGATCAGATATACAAGGTGAGCGTTCACACGAACGAAATTATTCAGATCACAGCCTTCCCCAAAGGAACGCTGATCGGCGATAGCACGACGTGGTCGCCAAACGGACTCATTGGTTTCGAAAAGGATGGAATAATCTATTGTGTGCGGCATACCGGAGGCAAAGAAGTTCAGTTACTAGATACGCGAGCAGCATTGTCCAACCAAAAGCCTTCTTACTTGAGATTCTCGCTAGACGGAAAAATGCTGGTTTTTTCAGTGGAAAACGCACAGCAGGATCAATCGAGTATTTGGCTGGCTAACCTTGAATCCATGTCACTCCGGGAACTAACGGGCCATTATTTCGATCTTTTCCCGACTTGGATCGACGACGGGCACATACTCTTTACACGGCAGAACGAGAAAAAATGGTCAGAAGTTGAAGTCTTGTCGCTTCGCACAGGAAACCTTGGTCGGATTACATCCAAGCATGTCGATATCACACCGTCCACCGACCCTTCAAGCAATGCGTTGTACTTCAGCAGGGAAGGTCAGGTGCCGAAAGAACTCCAAAATGCTGACTTCTTCGTCGGCTTTCACATTTGGCGCATGCCGATAACCCGCAAGTTAGTTGAATAATATTGTCGTCGAAAACTCTAAGAGTACATTCCAAGTCAAACAGCGGTTCCCCGTGAACGGCAAGGATGTGAGGATCATTCGGATGGACAAGAACGGCAAGGATAGATTCGGCCCTCTCGTGTCATCTGCGGAGGCTTCACCTTACCTCAGAGGTTGCTATGAGAACTCGTCTTGGAAAGACAGGGACGTGCTCTTCATCGGTCAGAGTCCGTGGACGGTGGTCTTTGACGGCGACAGAGCCACAAACCTAGTGCTGATCAAGGGGTGTTAGGTGGTGCGAACTCGGGACGGCGCCGACGCGCCGGGTGGGGGATAGACACGTCACCCCAGAATAGGTGTTGCACAGCAACTTCGGTTGCTTTATAGGAACCAGAAGGAAATCAGAGACTTACAATTGACCTGCCCCCTAGCTCCGCGCACGGAATCATACGACACTCGAATGGCCGAAACTCGCGCTTGTCCTCGCCCGATTCGCGCCGTTCTTTCGGTTCCAGAAATAGCCGTCGCGCTCCCGCATTGTCGCAAGAGCCTCTGGACTTGGTTTCGCGTTTCCGAGAAGTTTTGTCATCGTGTGCCAGCCTGTTCTGCCGTGACTGGTGGAATTCCGAGATGTACGACCCCATGACAAGCGGCTAGCCGTAATCTCTCACAGCTTGGCAGAAGAGGAGTGAAGTTTGTTCGAACTGCGAGTTGCGAGTTATTTTTGCGGGGCGTTGCTGGGTAGTTGATCCGTTTTTTGTTTTGCGTGAGAGTTTTTATCTTTCCAAGGCTGTTTCAGCGCACACCTTACCAGCGGTTGACATGGGACCGGGAAAGGTTGTTTGGGATGCTTCTGTTTCAATACTTTAGCGGCACAGCGCACAGCTTTTCATGGATTTGCTGAAAGAGCGCGACGTGAGGATATCCACCGGCCAGCGAAATCCACACCTTGCGTATGGTGATGCGGATCAGCGCGCCGATCTTTAGCAACTTGAGCCGAATCGTGGAGCACTGGGCCTTGGCCAATTCGGTTCCTTGCAGTCCCAGTCGCCGCAGCATCTGCAACAGCACGTAGGCGATCGAAGAAAAATACAACCGCAATTGATTGCTCCGCAGGTAGTGCGAGCTGGTGCGATCACTGAACAACATCAACTGTTCCTTGATGCGATTCTCCATGTCACCGCGTGCACAGTAGTGCTGTTCATACAACTCCTGCGCTGGCCACGCTTCTCGATTTAGAGAGGTCACCACGAACCGCGGGTTCTCGCCCTTCTCCAGATGCTCGGCCTTGGCCACCACCCGTCGCGCACAGCTCCAACTCTTCCGCGTCTGGTAAACGAACTCTTTGAACAACCGGGCGGCACGCCCGGTCTCTTGGTACTGGGCTTTCGCTTCCTCCATCTCCTTGGCAATGTCCGCCTTTAGACGGTCGTTTTTCGCCAGTCCCAGCAGGTAATCCACGCCTTCTGCTTCACACCAAGACATCAGCTCTTCGCGGCAAAATCCAGAATCTCCCCGCACGACGATGTGCACCTGGGGCCACGCAGCACGAATCTGTGCCACGATGCGCTGCAACTCTTCCACGCTTCCTGACGACGCATCGATGTTCGACGATCGCAACCGCGCGCACAGCAGGAACTCTCCGCAGAAGACGTACAACGGCAAATAGCAGTACTGACCATAGTAGCCATGGAAAAAGCGCCCCTCTTGCTTCCCGTGCAGCGGATCGTCGGTGGCATCCAGGTCTAAGATGATTTCTTTAGGCTCCTCTCGGTGGGCTTCCAGAAAGACCTCCACCAGCAGGCGGTCCACGGCTCCATGATCCAGCACGATCTTTTTGTAGCGCTCTTTCCGACTGGCCGTCTCCCCGGTCAGTTCCAGCCGGTTCAGAGTGCTCTTTCCCGCTAAAGCTTTTTCCCCAAGATCCTCCTTCTCGACCAGCACCGCCAACAAAGGATCATTGCGTAACTCCTCGTGATCGTTCAGATCTTCGTATCCCAGGGCCAAACCATAGACTCTCTGAGCCACCAGTTCCTCTACCTGGTGTTCGATCAGATCCGGATTCCTATAATCCGTGAAGCAGGCGGCAAACTGGTGGAGGATCCCGACCCGTTTCTCGACCTCGCGCAGGAGCAGACCACCGCCGTCGCTGGTGATCGCTCCGCCGTCAAACTGTGCCCGGACCTCGCGTCGTTTTTGGGGATGAAATCCGAAGACAAACTGGTTACACTCTGGGGTCATAAGGCTGTTCTCCTTCTTGGCAAGATTTCTTTCTGGACAAAAGAGTTATGCCATGAAGTGACAGCCTTTTTCTATTTATTGTGAGAAATACGGGCTAGGACTTTTGCCATGACCTGGGCTTTTCTCTTGCCCATTTGGTTGAAGCCAGCAACCGTGCGAATGTCTACGGGGTCCGGGATGAATTGTCTAACGCTGTACTTCCTGGGAGCACTCACACCGTCCGACCCCCGGAACTTTTCGCTCGTAATGAAGTACACGCCGCCAGGACCTTCGTAAACAGTCGGCAAGACCCGGCTGTCGAAGAACTTCATCGTGTCCGCCGAAAAGAAATATCGGCCTGCACGATGGTCGGATTCACGGATTGCGTCGATGGTCCAGATTGTCCTGGGTTCTGGTCCCGTCCAGGTCAGGCTCATGCGACCACCAATCCGTCTGCGACCGCAGCTATCGCCAGGTCTCTCGCGTATCTGTGCTCCACGGCCAGTGCATCACCAAAGAATTGCGCGTCAGATTGAACGTTTTGGGACACCCATTCGGAGGCTGCCGGGGTGCTGAGTCGGAACAGGAAAATGGTCCCGTGGTTTTCAATTGAAATGTCTGGATTCAGAACCCGTGGACGTTTTGTATTGCGGGAATGCGATAATGCGGTAGCCATCTTGCGCTCCTATTCAGCGTGATTTGGTTAGGGACCGTTCGGCGTTGACGCGCCGGGCGGTTCCGCTTACTTTCTTACTTCTGCTTCTGCCTCCAATGTGACAAACGCTCAGAAACAATTCTTCTGATCTCTCGCGTATCAGACGGCGGATTGATGATGATTTGCAGCCCAAGTTGTTCGAACCCATCTATCAGCGCAGTGAATATATCTTCGCCACGGCGCTCCACAACGATCTGACGTTCAACGCTTCCGGTACTTTTTCGAAACCACTCCCTGCCGCGTGCGCTGACGGGCTTAACAAACCAGATGCCGAGGCTACCGCGAACCTGAATATCGTCACCACGTCTGCGAGGATTGGGAAGGCCCAGGCTCATCTTGCATCCAAAATTTGTTCGATTCCTACCTTCACGGTGACATCAGCAGAAGCAATTTGAAATTTCTGGCCCGTCACCGTGTTCTGAATTGCTTTCACGACACCTTGAATTTTCCGACCATCGTACATCTGGACTGTTACAGTCGAACCGACTTCAGGTTCCGGCAGCGGAAAAACAAGATCAAGGTCAAGAGACCTGCGCTGGTGCTCCTCATAAGCAATCTGACTGGCTGCTTCGGCCAATCCGCGTATGTGCTTTACGCGTTTTTCTGGAGTGGTTATCGCCATGTTCACCCTTTCGTGCGCCGGAGGAATTCTTTAATTGCCTTGCGCACAAGATAACTCGCCTTCAGTCCTTCTTTCTTTGCGATGCGCTCTAACTTCTTCATGTCTGCCGCGTCTAGGTAAATTGATGTCGCCTTCAACATACGTCTATCCTACCAGAACATACCAGCGTGTCAATCCTCATTTGTCGTACCGACACCACAGTACCATTCGCTCACATCTAATCCCAGTTTCGGGAGACTTTCCGGGTAATTTTGGTGGGTGAGTTTGAATTTGAGACAGTCCGTTACCAAACATTGGAGAGCTAGGCTACTATTATTTGAAGAGAAGTAAGCAGGATTCTGTATGGGTTCTTCCGCTCAAAACGGAATCGTAGCTTTTGTACTGTCGGCGGTTCTCTTGAGTTTTCTGATCGGGCCGACGACATGCTCTGACGGATGGCACTCTCCATCAATTGGCAGGCAAGGGGCCTGTTCATGGCACGGCGGCGTAAACCACACCCCACAATTTCTAGTCTTTCTAGCGAGCGCATTCATTGGTGTAGTTGCTTACGCTGTATCCAACTGGAGGGAGCAAAAGAGATTGCAAGAATTGCAGGACATTATTAGAGGCGAAGCGGTCTCTGAAGCAGTTCCAATCGATAACGAAGCCCAAGAGAAGCTGGAAAAACTACGAGAGTTCGTCAAAAACAGAACGGGCGCGGGGAAGAATGAAATCGGTCCTACCTGCCCTTTGTGCGGGTCCGCTATGAAGAAGCGCCTCGCAAAGAGAGGTCCTCGAAGAGGAAAGTATTTCTTCGGATGCAGTCACTACCCGGTGTGTCGCGGCACGCGCAACGTCGGATGAGATATCAGCGTGATACCCGCTCCCTGGCTTTTTTTTTCCGATCTTTGGCCACTCTAGTGAACGTGACAAAAGTACAATTCAATATCTCTCAAAATTTCAAACTGACCCACTTCGGTAATTTTATTTCTGTTGACAGCAGAATCAAGTAATGGTACTCTAGCTTTTGAAAGTGCAGTAACGACACCGCCGAGCACTCGGCGTGGGGTAGGGCGCTAGTTAGCCTCGTACCTTTGTGCCGTGTTAAATCCGCAAGGATTACAAACGCTTGATCGAGCACGGGTGTGTTCGCAGCGCCGGGCGCGGAATCGGCGCAATCAAACAGCGGGAGACCCGCAGAAAAGAGTCAAACATGAACCGTAAAGAATTGATTTTCAGAATGGCTACGATTCTTCTCGCAGCAAACGCGAACAAAGACAATGCGCCTGACCGTAAATTTATTGCGGAAGAAGCCCGACTACTTCTAAACGCTTCCGCCGAGAAATTCTCAACGGATTTGACGGACAGCATTGCTGTGTCGGTTGCGACCATTTACGCCAACATAATTAGAAGTAATCCAAAATCAAGTGACCCTGCTCAGAGAAATAATGCTATTGCATGGGCGGGAGAACTTCTCGCTGCCGCAGCCGAAGCTGCGATTAAGAAATGACACTAGTGAGTCTCGCTGAACGAATTCGAACTGTTCTCCGGCAGGACCCCACGTTGCCGTCGCCAGTGATGGTGTGCTCGCTTGTGTACAGCCGGACATTGGAAGACGGTCGGCACGAGTACGTTTGCAGCCAGTGTGGTGACACGCAGATCGTGAATGATTTGATCGGTGCGACGGAGACCAGAATATGTCAGGCATAAGTTTCAGAAGACTCCGTGCTTCAATCGATAGCAACGACCAATTCATGCGCGGCCATTCGGAAGGAGGCGGTGCAAGAGCAAGCCATGCAGCACGTCTAAAGAGACATGCGGATGCGTGGGCGCTCGATGATGAACAGGTGCGGCTGCTGTTGATACGAAGCTTTCCTAACATAAATACAGAGCGTGAAACGGAGGAACAGCGCAAACGTATTCGTTTCTGGTTGAGCATCGTCCAGTGGTATTTCCGAGAAGGAACAACAGCGGCAGGCATCGCCATGAGACTACATGCGAAGCGAACCCGGAAATGGAAACTAAAACATCCAAAACTTGGTGACGCAAGGCTTAAGAAACAGATCAAGCGAGTCGAAGACACTATCCGGCGTATTCGAAAGGCTGCTGCCGGACTTCGCACGGATGGGAAAACTAGGTCCGACACTAAGGGGAGACCGCGATCATTGTCAGGAAAATAGGCTCAAAGCCTGGAAGTTACTTATTTAACAGCGATTTAGCACCGATCTTAGAAAGTATAACGGGGCTGACCGCCTCTAATGACCCCCTGATTCGCAAAATAGTCAGGTATTACGCGCATCTTATAGATGGACCAGGCACTGACCTGGGAAACGAGTTTCAGCCGGACGCATTCAGCGTCAACGGCGACGGAAGCAATACAGCGACTCACGTCCTGTCCTAGAAAAAGTTTTCACTTCCCGGCGTAGGAGATGAGTTGACCCTACGCCAAAACAATTTTGATTTTCAGCCCACCTGCTAGGGCTGGACTCCTTAAACGGAGACATCCGAAGATGGGCTTCATTCCTAAGTGAAGCCCCTCTTACTTCGGTAGCAGGCGGAACAATTCCTGTAGCAGGAACTTCCAAACACAAACAGTTTTTGAAAGCGCAGAGATATTCTCTGCTGCAATTTTCTATTTCACCTGAAAAGGGACAACGGTCTTGTGAATTTGCAAACGGAGCTAAGTATGGATGTAAACACACAATATAAGAGTGCGATGCTTGAATTCGATATGGGCCAATCATTGGTTGGACGTTATGTCGGGCTTGAACCTTCACGCGTCAGCCGGGCACTAACAGAAGAAATTCCGTTCGATGTTTCGGAATCCAAATCCATCGAGGAAACAATTGCTGCGATACGTTTAGTTCAATCGGAGATACCGCTGCCGATAAATTGGGCCATGATCGGGAAAGTTAAACCCCTGGTTGACCAGCGCCGTAAGGAACTGCGGGAACAAGCGGACCCGGTTGTAAGAAGTTGTTTTCTGATTCGCATTACGTACACCGGATTCTTTCTGCGAGTTCAGAGTGGACAAGTTCTTACCACGCCATCAGAGATGAACGCGGCTGCATTTGAAAATTTCGATTTAGCCAACGAAGTTGTTCGTCAGTTGAAGAGGTTGGGAACTGAGGCGCGAACAGAATCCTTCGGAGCATTTCGCCGTAGGAGCACGATGTCACATTCGCTGATCGAAGTTGGACTTGAACCAGTCGCGATTGGAGAAGCAGATCATGGAACCAATTGAAGCAGCATTTAGTTGGGGTGGAGATGAACAAAGCTGGTTCGCCAGAATAACCTGGAAGTGTTTCATCTGTGGAAGACGGAACTGTGAACTGAAGAAAGGTCAGGGTCCGTTAACTTCCGCCCTTCCCATCACAATGCAGTGCAAGCAGGGCCACGAAACATTGGTCAAGCCCTATCGAAGTTACGTCGCTGATGGAAAATATATCATTGTTGCTTGACCGCGAAGCACGACCCAAAATTTGCTGAGGGCCGATGTATTTAGCATCGACCCCTTTACGCGGAGTTTCACCACGACAACGTATCGCCAGTAGGTCGGAGTCACCTTTCGGTGCTCTTATGTCCATCACGTCCAAGAGATTATCTCTCACGTGCAGGGCGCTTGGTCTCTAGAGTTAGGCCCCAAGGCGGAACAGTCAGTTTCCCTATCGTTGTCAGGGTTGATAATTCCCGTCGCTGTTTCGCGCAACTGGCTCCGGGACGCTTTCAAGAGGGCTTTGAAGACTAGCTTCATCGCGCACCTCCAGTTCGGCGGTCCCGAACTTCGTTCCGGAGTTTAGTTGAAAAATTTGTTTATAGGAATGCCCCATCACTGGCAATAGCCATCACAGGGTTCAAAAAGAGAGCAGGTGAAATCAACCGCACATAATAGTGCGAAGGAACTTGAATCAAAATGGAATCAAATCAGAAATATGGCACCGTGAAAGCGTGGAACTTTGAAAGAGGGTTCGGCTACATCCGAGGGTTAAATGGGAAAGACTATTTCATGCACATCAGTGCGTGGATGTCAGACGGCAACGAACCGCCCACAGCAGGACAGAAAGTTGTTTTCGAATTAGGACCGGGTATCACCAAGACCAAACCGCCGCAGGCTATAAATGTGCGCTTGCAGACAGAGATTGAAACAGGTGTGGATGCGCTTGCAAGCGGGGTACGCTCATGAGCACCACCACAGCTTCACTAGAAAATGCGCGTCAGCAAGTTGAAACAACCAAAAAGAATGGTTTGACGCGTCCGTTGGCGTCCACTCTCAATCTGATCTATCAGATCGGTGACGAACAGGCGCAGACCATAATCGATGAAGTCTACGGTCAGGAGCAGATCGCGGCGGTCGTGGTAGAGCCACAAGCTTCATTGACAGAATTTGAACGCCGAGCACTGCCACTTATCGAACGCAATGTGCCTGTGATTCCATTGCTACCTGGTCAGAAAAAAGCGGTGCTTATTTCATGGGAGACCAAGGCAACAACAAACCGGGCGCAGATCGCGCTGTGGGGCCGACAAACTCCAGATGCGAACGTTGCGTCAGTTGCCAAGGCGGAGCCAGATGGCTTTTGGTTCTTTGATGCCGACCGTGCTGGCCTTATCGATCAAATCGAAAAGAAAACTGGTCATAAAATTCCAGACACCTTCACGGTGCGTAGTCGTCCTGGCTCTGGTCACTACTACTTCCGCCAGAACGCTGCATCGATTGCAATGGGCAACCGTCAGGCTTCAGACCAACAAGGCGAGTTATGGTCCGCAAGAGTTGATGATCGCTACGTGGTCGGCCCATTGAGCATTCACCCGGACACAGGAAAAGAATACGAAGTCATAAACGATGTTCCGATTGTCGAGGCACCGCGATGGCTGATTGACTTCTGCATTCAAAATGATGCTAAGGCCGAGAAAACCAAGACAGGTCATGCAGAACTAGACAGCGAGGAACCGATTGCTCAGGGTTCGCGCAATAGCGCGTTGACTTCAATTCTAGGAAAGGCTCGTCAAGTGCTGGCAATGGATAAGGACCAGCTTCTCGCTTACGGTTTGTCTGTGAATGAGAAGCGTTGCCGTCCTCCGTTGCCGGAGGCTGAAGTAAAAACCATCGTTGGAAGTGTCGGGTCCTACGCGGTCAAGCCGACAGGAAAGATTGAATTTGAATCAACGCAAACTTCCGCAACGACACGGGAGCAAATCGAACTGCCGGATATTCCGAAGATCGCTTACGCGGCGTTTCCTGGTTGGATATTCGGAGGAATCCCTGCTTACGACAAGTGGGTGAAGCCGTTCTGCAAAATCAACTCGCGATACGCAGAATACATGATGCTACCGCTGATGGTCCTTGTGATGAATTACATGAGCACCAAGGGTGTCCGTATCGAGTACAAGAACTTTCCGTTGAGCATCTTTTTGTTGCTGGTTGGACGAAAGGGCCGCGTCATCAAGAGTTCTTCTGCCCAAGATGCAATGGAATTCTGCGAGAAAATGGGAATTGTATCGCATGTCAACGCAGCAACTCGAAACACTGAAGGTAAGAGTCTGGTGTTTACAGTCGGTTCAACTGAAGGTCTAGGCTTGGAGATGGCACGAGTCAACTGTAAGTCGGCGGTGTTATTTTATGACGAATTCTCAAAGCTGATCGCTAAGATGTCCATCGAAAACAGTTCGTTTGCGAACGACTTGAGTACGACTTATGAATCAGGAAAATTCAGTAACGGAATCAAGTCGAGAAAAGAGACGTTCAACCATGACCCAGGGAGCTACTGTTTGTCTTTGATCGGTTGCACGACTGACAAGCGTTATCCAAGGCTGGCGTCGAAGCTGTTCTCATCGGTTGACGGCATGGACGAACGTTTCTTTGTGTTGTACCAGCCGGAAGTTTTGAAGGATGTTGAACCCATGACCTGGGTTCCCATTCCTGAAGAGGCTGTCAAAGAAACGAGGAACCTGGTAGACCAGGCGCTTCAACGACAGGTCTATTCCATTGATGACAGCGAACCGCTACGCGAGATCAGCAAGATCAACAACCGTCTCGAAATTCGAGCCGAGAAGTGGGCGCTGTGCTTCGCAGTGCTCTTGGGTAAGAACAGCATAGACGAAAGCTGTATTGAGCGCGGCATCGCTCTCGCGAAGTATGAGCACGCCGTCAAGAAATATCTGGCGGTCGGTGAATCGATTACTCGTGAGGGTGGGCTACAGCGTGAGATACGTTTGCTCGTTGAACGCGCCGGAGGTTCGATGAAGCTTCGAGACCTACAACGCAAGGTGAACTACGACGACTACGGCACCGAGTTATGGTATCGAGTCTATGGTGGTCTGCTTCGCAGCAACATCTTGGTCGAAACAGGCACCGGAAAACACGGCGACCCGAAGCTTGTAAGAGTGGCGCAGCCTATGTTGAGAGACGATGAGAACTGAAAATAACCCGGCAACGTGTCATAGGATTTTCCCCGATGTACGGGATTTTCTTATGACACGTTCCTGGGATTTTCTTATGACACGTTGGAGGCGATCTACGTGTCATAGCTTTTTCTCCTGTGAGGGAGGGAATCTATTTCAATTCTTTTTTGTTTTTGTATTGGATTCCTGCTAGATGTATGTAATAGATAGTAAAAGAGATAGAGCAAATGGTGATTTGAATCAGAAAACTCCCTCCCTCTCGTGGATAAACACTATGACACGTTGACGTATGACACGTTGGAGCACCTTTATTTGGAACAGGTTACGAACGGATTCGAATGGAGCAACGTGTCATACATGGATGTGTCATAGGGTTTGCGGAGCTATTTGGATGTCGTGAGATCGGAGGACCGTGTCCGGCATTTCCTTCGAGAGTAGCCCGGCGCACGCCCAGGAAAACGGTTTTTATGTCACAAATCGGTATCAATTTGAGGCAAAATTCGCATAACCGATGATAAATCAGTAACTTAGAGGTAAACAAGAGCATTCAGATTGGACAAGAATACCGTCACATATGGTTGTCTGACCTAATCGGCAGAAAACAGGCTGTACGAGGCTAGGAATTGCACGGTGAGGGTGTTAGGAGAGCGATCTAAAACACGAAACCCGGCCAGCTTTGAGAGCCGACTGGGTTAGAGTGGTACGTTGTATAACAGTGTTATGAAGCGAATGCTTTACCGAGCGCCGTGGTCGCCTGGTCATTTGCTTCCGTGTCCGTCACTCCTAGATAAACCTGGGTACTCGTCAAATGTTTATGCCCAAGGGATTTCTGGATGTAGGCTATCGAGACATTCTGCCGGACCAGGTGAGCGCCGAGCGAATGCTTCAAGATATGTGGATGACGACGGGCCTTATCGATGCCAGCACGGAAGGCGACATCATCGAACAACCTGTAGACTTGCGAACGATGCAAGCCAGAGCCTTCGCGTGAGATGAAGAGCATCCGGGAGCCGTCAGCATCACCGCGTTCGCGAAGATAGGTCTGTAGGGCCTTACGTTCGTCCAACAGCGTGTTATCGTGCGATTCGAGAGAGCGCACGGTCGTGAGCGAATCCTTTAGACGGCGCACTGTGATCTTGCCGTCTACGATGTCATCGAGGGTTAGATTGGCGATCTCGGAAGCGCGTAGACCTGAGCGATATCCGAGGAGAAACATGCAGTGCTCACGAGTGCCGCGTTTCTTAGCTTCGGCCAGTACGCTCAACAATTCAGTGGGTTTAAGGTATTCCATAACAGCCGCCTTTCTATGTTATTAAGTGTACCACAGATAGGAATCGTGTCAATAGAAATCTTTGGGTGCAACGGTAAGGGTTTTGTTGCACAGGAAGCAACGTGGAATCAACGTGATAACAAAGTACTACCGCAGTACTAAGAATACTTTACCTGTTGACAAGAACAGGAGAACGTGAGACCATGAAACGCATGGCAAAGGACCTCACAGCGATTCGCATTGAAGGCGAGTCAATCGAGCAGCTAAAGTGCATCGCAAGAGAAGGCGAGGGCTTGTACTTTGATCGCTCTGTGAACTGGTTGATCGGGCAGGCTGTCAAAGAGTTTATCGAGCGCCATCCGTTGCAGACGAAGCAGTCCGCCGACGTGGAACCAGATCGCAGCAAGACAGTGATTGCAACGAAGCGAGATCGCAAGCGATAAGGTTTTGCAACCCGCAACGCGCAACGATACGAGTGATTGACGGTAACACTATAGTAAACAGAACGGAAGATCGCAGAGCAATTCCGCACCAAGTTCCTCGCAGAGGTTAAGGGATTCCTAACGCATTGATTCCAAAAGGGATACCCCAGGAGTCCAGTAGGGCGCACCGCCCCATAGCCGGGTCTTCCTGAGTCCGAACACGATGGTGTTTGGAACAAAAGTTATTTCATGGCACCCAGGGAGTTGGGGGTTTGAATTTCGATGGCCCCAAAGGTGGTCCCCACTAGAGCAGTGGAAGTTTCAGGGAGAAATTTTCGAGTATGGCAAAGTGTGAACATGACCGTATCAAATCCACGTGTAGCGTGTGTAGCGTCGAATCTGTTTATCGCCAATACGAGTACAAAGCGAAAGCCCGAAATCTTTCCTTCAGTCTTTCCTTGGAGGAATTCGAGAGGCTGACCCAAGCGCCCTGCTTCTATTGTGGCGAGACACCAGCGATGGGAATCGATAGGCGAGATAACCGCATCGGCTACAACCCCCGCAACTCCGTCCCGGCGTGCGTCGAATGCAATTTCATGAAGCGCGTGATGCTGGAACATCGATTCATAAATCGAGCACTGAAGATCGCCGCGTACCAGAAAAAGAAACAGGAAGCGTTACGAAAAGAGACACCCCAGGGACCTAGTCTCCCGTATCCGCCCCAGGCGGTAGTTGTCTGAGAATGCAAACCGTGGTCGTTAAATTTTTGAGGAGTTGTGTATGTCTGTAAAGAAATATAAGAACCGCGCCGAACAACAGGACGCGTATAGAGAGCGCCAACGTGCAAAGCAGGAAGTTGCCGATGACCTAGCCGACGTGAATCGGACGATTGAGCGATTGAATCTGTGCGGCTTCTCCGAGGTTGCATCAGGAGTTCCCGCACGGACTTGGCTCGAAGAAGTTCAGATACACCGCAGTTGGCTTCGGGCGCTCCAGCAGCCAGATATTCTGCCGGGTGAATCTCTGAAAGAATTGGCACGACGGACGTGGCAGGCACTGCTTGATTCGAAGGGATATGGAGTTGACATCGATGGCGGCGGGAAATGGGTCGATGGTCAGTGGGTGGACGGCTTTGATGTTTTCTATCCATTGTTTTCACCAAGCCAGCAACATTTCCAGGTGCCGTTCGATTCCGCACGATACCCACAAGGACCATTCTGCGAAGGAATCCGAGATGCGGCAAAGCCGGGCTGGTTCGATCAATATTGGGTCGCTCCGGGAGATTGCCGTGGTGACGAGCCAATTGACATATCAAGCTTGCCGGGTCTTCCTCCAGTTCCTAGAGCAAGCAAGCCAGAACCGAAAGTAAAGCCTTCGCCGCGTGTTGCGCCTGCGACGGACGCGCTGCCCATTGTCACGGGATACGAAACTCCACTGGAAGAACAAAACAGGTCACGTGGTCTTGGCACGTTCGGAGTGACCAGAGGAATACCAACGTCATGAGTTGGAGATGCGCCACGTGTGACAAACTGTTCGAAACAATCCCGGAAGACGCGGTGCTAATTACCAAGGGCGCGTTCAGTACAGTAACCGTGTATAGGTTTGCGGATGGCGAAGTTCATTGTCTTCGCCGTTTCATGCCAATGCGTCTTGAAACTAAACACAAAGCTTTCCATAAGACCAAGAAAGTTGTTGGGTGTGAATTCTGCTTCCCACCACCGGAACCAGAACCGCCGCAATCGCCCATGCCTGTGGAGTTGCCTCCGCATGAGGAAGTAATCGCGCAAGTCGAGGAAGTAATCGGTCAGGAGATTGAAGACGATCACGAATTGACTTCGATGGAATTGGCCTTCAAACACATTCGGAAGTAGAACCAAAACTCAATCACAGGTCGCTTAAATTCTCAGAAGAGATTCCCGTTGACTTTCATCCCTGGAACCAACGGGATTTGCCGGGACTTACATCGCCGTCCTCGGTTTCCAATTTTCAATTCAACCGCCGCATAAAGCGGCAAAGGAAACAAAATGTACAAACCAGTATCACCCGCAGTGAGCAGACAACAAATCATTGACGTGTTTCTGTTCCGAGCGCCAGCCGCGCAGCGATACGAACTTCGCCAACAGTTAGAGGCTTTGTCAAACGCGGAGCTTGAAACTGCACATGCCGCTCTTCAGGCGCAGGCTCAGTTGCAGGCTCAGGAAGAGAAATTACTTGAAATTCAAATCGAAGCTGACGTTGAACAGGGGCTTCATCGGGACCGCATGTTCAAATCATACGAATCACAGGACCGTAAAATATTCGGACAGGCCGCACGTTCTTTCCGATTTGGAGAGAATGAAGCCAACTTCCAATTGATTCGATCTGTGATTGGACCACACTTCACGGAGTACCGTATTCAGGAGGCAATCGATTCCAACGCCGTGGCCCTTAGTCCGCCCACGGAGAGCGAAATTGCATCTTGGAACCGCGAGCAGGTCGCATCCGCCCAGGACTCGGACCAGAAAGGCAGAATTGAACTGTTAGCGTTGATTGAGGGACGCATCAATCAGAGCGAGTACAGGCACACGATTCGTCAGTACATTCAAACCAGCAGTACATATCAGCAGCTTCGGGACCGTGTTCAGCTATGTGGTGAGATCGCAGATAACCATAGTCCCGATCAAAGAGTGAACAATCAAGAGTTCTGTTTGCTGTTGCTGGCAAATAAGGACACCGAGACTTATCGCGAGAGAGTTACCAACATTCGCGAGGTTCAGAAATTCAAGACGATGTCGCCGCTTGAATTGAAAACCTATTTGGCTAAGAAGCGAACAGAACAGCAGCCATCTCACGAGGAGCGAGTCGCAGCAGAGATCATTGCCCCGGAGGACCAGCGTCTCCTAGAGGCCGCAAATAATGACCCGCGTCCAGCTTTGCCGGAAAGAACTTCACACGGCGAAGAGATCGACGCAGCATATCTGAACAAAATCCAGGCAACGGATTATTCGACTTACCGTGAGCTACTTCAACGTCATGGTCGGGTAAGACTTGAAGCGCGTATTCGTGCAGTTAAGTAAAAGGGAGAATCACGATGAGAGAATTTACACAATCAGAAGCGCAGCAAATTTACGAAGCGGAAAAAGGTCTGCGAGAATCGGGTTTCGATGTGGACCACGGTCACGCGGA
>Ga0137418_10001592_pt1 | contig 20945 bp, 18 predicted proteins | sample CZODoug3_1_2_16f_FD_122242 | JGI IMG/M metagenome (GOLD analysis project Ga0137418, IMG submission 122242) | Vadose zone soil fungal communities from Angelo Coast Range Reserve, California, USA - CZODoug3_1_2_16fungal (Hybrid Assembly) | ecosystem: Environmental > Terrestrial > Soil > Vadose...
CTCTACGCCGGAAATTCGGAAGGGACTACGAAGAGTATTGCCGCAACGTGCGTCGCTGGTGGCCACGTGTGCGACCTGGGACAAACCGCAATAGCGGTGGATTTAAGTAAATGTGGGCGAGGAATCTGCTCTCCCACGGCGCGTGAGCCATCTCGGCTCTTTGAGGCTATCTCGGCAACCAACGCATGAACTGGGGCGAGATGTCTGCATGCGCGGCGTCACCCCCGCGACCGTCTCTCACCATCTCAAGGTTCTCAGCGAGGCTAAACTGATCACCTGCCGCGAAGGGCAGTTCGTCTACAGCCAGGCCGTTGCTGAAACCATCGCAGCCCACATTCGCGCGCTCACGAAAATCGCAGGAGGCATGAAAACGATATGCCGCAGTTGATTCGTCCGGTGCGGCCCATCCTGTCGGGTACTTACGAAGGGGCGCCGACGATCTTCGGCACATCCTAAGCGGCCAAAAAAGCAAACGAGGCAACTGGGGCCGCCCCGTTTGTCTGAATGCTAATGCTGACGCTGACTGCTGAGTGCCGCCCCTAAGTTCCTTCCGACCATCCTGCCAAGTACTCTTCCTGCTCCGGAGTCAGCCGGTCGATCTTGATCCCCATGGACTCCAGCTTCAGCTTGGCCACCCGCTTGTCCAATTCATCGGGAACCTTGTAGACCGTTTTCTCCAGTGTCTTGAAGTTCTTGACCATGTGTTCGACCGACAGCGCCTGATCGGCGAAGCTCATGTCCATCACGGACGCGGGATGCCCCTCCGCCGACGCCAGGTTGATCAGCCGTCCCTCGCCCAGCAGATTGATCTTGCGTCCATCTTTCAGCGAGTATTCATCAACGTAATTTCGCGTCCTGCGTTTCGATGACGACATCTTCTCCAGTGCCGGAATATCAATCTCCACATTGAAGTGGCCGGAGTTGGAAATGATCGCGCCATCTTTCATCAACTCGAAATGATCTTTGGTGAGCACACTTTTGTTGCCAGTCACGGTGCAGAACACATCGCCCAGTTTAGCCGCATCGGTCATTGACATCACGCGGAAGCCGTCCATCACCGCTTCCAGCGCCTTGGTCGGATCAACTTCCGTGACAATCACTTCCGCGCCAGCGCCTCGCGCCCGGCTGGCCAGTCCGCGTCCGCACCAGCCATACCCGGCGATCACAAACTTCGATCCCGCCAGCAGAAAGTTGGTTGCGCGGATGATGCCATCAATCGTCGATTGTCCCGTGCCGTAGCGATTGTCGAACAGATGCTTGGTGTCCGCGTCATTCACTGCGACAATAGGAAAGCGCAGCACGCCTTCCTTCGCCATCGCCCGCAGGCGAATGACTCCCGTCGTGGTCTCTTCTGTTCCGCCGATCACACCGTCGAGCGCGTCTTGCCGCTTGGTATGCAGCAGCGTGACCAGATCGGCGCCATCGTCCATCGTGATGTGCGGTTTATGGTCGATAGCCGCGAGGATGTGGTTGTAATAGGTGTCGTTGTCCTCACCCTTGATGGCAAACACGGAAATGCCCTGATCGCGGACCAGGCTGGCGGCGACATCATCTTGAGTCGACAAGGGATTCGAGGCGCACAAGACTACGTCAGCGCCGCCGTCGCGAAGGCAAATCGCAAGGTTCGCAGTCTCCGCCGTTACGTGCAGACAGGCGGAAATGCGGATACCCTTCAAAGGCTGGTTCTTGATGAACTCTTTGCGGATGATCTGCAGCACTTTCATCGACTGATTGGCCCAATCGATGCGCTTCTTGCCCAGGTCGGCTAAGTCCACGCTCTTGATGTCGCAATTCAGGGGTGTTGCCGTGGTTGACATACTTCTCCTGTGGCGCTTTATGCGCGGAAAATACTTGGATGATTTAGTGGCGGATTTGATGGCCAGTTCAGCGCCCAGTACTCCGCCAAGAATACACGAACTTTAAAGAGCGGGTCAGGTACTTCAGGTGCTCCGTTGGGGCTAGTCTTTCGGCCCTCTCCGGATGGCACTTTGGTGAGCCCCAAAATTGCCGGTGTCATCCTGAGCGCAGCCGTTTTTCAGGCGGAGCGAAGGATCTTGCGTGCAGCGGGTATCTCTCCACACGTGCTCTCAACGACGCTCGCGAAGTTCACTTGCGAACGACCTGCCCCGCCGGTTCCCGCAATCCGGCATCACTGGCCAGCTTCGCAGCTTTGTCGGTGGCTTCCCAGGTGAAGTCCGCATCGCTGCGTCCGAAGTGTCCGTAGGCCGCCGTCTTCTTGTAGATCGGCCGCCGGAGATTCAGCGACTCAATAATGCCTCGCGGTGTCAACTTGAAGTGCGAGCGCACCAGATCGGGAATGCTTTCCGGATCGACTTTTTCCGTGCCAAACGTATCCACTCGCACGCTCACCGGCTCAGCCACGCCGATAGCATACGCGAGTTGTAGCTCGCAACGGTCAGCCAGCTTCGCAGCGACAACATTTTTCGCAATATGCCGGGCCATGTAAGCCGCCGAGCGATCGACCTTCGTCGGATCTTTTCCGCTGAAAGCCCCGCCCCCATGGCGGCCCATCCCGCCGTATGTATCCACAATAATCTTGCGTCCCGTCAAACCCGTGTCACCCATGGGCCCGCCAATCACAAAACGTCCCGTGGGATTGATGTGGTAGTGGGTATATTCATCCAGCCATTGCGGAGGGATCACAGCCTGAATCACATGTTTCAAAATTCCCGCCCGCAGCTCATCATTAGTCACGGTCTCAGCATGCTGAGTGGAGATCACCACCGCATCCACCCGAACCACTTTCCCCTTAGCGTCATACTCAACCGTAACCTGAGACTTCCCATCTGGCCGTAAAAATGGAAGCGTCCCATTCTTGCGCACCTGCGAAAGCTGCATCGTAAGTTTGTGCGCCAAAGAAATAGGAGCCGGCATCAGCTCCTCCGTCTCATCACAAGCATACCCAAACATCATTCCCTGGTCGCCGGCGCCGCCAGTGTCTACTCCCATGGCGATGTCGCCAGATTGTTTGTTGATGGTGGAGATTACGGCGCAGGTATTGCAGTCGAAGCCGTGGAGGGCGTTGTCGTATCCGATGGACTGGACAGTGCCGCGGACTACGTTTTGAAAATCGACGTAGGCTTTGGTCGTGATTTCTCCGGCGATGACTACGAGTCCGGTGGCGGTCAAGGTTTCACAGGCGACGCGGCTACCCGGATCTTCAGTCAGGCAGGCGTCGAGGATGGCATCAGAAATCTGGTCGGCGATTTTGTCGGGATGGCCTTCAGTGACCGATTCGGAAGTGAACAGATAGCGATTCTTTGCGGCCAAATGTGTCTCTCCTTAAATAATCTGCGGGCTTTATCTTCGGGGAAGCAGCGGAAAATTCACGCGGTCGCAGCGGGCTTCGCTCTGCGCAATGGCATCGAGAAAAGTCCTTGAAGAAGGCTACCAAACTATCCCACGGTGCGCAACGACTTTGGCTTGGGAGACACGGCCCGGGCATTCAATTGCAGAAATGGCGGGTTGGACAGAGGCAGAGTCGACTTGAAATGTGCAAGTATTCTCAGCCAGGGACGTTATGTTACGTGCCTGTGAAAAGATGCCAACGGGACTTTGCCGGAGGGATTTTTATGAGGATCAAGGTCGCGCCGGCGCGTGGGCAGAAAGACGCACGCCATTGCTATCGAAGAGCAAAGTTTTCACTTCGCCGTAGTCGCCTTGCGATGGAAGTTGTTTGCCATTTAATACAAAGACCAAGCCACCCACGTTTCCGGCTTTGATAACGATCTGGCGGTCTGCGGGGATTGATTGCCGCTGACCTGCGATAAGAGTTTCCTCGGCCGGGGACTTTGCGTCGGTCGCGATCGAGAGCCAGGAATCCTCGGCAGCCCGGATGACCAGAGTGAACGCCTGGGAACCTGCGGCCAGCGATGCCGGCGAACCGGCCGACGCAGAGAGTCGGGAGGTCTCTGCCGCGTTGCTTACAGGAGGCGGACTCGCGATTGCATCTGGAGGCGTAGCTGACGATAGCCCACTGGCAGATGACGCCGAGTCGGGGTCCGGTGTGACCGATGAACCGGACGCAGGCGTGGCTCCCGCGGCTACGGATGAGGTCCGGCTGACAGGCTCTTTTTGCGATGTGGGCTCTGGACGCGCAACACTGGCGCCGCGCTTGCGGTAACTCCAAAAAACCAGCACAATCGCCACAAGCAAGAGCAGCGCCGCCAAAACTTCCCAGGGAACTCGCGCCGCGCCATTATGGCTTAGCGAGCGCAATCTTTCTATTTGTGCGGCTTGAGCCGCGACGGCACTGATCTCGGGAACACTGGCAGGCGTCGCGCTCGATGGGTTCTGATTGGTGGCGTCCAGATAGTCGGTGATGGCCTGCTCTTCATCGAGTCCGATGTGACGGGCGTAGGCGCGAACGAAGCCTTTGTTGAAGACTCCGCCGGGAAGTTCGTCGAAGTGTTCGTCTTCGAGGGCGCGCAGCATGCGGGTGCTTATTTTTGTAGTCGAAGAAATATCATCGAGCGTGATCTTGCGCTGCTCGCGTTCCTTACGAAGTTTTTCCCCGAACGATGGCACCGCGGACTCCGGCCGTTGAGTCTGTCTCGGCTCGCAAAACGAGCCGGAGATAATCATAGGCGAAGAAGGCGGCGCTCGCCAAGGCTCACCTTAAAGTCCTCGCGACGGGACGTCTTTGAAGCCACGTTTTCATCAATATTTTATTATTTTTCAATACGTCTGAAACCAACGCTTGGGATAGCCCCGGAGCCTTTGGCGACCAGACAATAGCCGTCACCGCGCCCTGAGTGAAACTGTGCTCGGCCCGAATTGAACCCTGACTGAACAAACTCAGAACTCCCCGAGACGGGTGGGAAAAGTGCTAGGAGTGCAGGGGTTTTTCGCTTCGCTCAGGGTGAGACAGGAAAATACCCGCGGTTTCTTTGCCATGGTTTACTGAGGAGGCTGCCTACATCCTGTGTTCTGTCTATGCGGCTTTCGACGATTTGCGAGCAGGGGCTTTCAGCGAGTCGGGTTCAATAAAAATTTTCTCGATGGTTGGCTCTTACTGGCGAATACGGGCTTCCAGGCGATCAATCGCGGATTCAACCTGCTGGACATCCAAGTCGCGACGGAAGCTGACGTCTACCGTGAAGACCTGGTCGGGTCCCATCTGCATGGTTCAGATGTCGCCGACGGCTTCGACCGCCGGATCTTCTTCTAGGATTTTCTTTACTCGGCGAATTCTGGCTCGATTGGTGCGCTCGCCGACGAGCAGTGCACCGCTTTCGCGTCCTAGGAGGAGGGAAACGGCGGCCAGCAAAAGTCCGATGAAGATGGAGGCGGCAGGATCGAAGTAGCGGCTGTGGAAGATTTGTCCTAGAAAAATTCCCAGGAAGGCCAGGACCGCACCGATCAAACCCGCGGAGTCTTCCAGAAAGATAGTGAAGATTGTGGGGTCTTTGCTGCCAATGATTTCTTGCCAAATGGTCTCGTCTGGGTCTTTGCTTAAGAGGAGTTCGCGGTACGAGATGCGCCACGAATAGAGTTCGAAGGCAGCGGCCACCGCCAGGAAGGCATAATTCCAGCCCAGGTACAGCGACGGTTGTGGGTGGCGAAGTCGCGAGATCCCTCGGCGAGCAGCGCGCCCACGCCGAAAATATAAACCGCGACCAGGAGGGAATAGAAGTAGGGCACTTTGCCGTGTCCGAAAGGATGTAGCGGGTCAGGAGGACGCTCAGCGGATGATCGAGTGCCTTTTCCGGGAAGATTATTCCGTCTTCTTCTGGAGCGCGATGGAGAATTTTGCTTTGCAAGTATTGGCGGGATCGTCGAAGGCTTCGCCGCTACGGTCACCTTGCGAGGCATGGAAGTAGAAGCCGTGTTTAATCCTGTCAGGCAGCCCAGCGACGCTGGCTTTGCCGTCGATGTTGGTTCCGACTTCGAGATCCAGCTTGTGGGTATTCATGAATCCGTAGGCGATGTGGACGCGGATTTTGGTGTCATAGACGGGGATTCCTCCGGCGTCGGTGACGGTGAAATCAGCGGAGCAGGGGCCTATGCTTCCGTCGATCACGGGGATGGTGTGCGGGTCGATTTTGGAGCTGGATTGGGCGGCCAGCATGGGCAGGGCAAGAGTCATCGCGGCGAATGTGGTCAGCATGAAGAAAATTGGGGACACGGTTCGTGGTTTTCTGTTCACGGTCATGCCTACAAGGGTACGCTTTCCGGTCAAATAACTGCTGCCGTTGGCTTTAGGGGTTCCGGTTACCAAGGTTCATTGCCCGCGCTCGGAGGTGACTAATATAATTTTGCGAACTGCCATCCGTCCAGTGCGGAACAAGGAACTCCGGAATGTCTGAGGCTACCGGCACTCAACTGACGCGCCAGAGCCAGGAACTTACCATCTTCCACGACGTGGCCAAGGCGCTCACGTCGTCGCTGGACCTCGACTCAATTCTGCAAACCATCATGGACAAGATGGCGGAATATTTCCGTCCGGATACCTGGTCGCTGCTTATGGTGGATGAGCAGCGCAACGAACTTTACTTCGCCATTGCCGTGGGAGATGCGGCCGAGGCGCTGAAGAACGTACGGCTCAAGGTGGGCGAAGGCATTGCGGGATGGGTAGCCAAGAAGGGCGAGCAGCTGGTGGTGCCGGATGTGGTGAGTGATGCTCGGTTCGCGAAACGCATTGACGACGAAACACAATGGCAGACGCGCTCCATCATTTGCATGCCGCTGCGATCACGGCTGCGGGTGCTGGGCGTGATTCAGCTGGTGAATGTGGACATGTCGAAGGTCAGCCAGCAGGAGTTATTTTTTCTGCAGTCCCTTTGCGACTATGCGGCCATTGCCATCGAGAATGCCCGGTGGGTGGAGCGAATCCAAGAGCTGACAATTACCGATGACTGCACCGGACTGTACAATGCGCGGCATCTTTATAAGACGCTGGAGACCGAAGTCTACCGGTCGTCACGATTCGGGTATGAATTCAGCGTGCTGTTCATCGACCTCGACCACTTCAAGCAGGTGAACGATACCCACGGGCACCTCATTGGGAGCAAGTTGCTGGCCGAGATCGGGTACTTGGTGAAGGCGCAGCTGCGATTGATTGACTTTGCCTTCCGCTATGGGGGAGATGAGTTCGTGGTCTTACTGCCACAGACCGGTAAGGATCAGGCTTTGGTGGTGGCCAAACGTTTGCGCGACGCTATGCGTGCCAGTAGCTTCTGCCGCGAGGAAGGGCTCAACCTGAATGTGCGGGCTTCGATTGGATTGGCGACATATCCGCACGACGCGCGAACCGCGCATGACATCATTCGCCAGGCCGACGAGATGATGTACCTGGTAAAGAACACCACCCGAGACAATATCGGGATCGCGCAGCGTGGAGTGATGAAGTAGGAAAGCAGCTTTTAGCTGTTGGCTACCTTTTAGCTGTAGCCTCAAGCTCAGGCCAGTAGCTCGGCCGTCTCGGATCGCCTTTCCGGCAGACACCTATTTCCTGGGTTCTGTCTGATTGCCTACGGCCGGAACGAATCGCGCTGCGGGAGTTTCCCCCTTCCACGCGTTTGCATTGGCGGGAGCTTTCGGGTTCACGCCGAAATCCCACATGTAGAGGTTCATGCCTTCCTTGTCGACTCTCTCCACCAGAGCGTACTCACCGGGCGCCAGATCTTCCGTCGGCGTGAGCTTGAGCCAGCCGCCCGTCACATTGTTGATGGTCGTCTTTACGAAGCGCTGATCCTGGCTCACCTTGCCATAGACAGCGATCTTGATGTCGCCGACGACGCGTTTGCCGCCTTTCACATGCGCGTGGACGATGCGGAAGCGTTCCAAGGGAACGATCGGCTGCTCGGGTTGTTGGGGTTGCTGCGGTTGTTGCGGGGCAGTCCGATCAGAACCGTGGCTTCCCTTTTCTGACTGATCTCCATCTCGAGTCGGATCTCGACCTTGGCTGCCGCGGCCGGCTTGATCCTTCGTGAGTCGCTGCTTAGCGGCAAGATCCTCATCAAGCTTGATGTAGAGCGCGGGCACTGTCGCGTGGGCTTGCACGGTGGCGTGCTCGCCCTCAAGTTCGACGGTCTGTTTGGCGCTGGCGACTGGGTTGATCGCTCCGCGCAAGATATTGTGTTTGGTGTTACGGTTGACGTCGCCGGCGGTCTGCTGGACTTCAATCAGTTGCGGCTGGCCTTGAAAAGTGTCGAGCAAAAAAACGCCTGAGTCCTCGGGCAGTCGCAGACCGGGCGCTACTTGAGGAAGGGGCGCTTCACCTCTTTCCAGTTCGGTTTCGACTTGCTTGTCGAGTTCCTCAGCTTGGGGTACTGCCGCGCCGGCGGCGCGATCTTTTTCGTACTTTTCGGTAGCGGTCCAGTCTACGAGCGAAGAAGGAAGCTCCTCCCACTCATTGCGCTCCGCGCTTAGGTAGCGCACGCGGTCGCCTTTCGTTTCATACTTTGTGACCAGTTGGTAGGAGCCGTCCTTGAGGAACAGACGCTTGGCGAGCTCCTGTGCTGAAAAGCTAGAGGGGAAAGCGAAGAGTGCGATCAGGGCGAGCGGGAGAACAATCCGGTGGAGACGATTAAGGCGCGGATATATCGGCAACATAAGTCTGCCCCAATTATCGCTGAGAGCGCGGAGAAATGCCGCAAAGTTCGCGAGAGAGCTCCAGAACTGAATTAGACGCAGCGCAGGGAGGCCACCGATTGTAATATCCTTAGCTTGTAGTATTCTGTAGCGCGTCGCGACCACATTCTTAGAATGAAACGCACACCCATAGCGTGCTCTATCGGGCTGTCATCAATCTTCTGGTTTGCGACAGCCTTCAGCCAATCCGCTGCAGCGCCGATTGCATCGTCGGCGGGGCACATGTCGCCTCAATATTCGCTTCAGGAAAGCGGGGCAGGGCAAGGCGGTGGTCCGGTTTCTTACGCGTCGGTATCGCAACTCAACGGTTTGCTTTCCCAACTGGAGGACGCGTCGAAGGCTACGCAGGCCGATCTGGCGAAGTTGCGCATCGAGCGTTGGAAGACTGACGGATCTACCAAGAAGCAGGCTCTGGCTAACGTGGACTCGATCCAGCGCAATCTGCAGGGGGCGTTGCCTGAGATCATTGGGCAGTTGCGCGCTGCGCCTGAAAACCTGAGCGCGACGTTTAAGCTCTATCGCAATCTGGACGCGCTCTATGATGTGCTCGGCTCCGTGGTGGAGTCGGCCGGAGCTTTTGGACCGAAAGATGATTTTCAGGCGCTTTCGAACGACTTGAACGCCTTCGAGAGTTCGCGCCGCGCATTGGGGGAGAGGCTGGAGAAACTGACATCCGCCAAAGAAAATGAGATTGCCCGGCTTCGCGCCGATTTGAAGGCAGCACAGGCGGCGATTCCGGCGACTCCGCCGCAAAAAACTGTGATCGACGACACCCAGCCGGCGAAGAAGGCCGCGCCCAAGAAGAAGCCGGTGCCCAAGAAGCCAGCGACTCCGCCGCCTCAGACTCCACCCGCTTCGCAACAGCCGGCACCCTCCAATCCACAGTAGGCGTCTGCGAACGACCGGCAGCTCGCCGGCCTACAGCATGGGCCATCGAATCTGTTAACCTTCCTTGCGCATCAAGATCGCACCGGCACATGAACCACCACGGCAATATCTTCGCGAGCATCGTTGGACTCGTCATCGTCGCCGTGGTCCTGCTGGATGCCTTTGAAACCGTAGTGCTGCCGCGACGGGTAACACGCCATTTCAGGCTCACCGCATGGTTTTACCGGCGGACTTGGGTACCGTGGCAGAAGATCGCGGGACATATTCATACGCCTTCGCGACAGCAGAACTTTCTGGGATACTTCGGGCCCCTGTCGTTGATCCTGCTGCTCTTTGTTTGGGCAGCTGGGCTGATTCTTGGTTTTGCCCTGCTGCAGTATGGCTTGGGGCAGCATCTCCAGCTTGGCAATGAGCCGGTAACGTTCGGAAGATTGCTCTATCAGAGCGGTCAGACCTTCTTCACTCTGGGCTACGGCGACATCCTCCCAACCTCGGAAGCGTCGCGGGCTCTGGCGGTGCTCGAAGCGGGAATGGGCTTCGCGTTTCTGGGCGTGGTGATCGGGTATATCCCGGTTGTCTACTCTTCGTTCTCGCGACGCGAGATTCAAATTTCCATGCTCGACGCGCGCGCGGGATCGCCTCCGACCGCTACGGAATTACTAGTGCGGTTGGCGGGAAGATCGGATGGCCCTTCCCTTGAACAGAGTGTGCTTGATCAGGTGCTGCGCGATTGGGAGCGCTGGTCGGCGGAATTGCTGGAGAGCCATATTTCGTATCCTGTGCTGAGTTTCTTTCGATCGCAACACAGCAATCAGTCGTGGTTAGGGGCGCTGACCACGATGCTCGATGTGACTTCGCTGGTGCTTACGGGGATAGAGGGTGTTCATCCGGGGCAGGCGAGGCTGACATTTGCCATGGCGCGCCATGCGGCAGTCGATTTGGCGCAGGTGGTGAATGCGCGCTATGATCCGCACGCACCCGCGCGCATGATGGAAGCGGACCTCGAAGTTTTGCGTAACACGCTGGCGGATGCGGGCTTGAAACTGCGAGCCGGCGATGACGCGAAAGACAAGCTGACGCGGCTGCGGTCGATGTATGAACCCTACGTTCATTCCACGGCGCAAAATCTCGTGCTGTCACTTCCGCCGTGGAAGCATGCGGAGAAGATGAGGGACAACTGGCAGGCTGGTCCGTGGGACCGCGCCATTCAGGCGAAGAGCCTCGAAGCGTTGGGGCATAAGGCGACGTCATCTTCCTCTAAGCCGCCAGCGACATCAGTAACGGAAGACCACTTCTGAACGCACTTCGCAGGGCGCAGGCGAGTGGGCATGCTGCGGGTGCGGCGAGGAACATGGTGGGGAGCCGTTAGAAGCAACGTCTCTACGGCGAGTGCGCCGGTGAACCTCTCCCGTTGGGCGCGTGCTAACATCCTTTTTCCCATGAAAAACATCGGTGAAAACGCGGTGCGCATTGAAGCTGAGGCGTTGCGGACCCTGGCCGATCGCATCGCGGGCCCAATGGCATCGGCCTTTCAGAGCGCGGTGGATTTGATGTTTTACTGTGCAGGGCGCGTGGTGGTGACCGGCATGGGGAAGAGCGGGCTGATTGCGCGCAAAATTGCAGCGACGCTTAGTTCGACGGGGACGCCGGCTCTGTATCTGCATCCGGTCGAGGCGCTGCATGGGGATTTGGGGATGGTGGTGCGCGGCGATGTGGTGCTGGCGCTCTCCGCCAGCGGAGAGACGGAAGAGATTTTGCAGTTGCTGGCTACGATCAAGCGGCTGCAGGTGCAGCTGATTGCCATGACGGGAGATGAGATTGGCCAGCCTCAGGGGCCTGCTGGCGCGAGAAGTTCACCCTCCCCAAAATCCGCGGGCGGAGGCGCCCGCGCCACACAGATCTCGACTCTGGCTGCAGCGGCTGACGTGACCCTGGACTGCTCGGTTGCTCAGGAGGCTTGTTCGCTCGGATTAGCTCCTACGGCATCCACGACTACAATGCTGGCGCTCGGCGACGCGCTTGCAGTTACTTTGAGTGAGAAGCGGGGCTTCAAGGAGGAGGATTTCGCCGATCTGCATCCAGGAGGAAAGCTGGGCAAGCGGCTTGCCCGAGTGGAGTCGCTGATGCATACAGGTGAGGCGCTACCGCGGGTTACGCCGCAAACGAAGATGCCTGACGTGATTTATGAGATGTCGCGCAAGAAGCTGGGCGTGGCGGCGGTGGTGGAAGGCGAGCGGTTGGTGGGGATCATCAGCGATGGCGACTTGCGTCGGCTGCTGGAGAAGCGCGGGAAAGACGTGCTCGATCTGATCGCCCAGGAGGCGATGACGAAGAATCCGCGGACGATCGCGGCTGGAGAATTTGCCGCCAGCGCCCTGGCGCTTATGGAGGAGAAGAAAATAACCTCTTTAATGGTCGTTGACGGAAGCGGAATACTCGAAGGCATTGTGCATCTGCATGATCTCTGGAGTACTGAGTTGGTATAGCGGCTACAGGGCAGCTCCTTGTTTCGCTGTGCCGGCTTCCAGCTTACCGACGATTTCTGCCATGTCTTGTAGAAACGTCTGCAGTTCGTCCGGTTCGACACCCTCACCTTTGCGGTACACGATGACCCGCTCGCCGCACGTTTGAAGATGGCGACTTCAGTGCGAGGGGAAAATCGAAGGGCCCCACTGCTCCCGTTCCAGCGGCAATCGGTCGAGGGGAAGAGCACTCACGTTCCTCGAGACTTTGTTCACTTCCCCGTGCGTTGCCGAGACCAGCGAAACCAGCCACCAAGGACCATGCGTACGAGAGCGCGATCCCGACCAACTCCCAAAAGGCGAATGGCGGTCCGAGCAGGCGGTGGGGGGATCCTGCATGACCGATATGACATACCAACTCCAACTAACCGAGGAAGAGGGGTCAACGATATAGCCCATACATTGCCGGTTGCTCAAGCTCAACTGCTTTGGTGGCGCTGGCGCTACAATCACCATCATGTACCATTACGATCCAAACACGGCGCTGGAAGAACTGAGTGAGGATGCGACTCTGCCGAACCCCGTGCACGTGCGCGATATGATCTTGCGCAAGAAGCTCACGGCGGACAAATCGCTAGAGCTGAACCGGCTGTTTGTGGAGTATCAGAAATTCTTCGCTGAGACGCAGAAGCTGGGGAAAGAGATTCTCAAGCAGTTGACTTCTTAATACCAGTACCGAGCCGCGAGGAACGCGTACCGAGTTGCGCTCGGCGGATGGCCGAGGGCGGCTGTCCCCATCTGAGCATTACCGCTTTCGATTCGGTCGTTTCAGGACATCATTTACAATAGCCAATTCCACGTCCACTGGGATCGTTCTCTATGCATCGTTGGTCGCAACTCTTCATGCCTACACTGCGCGAGGCGCCTGCGGACGCCGAGGTCGCCAGTCACAAGTTTCTGGTGCGGGCGGCCTACATTCGGCAGCTGGCGGCGGGAATTTATTCGTATCTTTTTCTGGGCAATCGGTCGTTCAACAAGATTGTGGCCATCGTGCGCGAGGAAATGGACGGGATCGGACAAGAGTTTTTGTTGCCTGCGCTGCATCCGCGCGAGATTTGGGAGGCAAGCGGGCGCTGGGCCTCGATGGGCGACAATCTGTTTCGCCTGCAGGATCGTAAAGGGGCGCATCTCGCGCTGGGCATGACGGAAGAAGAGGTGATGACCGAGATCGCGCGCAAGGAGCTGCGCAGCTACAAGCAGTTGCCGCAGATTTGGTATCAGATCGCTCCCAAGTTTCGCGATGAACTGCGGCCGAAGTCTGGGTTGCTGCGAGTACGGCAATTCATGATGAAGGACGCTTATTCGTTCGATATCGACGCAGCAGGGCTCGACGTTTCTTACAAGAAGCACTACGAGACTTACTGCCGTATCTTCGACCGATGCGGGTTGAAGTACATGGTGGTCGAGGCGGATTCGGGAGCGATGGGTGGCAAGGAGTCGCACGAATTCATGGTTCGCACTCCGGCGGGCGAGGATCAAATCGTCAGCTGCGACGGATGCAACTACGGCGCGAACATGGAGAAAGCTACGTCGAGGCCGGCACCGGTGGAGGACCTTGCCGCCGAAGGCGATGGCAAGCCGCTAGAAGTACGCACGCCCGGGCAGAAGACGATTGAAGATGTCGCGAAGTTTCTGGGTGTGTCGCCGCGGAACAAGATTAAGACTCTGGCTTTGATGACTGAGGAGAAAGATGCCAAGTCCGGAAAGATGAAATCGCATGCAATTGTTGTGCTCATGCGCGGCGATCATCAGCTGAATGAAGCCAAGTTGAATTCCGCTTTGGGCAAGCCGACCCGGCCCATGGAAGAAAGCGAGATCAGAGCGCTTTTTAATTCTCCAGCGGGATATCTGGGGCCCACCGGTATTGAGTGGGCCAAACACGTGACGAAGGATGGCCCGGTTTTGCTGGTGGACAAGGCGCTCGAAGGACACAGTAACTTGATCGCGGGCGCTAACAAAGAGAACTACCACCTGAAGAATCTGACTCCTGGCCGCGATTTCCAGCCGACAGCGTACGCCGATCTGCGCAGTGTTACGGCGGGCGAAGCCTGCCCGAATTGTGGCGCACCTCTGCGTATCGATACTGCGGTCGAGGTCGGACACATCTTCAAGCTGGGTTACCGGTACTCGGAAAGCATGGGTGCGCGCGTGCTCGATAAGAATGGCAAGGAAGTGACGCCGATCATGGGCAGTTATGGCATCGGCATTGATCGAATACTGACCGCCGCAGTGGAGCAGGGCAATGACAACAATGGATTTTGGCTTCCCCCTGCTATCGCGCCCTTCGAGATCGTGGTTACTCCCACGAATGTAGGCGAAGAGAAAGTGAAGTCGGCAGCTGAGGAGATTGCCAATCGTCTTGAAGCTGCAGGATTCGACGTTTTACTCGACGATCGCGACGAACGGCCTGGGGTGAAGTTCAAGGATGCTGATCTCGTCGGTATCCCTTTTAGAATCACCGTGGGCAAGAAAGTTACCGAAGATACGGTGGAAGTCGTTCAACGCTCGACTCGCCAGATACGCGATGTTACGATCCCAGCCATAGTGGATTATTTTCAACGGGTGCTGCAAGCCGTGGCCTGATTTCAACGGGCCGGCTTAGCGGCAAAGTTTTTTAAGCTATGGGAAGTATGAAGGCACTGGCGGGATTTCTTGCGATCGTGGCTCTGGTCGTGGCCGGCTTCCAGGTCACTCCGCCCATCCTCGCGAATTACAGTTTCCAGGATGATCTCAAGACGGTTGCCATGACGGCAGGGGGCAATCCCTCGAGGACGGATGAAGACGTTCGCAACGATGTGCTCCGCAAAGCCAAAGAGCACGAGTTGCCGATCAAGCCAGAACAGGTGACGGTACAGCGCATTGGGAGTCCGGGCCTGATGGCCGTTTATATCACCACGGACTACACGGTGCCGGTTAATTTGCCAGGCTACTCCTTTGACATGCACTTTAGTCCAACGAGCGGGAATAAAGGCTTCTAGGGATCTCCGCTCCGATCGAAGCCTATCAAATCGGCACATCCGGTTTGACTGCCTTGTCGACATCTCCCTTTGTCAGTTTGAAAGCAACGGACGGCCAGTTCGAGCAGAGCGGCCAAGAGCTGTTCGCTATCGGCGTGTTGGGCCAACTGGCATCGTGACCCCTACGGCACGAATACCTCCACAGGGACCCTAACCGATGCGCTCCAGCCGATGGGATGCCTAATGATGGTTTTGCTCTCACCGACGCACCCTAGTGAATGTTCTATTTTAAGATTGCCCGGCCTGACACAATGAAAAGACGATTATTTACCGGTAAGAGACCCGCGGTTCAGGCGGGGCACTTTATCTTTACGCCAGACGGTACAATGGGGTATCCGTATCTGCGCGCGGTATTTCCGAACGCAGGTGGAATGAAGGGGCCTGGAAGGAACGGCGATAAAACCTTTTAGCGCGTCCCCTCGTCTGAGAAAGAGGCGGATGTATTTCCGCCGACCAAAGCGTGGCTATTAAGCTTAGAATCCCGAAAAATCAGAACGGCGTAGGCGGCGGCACAGCCAGGGCATGGCTGCCGGGCGATCCGGTATTGCGTGCCGCGCTGGTTCTGTTCTTGATCGTTGCCGTCTCGGTGACGGTTGTATTCTCCTACTTCTACATAAAGTACGATCGCATCATCGACCGCCGATTCCGCACTCCGGTCTTCAGCAATTCGGCAAAAATCTACGCCCTTCCCCAAACCGTTCGCGGCGGCGAGAAGATTAATGGCAAGGAAATCGCCGCTCAACTGCGCCGAGCGGGATATTCGGATAAAGAGGGCCAGTCGCGGCTCGGCAGCTTCCACCTGGCAAAGGATGGAATTGAAATCATCCCCGGCCCCGAGTCCTACCACAGCCCGGAGCCGGCGCAGATCACGATCCGCGACGGACAGGTGGAACGCATTACAGGCAATGGCACCGAGCTTTCGGCGTACGAACTCGAACCACAGCTGGTTACGGCGCTATTCGACGCGGAACAGAGATCCAAGCGCCAGGTGGTGAAGTACAACGAAATTCCGAAGGTGATGGTGGATTCTGTGCTCTCCATTGAGGACCGGCGATTTTTCGAGCACAGCGGCGTTAACTTCCTCCGAATGGCCGAGGCGGCCTGGATTGACGTGGTCCGTCAACGGCATGAACAGGGGGGATCCACGCTGACCATGCAGCTCTCGCGCGGTTTTTTTCTCACTCCTGAGAAAACCGTGAAGCGCAAGTTGACTGAAATGATGATTGCTGAGGAGATGGAGCAGAAGTTCAGCAAGCAACAGATTTTCGAGTTTTATGCCAACTGGGTAGATCTGGGGCAGCGCGGCTCGTTTGCCATCAGCGGTTTTGCGGAAGCATCGCGAGCTTACTTCAATAAGGATCTGAAGGACATTTCATTGCCTGAGGCGGCTCTGCTGGCGGGCATAATCCAGCGGCCAAGCTACCTTTCTCCGTACCGCCATCCCGAGCGCGCTCTCGAGCGCCGCAATTTGGTGCTCGACTCCATGGTTGAAACTCACGCCATCACTCGTGAAGAGGCGGACAAAGCCAAAGCCACGCCCCTTAAACTGGCGCCGCCCAACGTCGAAGCCAGCGACGCACCCTACTTTGTTGACATGGTGCGCGACACGCTGATCAACAAGTTCAGCGAGCATGAATTCAATGATCAGTCGTATCGCGTTTACACCACGCTCGATCCAGATTTGCAGAAGGCGGCGGCGCAAGGGGTAGAGACAGGCATCAAGCTGGTGGATGAGCAGGTTAAGAAGTTGCGCACTAGACGGGTGAAGGTAGGAAAGAAAGTCGAGACTAAGGTCTTGCCTGGGCCCCAGGCGCAAGTGGCTCTGGTGGCCATCGATCCTCACACAGGCGCAGTTCTCGCGCTGGTGGGCGGGCGCGACTACGGGTTTAGCCAATTGAACCATGCCTTGGCGAAACGACCGACGGGTTCCATCTTCAAGCCCTTCGTATATGCGACAGCCATGAATACGGCGCTCGATGGATCACCGAGTGTGATTACGCCTGCTTCCACCGTGCAGGACGCACCGTCCACCTTCGCCTATGGCGACCAGATCTATGAGCCGCGCAATTACAAAGAGGAATATCACGGTGACGTAACCTTGCGTTACGCATTGGCTATGTCGCTGAACAATGCGACCGTCAAGCTGGCAGAAGAAGTTGGATATGACAAAGTCGCTGAATTAGCTAAGTCGGCGGGCATCACCTCGGTGAAGGCCACTCCGGCGATGGCGCTCGGTTCGTATGACGCTACGCCTTTCGATATGGCGGGGGCGTACACCGCGTTTGCAAATGATGGCATGCGGCTTTCGCCGATTCTGGTGAATTCCGTGCGTAGCGCCAAGGGCGATGTGGTGGCCAACTTCAGCACCGACAAACGCGCGGTTCTTGATCCCAGGATCGCTTACGTCATGACCAACATGATGGAAGGTGTCGTCAACAATGGGCTGGGTTTCTCTGCGGTCCGCGGTCGCGGTTTTACTGCTCCGGCGGCGGGGAAGACCGGCAGCTCGCACGACGGCTGGTTCGCGGGATACACCTCAAACCTGCTCTGCATCGTTTGGGTCGGTTATGACGACTATAGCGATCTGCGGCTCAGTGGCGCGCAGACTGCCGCCCCCATTTGGACCGAATTCATGAAGAAGGCTGCCGCCCTGCCGCAGTATTCCGGCATGAAGCCGTTCTCGCAGCCCACAGGCGTGGTGGACGTGCAATTGGATAAAACCACCAACCGCCTGGCTACGCCGGCATGTCCGGACGATTATGTTGCTGCCTTTGTCGCTGGCACTGAACCCCGGGAAACCTGCGACCAACAGGGCGGCGTAACTGGATTTTTCTCTCGCGTTTTTGGGCTGGGCGGCACGAAAGTTCTTCCTCCCCCAATGAGCCAGGCTGCCAATCAACAGGAGGCCGATTCCTCCAAAGGCGATTCTTCCAAGAAAAAGAAGGGTATTTTTGGCAAAATAGCCGGTATTTTCCGGGATGACAAGTCTTCCGCTCCGGCGTCTAAGCCACCAGCAGACAGCGACGACACCTCGCCTCACTGACGGGCTTCCCAGCGCCGTACCGGTTCCGGCACAAGGCTTGACTCCTTTACTACTACCGGAAATCCGCGCCGCCCGGCTGAAACTGTGGCAGAATGAGTTCGCTGGCCGCCTACGGGGGTGTTTATGCCCAGCTCGAAAGCCTGCATTGGATTTGCCTCGTTTCTTCTGCTGACTCTGGTGGGTGATCACTCGCTTTCGCTCGCGCAGATTTCATCGTCGGAGCGGGTGCAGATCGCGCCGCCGCTCATTCGAGCCATCGAGCCCCCCGCGCCGGACGCGACAGCCGCGGAACTTGAGCAAAGGGCAGACCAGTTACGTGTTTCCAAGCTCTATCTGGATGCTCTCGACTATTACCGTGCGGCGCTTGTCAAACAGCCCAATGATCCGCATGTGCTGAACAAGCTTGGGATTACCGAGATCATGATGCAGCGCTATAAAGAGGCGCGAAAGTCCTTGGAGCGCTCTATTCGGGCCGACCGCAAGTCAGCCGACGCCTACAACAATCTTGGCGTGGTCTATTACGAGGAAAGGAAGTATGGCGCAGCCGTCAAGCAGTACCACAAAGCCATTGCGCTCGATGCCCATGCCGCATCGTTCTTCAGCAATCTAGGTGCGGCGCTCTTCTCGAAAAAGGAGTTCGCGTCTGCCGCGGCCGCCTATCAGCACGCTTTGGAGATTGATCCGGAGGTGTTCGAACGAACCTCGCGCGGTGGCGTGCAGGCGCAGTTGCCCAGTCCGCAAGACCGTGCGCGTTACGACTACACCGTAGCCAAACTCTATGCCAAGATGGGCGTGGCTGACCGTTCGCTGCAGTATTTGAAGAAAGCCATGGAAGAGGGATACAAAGATCTCAGGAATGTGTACAAAGATGTGGAGTTTTCCGCATTGCGCAAAGATCCCCGCTTTGCCGAATTGATGGCCGCCAAAACCCCCGCCATCTCGGACTGACAAGGCTCGGGATGTCCGTCGCTAGTCTGGGCCGTGGGCGTCCAGTAAAGAACACCCCGGATAAAGGTAGCCGCGCGCCCGCCCACCGCCCCGAGTCAACACTAACGAATCACCGAGCCTACAAATGTTTACAAAAACTTTTACAAAAATAGACGCAACTCTATCCGCTTATCGGGTTTAATGCTTACAAATGCTCCTGAAAACAACAGGGTGAGTAAGGAGAAACGGTAACCCACTGGATGCTGACCCGAGCACGCCCCAAGCATGCCTCCAGTGGGTTTTTTCCAGCTCCCAGCTGTTGGCTCTCGGCTTTTCGCCACACGAGAATCCTGGAATCATCGACGCACGAGAGCCCAGCTCCTCGCTCCTGGTGGAAATATTTCGATCTAAGAGCCCAGCACTGACCAGTTAATAGCGTCCTTTTGGACTGCGCTCTCCGATGTACTCGTCGACTACTCTCTTCCATTTGCCCTGTGCCTTTAGGATGTACTCCACGGCATCGCGCAAGGCGCCGTCGCCACCTTCGTGTGGCGTGACGTAGTGGGCTTCCCTCTTCACTTCAGCTCGCGCGTTTTTCACCGCAATGGCCAGGCCGCAGGCGCGCATGGCGGGCAGATCAATTACATCGTCGCCGACGAACGCGGCTTCTTCAGATTTGAGACCTTCCCCGCGCAAAACTTTCTCCATGCAGGTACGTTTGTCCTGAACGCCCTGATGAATGTGTTCCAGCTTCAAGTCCCGGGCACGCAGGGCCACGGTTTCGGAGATGCGCTTGGTGATCAGGCCGGTTTTGATGCCAGCTAAGCGCGCCAGAGAGATCGAGGTGCCGTCGTGGGCGTGAAAGCCCTTGGCCTCGATGAGAGTTTGGCTGTGCAGACCGAAGCCGCCCTGTCCACTATGTTTGGCAGATTGCTCTAGGACAGACTGCTGCGCTCCGGCGGGTGCAGGAAATATGAAGAGCTTTCCGTCGGTGAGGACGCCATCGACATCGAAAAGGAGGAGCTTGATTTTGCGGGCTCGAGCGTGAGCGGAGAACTTTGGCATTGGCCGGATTCTAGCACTCGCTGATTTGGTAAGCGCCGGTGGGTGAGGACGTCAAAGGCCTTCCCCCTCGGGCTGATTCGATAATGCGGGAGCTGTACTCGGTTCATGCGTGTTGTGCAGTAAAGCGATTCCCCTCCCTCTGGTTGGTAAAGCGCGACGCTCGTCAGGCTCGTCAAAGGCGAATGTTTTACGAAAGTAATCATGATAAAATGCCAGGAAGACATGATGCCCGAGGCCTCATCCTCACCTCTAGCTTGGGCTCACCCCCTCGTGCGCGAGTGGTTTGTCCAACGCTTCGGTACTCCTACCGAGCCGCAGGAACAGGGATGGCCACATATTTTGGCCGGCCGTGCGACGCTTATCTCCGCTCCTACGGGTTCGGGCAAAACTCTGGCTGCGTTTCTTGCCTGCATCGACCGGTTAGTGCGCAAGGCGCTCGCGGGCGACCTTGCCGACCGCGTCGAGGTGCTGTACGTTTCGCCGCTCAAGGCTCTAGGCAACGATATCCAGAAGAACCTTGAGATCCCGCTGGGCGAGATCCTGGCTATGGCGGGAGAACACGGGCTGTTGATGCCGGAGATTCGAACCGCGGTCCGCACCGGCGACACGCTCATGCCCGAGCGGCGCGCCATGCTGAAGCGCCCGCCGCACATTCTCGTGACCACGCCCGAATCGCTCTACATTCTACTCACCGCGGAGAAGAGCCGGGCCATTCTGCGCGATGTTGAAACCGTGATCGTGGACGAAATCCACGCCGTGGCTGACGACAAGCGCGGCGCGCACCTCGCTCTGTCACTCGAGCGCCTCGAAGCGCTCACTTACAAGCCGCCAGTGCGCATTGGCCTGTCTGCGACGCAGAAACCAATT
>Ga0137418_10001593_pt1 | contig 20942 bp, 10 predicted proteins | sample CZODoug3_1_2_16f_FD_122242 | JGI IMG/M metagenome (GOLD analysis project Ga0137418, IMG submission 122242) | Vadose zone soil fungal communities from Angelo Coast Range Reserve, California, USA - CZODoug3_1_2_16fungal (Hybrid Assembly) | ecosystem: Environmental > Terrestrial > Soil > Vadose...
CCGGCCACCCGCGTCGTGCCGGCGGCGAGCGCCGCCGTGGCGTACGACGCTCCCCGGTGCCGCGCCGCCTCGTCCCGGATCGTCGCGCCAGGGGAGGCGCGCCGCGCCCTATCTGAGGTGGCAGCCGTGACCGATCGGTTCGGTGCGCGGGCGTACGGCATCACCCTGCTGGACGCGGGGACCGGCCGCCATTACAGTGCGCGGGGCGTACGCATCCGGATCGGGCGCGGTCACGAATGTGAGGTCCAGCCGATCGACGCGCCGGAGTCCGTCGTGTCCCGCATCCACGCCGAGCTCACGGTCGGCTCATCGGGCGGGCTGGCCGTGCGGGACGCCGGATCCAAGCACGGCACCTTTCTGAACGACGAGCCGGTCACGACCGCCGTTCCCGTCCGGCTCGGCGACCGGATAACCCTGGGACGCGGCGGACCCACCCTGATCGTTGAAGGCCTCGGCACGGCACCCGAAATACCGGTGGCGCGTCGACCGGAGGATGCCCGGCGCAGACTCGGGCGTCTCGTCGGCGTCCTGCTCTTGCTCGTGCTGCTCGTGGCCGCGGTCGGGTACGGCGTCTACCGGCTGCTCGCGAACTAGCTCGCTCAGCGGGTAGCCACTTCCCGGATCATCCGCTCGAGCATCGCAAAGTCGAACGGTTTGGTCACCGTCGGCACCCCCGATTCCTTGAGGAGGGCGGCGGTGTCCGGGGCGAAGGTGTCACCCGTGCTGAACACGACGCGCGCGACCAGCTCCGGACGATCGCGCTGCAGCCGCTCAAGGAACTCCCGTCCGCTCATCCCGGGCATGCGGACGTCGGAAATGATCACGTCGAAGCGACGCTGCTCCAGCACTCGCAGCGCCTCGGCTCCGTCGGAGACGCCCACACCGTGGATTCCGCGGCGCTCGAGGAACCGCAACAGCGCGTTGCGGAGCGCGAGCTCGTCGTCCAGCACGAGCACGGCGAGCTCGCCGGCGGCTGGTGCGACATGGGGCGGCTGCGCCTGGGGCGGGGATTCGTCGCGCGGATCGCGCGGCAGGGTCACCCCGAAGCGGGCTCCGTGCCCGGGTGCCGACTCCACCCAGAGCCGGCCGCCGTGCTCCCGGGCGATCCCGTAGCAAATGGAGAGCCCGAGGCCGGTCCCGACGCCCTCGGGTTTGGTGGTGAAGAACGGGTCGAAGATCTTGCCCCGAATCTCGGCGGGGATCCCGGGGCCGGAGTCGGCGATCTCGAGCCGCGCCTCACCCTCGTCCGCGCGGGTGCGAACGACGATCGTGCGCGGCCCGGCGACCGTCACGAGTGCCTGTTCCGCGTTGATGAGCAGATTGAGGATCAGCTGCTGGAGCTCGGAGGCGTCAGCCCAGATCTTCGGCTCGTCCCGATCGAGGTCGAGCGTGACCGTGATGTTGAGCGTCGACAGATGGTAGGAGCGCAGGGCGAACGTGCGCCGCGCGATGTCGTTCATGTCCACCAGGGCGCGCTGCTTCGAGCCGGCGCGGGCGAACGCGAGCAGATTGGAGGTGATGCGTCCGATGCGCGTCGCTTCGTCGTACATCATCTGCAGTGTCTCGCGCTGCTCGGGCTTCAGGTCGTCCAGTAGCAAGGTCTGCGCGAAGCCGGAGATGATCGCCGCCGGGTTGTTGATTTCGTGGGCCACGCCGCTCACGAGCTGTCCCATGGCGGCGAGCTTCTCGGCCTGCTGGAACTGGGACTCGTTGCGCTTCTGCTCGGTGATGTCGCGCGCCAGGATCAGGACCCTGGCGATCCGGCTGCCTTCGCGAATGGGGGCGTACAGCGCGGCGGCGAGCCCGTTGGTGCCGTCGTCGCGCGAGAAGGGAATCTCGAAGCGCTGGATCTCACCGTTGAATGCCGCCGCCAACTTCTCCCGGACCACGGCCGCCGCGTCGGAGGCCAGGAACTCGAAGATGCTGCGGTTTTCCGGTGGTCCGGACAGCGCCCCCATGACGCGCGTAGGCCCGTTGGATTCGAGGATGCGGCCCTCGCGATCGACCACCACGATCGAATCAGGCACGGCGTTCATGAGGAGCCGCAGATTGCGCTCCGCCGCCGCGGTAGCCGCGAGCGAGTCCATCAGCGACCGGGTCTGGCTCGCGACCTCGCTCTCGAGCAGCGCCGCGTAGCGACGGTCGGCGCGGGTGGAATGGATCAGTCGCAGCCCGATGATCACGACCGCCAGCGCGACGAGCACGGCACTCCCCACGTCGGGCTCGGCGGACAACGCGTTTTTGATCGCGACCGCGCCGATGCCGGCGAGCCCGATCACGAGCGCCGCGATGCGCGCCGCGTTGCCCGAGATGGTGCGCGCGCCGGCCTCCCCGGTCGGCGGCGCGGCGGGCGCCACGGCCGCGGCGGCGGCGAGCAGCAATAGCCCCGCGTCCCAGCCGAGGTCGAGCACGCCGCCCGAACGGAACGGGCCTCGCAGGGCGGTGGTGGCGTACACGACGTTGGTCACGCACAGGACCGCCAGCGCGGACACGACCCCCCCCGCTGCCAGGGGAACCCGGGTGTGGCGCAGCAGCTCCACCAGGATCAACCAGAGCACGGCAATGCCACCGATGGACCAGGCGATGCTCGTGAGCAGCGACGGGACACTATTGCCCAGGGCGAAAAGCGGCTTTAGGAGGAACTCGTAGGCGAGGGCGCCCGCCGTGAGCGTGACGAGCACGGTGTCGATCAGCAGCTCGTGATCGAATCGGCGGCGTGGCTCGGCGCCGACCAGCTTCGTCACGGCCACCAGAAAGCAGACGTACACGCCCAAGAAGCCCACGTCCGCGAGCGAGGGGTAGGGCGGGGTCACGCCGAGGACCGCCTCGTAGTACGTCCAGACCAGCTGACCCGCCAGGAACAGGACGCAGCCGGCGCCGATCCACACCCAGGCACGCCGCTGATCGGAGGAGGGGTGGCGGCGCGCGGCGACCGCGCAGCAGGCGATCGCGTATACCATCGCCCACGTCCACGACACATCGGCCACCAGCACGCGGCGGGGCGCGGGGGTGAGCAGGTAGGCCAGCACGATCGCGAGGAAGGACCCGGCTGCGATCGCCACCAGCGCGCGAGTCTGCCGGTTGAGGGAAGGCACGACCGATGCCGCTAACCTAACGGTGCACGCGACCGACCGCGAGGGCGTTAAGTTTCGCGGCCATATGAACCACCTGGCCTGGAGGACCGCGCCGCACGCCTCGCTCGCGCAGTGGGACGAGCTCGTGCGCTTCGCGGACGCGGCGCGGCGCGACGGCCTGACCCGCACTGTCGTGTGCGGGATGGGCGGGTCGAGCCTCGCGCCGGAGGTGCTCGCGTCCAGCTTCGCGAACCCGTCCCTGTCGGTGCTCGACAGCACCGACCCGGGCGCCGTGCTCGCGGTGGCGCGCGCAGCCGAGCCCGACCGCACGCTGTTCGTCATTTGCAGCAAATCCGGCAGCACCGTCGAGACGCTCGCCTTCTATCGCTACTTCGCCGCGCGTGTCGATGCGGCGCGCTTCGTCGCCATCACCGACCCCGGCAGCCCGCTCGAGACCCTGGCGCGCGAGCGCGGCTTCCGGGCCGTGTTCCCCCATCCGCCCGATGTGGGCGGCCGGTATGCCGCCCTCACGGTGGTCGGCATGCTTCCCGCCGCCCTGCTTGGCGTGAACGGCCGCGTTCTGCTCGAGCGGGCGCTGGCCGTCGACCCGGACGCCGCGCGGACGCGCGGGACCAGGCTCGCCGGAACGGTGCTGGCGGGGCGGGACAAACTGGTGCTGCGGCCGCCGGCGGCGGTGGCGCGGCTGGCCGACTGGATCGAGCAGCTGGTGGCGGAAAGCACCGGGAAGGGCGGACGCGGTGTCGTCCCGGTGGTCGATGACCCGATGACGACGTTGCGCCCCGACAGTCAGATCGTGAGCGACTTCTCGGCCGATCCGCTCTCGCTGGGCGTGGAGTTCATGGCGTGGGAGTACACCACGGAGGCGTTGTGCACCCGGTTGGGAGTCAATGCATTCGACCAGCCCGACGTGGAGGAGGCGAAGGCCCTGGCGCGCGCCGAGCTGGCGCAGGGACACGCGGATGGTGTAGGGGCGCAGCATGCTGCGCCTCTCCCGACCATGAGCCCCGACGCGTTGCGTCGCGCGTTCCGGCCGGGCGACTATCTCGCCATTCTCGCCTACCTCCCGCCCGCTGCCGACATTGCGGCTCGCCTGCAGGCCGTGCGCGGGGCCTGGGCCCGCGAGCTGGGCTGTGCGACCACGCTCGGGTTCGGGCCGCGCTACCTCCACTCCACTGGGCAGCTGCACAAGGGCGGACCGAACACGGGACTATTCCTGGTCGTGACCGCGGACGACGCGGAGGATGCCGAGATCCCGGAAATGGGCACGACCTTCGGGCGGCTGAAGCGCGCGCAGGCGCGGGGGGACATTCGGGCACTGCTCGCCCGCGGCCGCCGAGTGGCCCACGTCCACCTGGGGTGGCCCCAGGACGTGAGCCAGCTCGCGACGCTCTAGAGCCCTTATCGGCACCACTGGAGGCCACCATCACCCCACCGCCCGCGCGGCAGCGAGCTCCGGCGCCGCTCGCTCCGAGAGATGCTTCTCGAGCTCCCGCAAAAAGGTCTGGAAGCGTCGCAGGCGCCGCGGCACAGCCCGATGAGGCCCCCACCAGACGAGCCACTCGAGCGCGTGGTGGATACCTGCGGCGCGGACTTCCTGACGGAAGTGGTCCCGGTCCATGACCTGACCGGTCGCCGCCTGGTACTCGTCGACGTACGCGACCAGCAGTGCTCGCCGTTCCTCGGCGCTCCACCGGCCCGAGCAGATGCTCGCGATATCGAACGCACGCGGCCCCAGCGCCGCGGTTTCCCAATCGATCACCGCGATTCGGGGGCGAACCCTGCGAGGCCGGAGCATGATGTTCTTGCCGAAGAGCTGTCCGTGGATCACGCAGCGCGGCAATCGACTGAGCCAACCGAGCTGCGCGGTGAGCGAGTCCAGCCCGGCGCCGAGGATCGCGCGCTCTGGCCCTGCGACCGTGGGCAGCAGCTGTTTCACGCGTTCGGCGCACCGCCGGTAATGCCCCAGGTCCCAGCGGGGCAGAAACCTCGTCTGATTAGCGGGTAGGTCCCGGGTCGCGGCGTGAAACCGGGCGGCCCAGCGAGCCGCGTCGATCCACTCCCCCAGGTCCAGAACGTCGTTCAGGAGCGTGCGGCCGGCATCCTCGAGAAACAGCCAGCAGCGGCCGCGGTCGGGCTCCCACCGACACGCATAAACGTGCAGCGTGCCGAACCGCTCGCGGGACAGGATGGACCGATACATGTCCAGCTCCCGGCGCCACGCCGTTCGGTTGAGCCGGTGCAGGGCCCGCGCGTCCGTCACCTGATGCTCGGGATGGAGATCCTTCAAGAAGACCCGGAGCGGCTTCTCGTCGCGGTCGAGGAAGACGCGCAGCCGCTCTGTGTGGAAGGTCGAGCTCGACCGCGCGAACGCGCGCCGCAGCTCGCGCACGCGTACGGGGCGCCCCCGGAAGCGGGAGAGCCCCTCCTCGAGAGTACTCACGATCAGGCGACTGATCCGCTCGTCGATCGGGGGCATCAATTGTTCACCGGCGGCGGCGGGGACTTTATCGCGTCAGGCAGTCCGCTCCACTGCTCGGGGGTGAGGACGGCGCGGGCGCGCTCCAGCGCTCGCCGGACGTTCTCCGAGTCCGACAGTACTTGATTCGGCGCCTCGAGCGAGTCGGCGATCTCCTGCAATGTGGCGACTTGCTCGGAGGTGAAGCTCAGCGAATCGCGCAGCCGGAGGATCGCGGTGATCGGGTTTCCTGCGAGAGCCACGGATGCGGGCGGTGCAGGGGGGCCGGGAGGGCGCACGGCCGCGCGCGGTAGCGGGGCACCGGCGGCGCGCCGGGGGATCCGCCCGGGGCCGACGGCGAGGTGCGCCTGGAGGGCAATCTGGAACGGGACGATGATGCCACCGCTCGTGGTGGTGCCGAACCGGCCGTTGACCAGGTAGCGGAACCGGTTCGTCGTCGGGTCGAAGCCGCGCACGGCCAGCAGCACGGGCTCGGCCGCGGTAGCGAAGCCCCAGCCATGCAGGTGCTCGGCGCCGTGCAGCCAGCGGTCGAGCCCGCCCAGCAGATTCACTGTCACCAAGGACACGGTGAGCCGCCGATCCGGCCCAAACCACGACGGCTGCCAGTTGATCTGCAGGTCGAGAGAAGGCTGCCAGGGGCCGGTGCAGGAGTTACGGGCGGCGATGCGGCCCAACTGGTGGCGGAGGCAGCTGCGGACGGCGGAGGGCGCCGTGGTGAGCAGCGTGCGCATGCCGGTCGCGATGGCCGAGTCCGGCGTGGTCGCCGGATCGAAAATGAAGGCACGATCGTTCTTCGCACCGTCTCCGTTGATGTCGGACCCGACGATGGGCGTGAACGGTGCACCTGAAGTGAGGCGCCCGATCGCGCTGATCTCGAGGGTGGGGGTGAGGGGGTAGGACACGGTGGCGAGGAACGCGTGGCGTCGCTCGAGGTCACTGATCGCCCACTCGGACGTGCCGGGATCGCCGCCGGTGGTCGGCGCCGCGAAGCCGCGCGAAGCCCCGCAGCACGAGAAGGACGACTGGTCGCGGGCGCGCGTCAGCGTGTACGCGAGCCGGAACGAACCGCTCTGTGCGATCACACCCGTGAAGGAAGCGGTGAGTTGCTTGGTGTCGGATTGGAGGTCGGAGCGGATGAGTAGTACGTTGCCGAACGCGGGGTAGCGGCGTGAGCTGGTGGCGCTGAGCGCGCCCGTCGCCGGATCGATGGAATCGGCGGGGACGTACACGGGGCGACCAGCCTCGTCCGCGAGTGCGAGGCGCGGCGTGACGACCAGGTTCAAGTCGCGGAAGCCATACTGGCTCAGCCCGCGCGCGTAGCTCGCTTCCAGCGTCACCCAGTAATTGCCGGGGAAGCGCCGCAGCAGGCCGAGCGACGCGCGCCGGGCGCGGGGCGCGGTGAAATTTGGCGCGAACACGGTCACGTTCGGACGCGGAGTGACCGTGATCGCGTCGGCGGTGTCGGTGCACTGCGACGGGATCGCAGAGGGGTCTCGGGCGTACTGTGACCAATCCGGTCTCGGCACCGCCGCCCCGACGCAGTCGAGCTCGGTTTCGGCGCTCGCGAGGCCCGGCGCCACGAGCGCGGCGCTATACAGCGTGGTCGGCGTGAGGCTGCGGAAGTCGCCGATGCCACCGCGCAGGAACGTGGACTGGCGCCCGCCGGGGTCGCGGCCGAGCGCCCAGCTGAAGCCGATGCGCGGCGACACGTGTACCTCGCTCGGTGTCCGATCGGTGTGCACGGCGAACAGCGAATCGGCGGCGCGATTGTACGACGGGGCACCGCTGAAGTAGGAGGCCTCGAGTCGCGCGCCGTACGTGAGGTGTACTCCGCTCTTGATACGCCATGTGTCGCCGAGGTACGCCGCCCAGGTCCACGCGGTGCCGGCCGCATCGCGGGGCGCGAGCGTACGGATGAACATCGCGGGGCTGTCCGCGGCGAGTGCGGCGAGCGATGGGAACCAGAACCAGCCGCGCTGGTTGGGCGTCTGGTTCTCCCTCACCCGCGTCCCGACTACGTCGACACCCAGCTTCAGGCGATGCGCCGTCTGGCCCAGGAGCCAGGAGAACTCATCGGCGACCTCGAGCGTGCGGTTTTCGCTATGCTGGGGGAGTGCCCCGTTGCCGCCGAACGCGAGGGTGGCGAAGCCCTGACCGCCGTTCGGCAGGTTCGAGGCGACGTCGACACCGGCGGCCGGAAGCGCCAGGAAGCCCCGCGCATCCCGCCGCTGATCGGCGACGTAGCCGCGCAGCTCGTTGATGAAGCTGCCGCCGAAGTACGAAGTGAGCGCGGCCATGACGCCACCACCGCGTGCCGTGCGCGTCCCACCCGTCGCGGGCAGGGAGAGGGTGCCAACGCGCATGGGCTCCTGGCTCTCCCAGCTCCCGTCGAGACGCAGTGTGAGGGTATGGACGTCCGTGGCCCGCCAGTCGACGCGCGCCAGGGCGAGGGTCGCCTGGGTGCTGCGGTTGTCGGAGATGCCCGGCACCCACGCCGGAGCGCCCATTGCCCCTGTCAGATTCAGGAAACGCGCGACCGAATCGGGGCTGACGCCGAGCCGCGCGAGGGTGGCCGGATCCGCGGTGGTGAGCGAGGGCAGCGCCTGCTCGCGCCACCGTCCCTGTAGCGCGGCAAAGACGAAGAGCTTGTCAGGGATGACCGGCCCTCCCATGGCTCCGCCCAGTTGGTTCTGTGTGGTGCCCTGGCCGAACGGCGATGCCGTCACTCCACCCCAGGCGAGCGAGCGGTCGCGCAGGGCATAGGTAAACCCGCCTTGCGGGACGTTGGTGCCGCCGCGCGTGGTCGAGGCGACGAGCCCGCCCGAGAACTGGCCCCGCGCCACGTCGTAGCCGTTGGTGACGACGCGGATCGAGCGGACGGCGTCTTGCGGCACGCTCGCGGATCCGAAGGACATGCCGTCCAGGGTCAGATTGTTCGCCGTGGGCCGCTGCCCGGCGACGGAAAACGCCGTGGCGCTCGAATCGCTTGCTGGGATCCCGAGGACCCCGGGCAGGAGCGTCGCGACGGTGTTCACGTCGGAGACATCGATCGGCAGGCGTGTCAGCTGCTCTGGGTTGAGGTTACGCTCGGTAGCACCGGGTCCTGCACGCTCCGAGCGGGAGCTGGACGCCGCGCTGACGGTGACCGGCTCGAGCGACTCGGCTCGTACCCCCATGTGGATCATCGTCTCGATCCGGTCTTCGTCTGCCTGACGGGTGACCGTGATCTGGGTGGCCGCCATGCCGATGTAGCGCGCCGTCAGCTCGTAGCGCCCGCCCCCGTCCGGGAACACGATCGTGAATCGCCCGCGCGCGTCGGTCGCCTGCTGCCGTGAAACCCGAGTCTCCACCGAGGTGGCTTGGACGAGCGCGCCGGCGAGCGGCTGGCTGTCCGGTCCCGTGACCGTGCCGGTGATGATATCGGTCGTCGCCCCTACCTGGGCGCCGGCGGCGCGCGCAGCCAGCGCCGCAAGCAGGACGCCGAGCGCCCAGGCATGAAAGAGTCGAATCCCCACGACCGGCAGGAGACCCAAGCGCGGGGACCGCGGCGGCGTCAACATAGGGCCGGGTCGCAAGGGCCGAGTGCATGGGACCGGTCCAGGTCCCGGAACCAGCGCTCGACCTCGGCCAGCTCGGGAAATCCCCACGCAGCGCGGTCCTGCAGCAGCGCCAGGGCCGGCCAGATGATCCGGTTCGCGTAGCGCGCCCGCTCGGCGGTGTCGAACAGCACATGGAGCTGCTCGGTCGGGGCGAGGGGACGTCCGGCGCGGTCCACCGCCCGCCGGTACTGCTCCAGAATCCCGGGTCGCTGGTCAGGGGGAAACCGGTAGAGGAACGTCGAGAGGTCGTAGCTGAACGGGCCGACGCCCACCCGGTCCCAATCGACCAGCCGCGCCCGTGAGCGCGCCGCGTGCGTGGCCACGACGGCGTTGATCGGCCACAGGTCGCCGTGGAGCAGCGTGTCCGGTCCTGCCACTTCGTCGAAAGTGCGTGCCCGCCGCGCCGCATCCGCGCTGAGCCGGTACAGCCGCTCGAGCAGGCGAGGGGCGACCTGGGCGTGCTCCGGGGGCGGCTCGATCCCGGAAGCCGCGAGCGCCTCGAGGGCCGCGATCGCGTCGCGGACGTTCGCCGTGAAGTACTCCATGCCGAGGTTGGGAGCGTAGCGCCGCACCTCGGGGAGCACCGGGTGACGGGCGGCGCGGGTGTGGAGCTCGGCCACGAGGTCCACGGTCGCTCCCACCCGCGCCGGCGTGGGGGTCGTGGCGAGCGTCTCCTCACCCAGGTCTTCGTACACGTGCCACACGCTGTCACCGCGGCGCACGGCCGCGGTCCCGAGCAGCCGGGCGCAGCGATCACCCAGGCCGAGCGCGGGCAGCCAGCGCTCGGCCGCGAGCCGCGCGCGCTGGGCGACGATCGGGTCGAGGTGCTTGAGCACCACGGAGCGCCACGGCCCGTCCCCGATCTCGAGCCGGTAGACGCGGGCCTTCAACTGGGTGAGGCTGACCCCGCACCGCGTGGGGTTCGTGCCGTCCAGCAAGTCACGCAGCACGTCGCTCAGCTCGGCTGTCCCGGTCTCGCCGCTCTGCTCGAGCACGCTCCGCAGCCCGCCCTGCAGATCGACGACCGGGGTCGCGCGCGCCACGCCGGCGCCCGGGTGCAAGGCCCGCTCCAGGACGTGTTGGGCCACGCGCCGCGCATCGCAATGCTGTTCCACTAACGCGCGCGCCGAGCGGCAGTGCCGACCGTAGTCGGCCTCGACGACGGCCAGGGCACCGGCCGCTTCGTCCATGTTGCGGAACCGGAACAGGCCCTCGCCGCTCGGAAGCCACCGGCTCGGGCCCGTGTGCTGCACGACCGCGGGCTTACCGCTCGCGAGATAGCAGAGCGTCCGATCGCTCACCCAGGCGGTCTCGAGTGCGACGTAGGCCGGCTTTGCGCAGCTGAACTCGCCCCGCGACCGCTGCACGTACGCGCGGTACGCCTCGGGGGTCGCGCTGACCTCCCACGCCTCCCGCAACGACCACCCCTTGGGCTCCATCAGCCGGCGGTATTCCTCGTGGAACTCGGCCAGGCATACCGCCAGCTCCAGCCGCGCCGGTGTCCGCGCCGGCAGGTCCAGATATTCGAGGAACGACACGCGTTTCTCGTTGCAGTAGGTGGTGCCGTCGAAGTCGAACGTCCCGCCCCACCAATGGGCCACGGTCGTGTAAGGTGTGGGGGAGGGGCTCGCCAGCGTCGTCGGCCATTCCGGCAAGAAAATCGCGGGCGGCGTGTACAGCCAACGCAGGCCGCAGTCCGGGAAGCGCGCGTCCGCAGTGCCCACCGTCTCGCCGATCGTGAAATAGTGGTCGTGCGGCGCCACCCGGACCGCGCCGGTCGTGATCCAGATCTGGAGCAGACCGGGATCGGTGTCGATCAGGGCGGAGCGGCGAAACCGCCGCACGACCGTCGATGGCAGGGAGTGCCAGAGGTTCAGCAGGAGGTCGGCCTCCGCGGCGGTCTCCAGAGGGAGAAAAGGTCCCGCGACCTCGGGAGATAACGGCGCGTCGTCGAGCGAACACAGGGCGAGGCCCTCCGCCAGGCCCCAGCGATCCAAGTGGGCCTTGAGCGTCGCGATGCGGCGGTTGGTCTCGTCGACGGCCGTGTCCCGAGCGACGCCCTCGAGCCAGATCACCCGGCACCCCAGCGCTCGGAGCGCGAGGGCCCACTGGAGATAGACCCACAAGTGACCGCCGCCATTCGGGTAGGCCACCGTTTTCGCCGGGGCGATGCAGATCGTCGTGCTCATCGGATTAGCGCGCGGGTCGCGCGTGCGGCCAGGTCTCGGAAGCCAACGAGGCGAATCTGCCGGGCCTCGATCTCCCGCGGTACCCGCGGGTCGCACAGGGTCCGAAGCTCGACCTCACGTTCCACGGTATAGCTCGAACGGAACCGCGGCTCTACGTACCCGGGGTGACAGGTGAGCTCGGTTATGCCGTCGCAAACCTCCACGTCCACGAGGCGAAGCAGTCCTTCGAAGGAGATCTGCTCGAGATGCCTGTCGCCACCCCACTGGCCGTAAAACTGCCCGACGTGGCGAGCAGGGGAGTGGCCCCGCACCGGCACGCCGGCGCGCCCGGCCCACTCGAGCACATGTGGCAGGACGCGCCGGTCCTGGTGCACGTCGTGATGGGAGTCGACATGAGTGGGGGGGGCGCCGACGAGGTCCAGGAAGCGTGCGAGCTGGCCGTCCAGCTCGGCGCCGGCGCGCTCGGGGTCGCCTTTATCCAGCTCCAAATGAAGGCCGATACTCAAGGCAGGGCAGTCCCGTCCCAGGGCGGCCGCCTCGTCGCTCGCCGGCCGGTTCACAAGCAGGCTCGCGCTCGTGAGGATCCCACCGCGGTGTGCTTGGACGATGCCGCGGTTGATGCCGGGGCTCATGCCGAAGTCATCTGCGGTGACGACGAGCCACCTCATCCGGTTATCCCTTTCAGTCCAGTGCCCGCTCCAGCACGCGCGCGACCACGCGGCAGCCGTCGAAGTACTGCTCGGCGAGCGCGCGAGCGGCTCGGCAGTGGCGCTCGTAATCGGCCTCCACGGCGGCCAACGCGCGTGTGGCCTCGTCCGTGCTCCGAAAGCGAAACATGCCCTCGGCCTCCGGCAGGAAACGGCTCGGTCCGGTGTGCTGCACCACGGCGGGCTTCCCGCTCGCCAAGTAGCAGAGCGTGCGATCACTGACCCAGGCGTTCTCGAACTGCACACAGTACGGCTTGACGCAGCTGAACTCTCCGCGCGATTGCTGGATGTAGGCGCGATACTGCTCGAGTGTCGCGCTCACATCCCACGCCTCGCGAATCCGCCAGCCCAGAGGCTCGAGCCGAGCTCGCCACTCCTCGTAGTGCTGGCCGAGGCACACGGCGAGCTCGAGCTTCGCGCTGGTCCGGGTCGGGAGGTCCGCGTATTCGAGGAAGGCCACGTACTTTTCGTTGGAGAACGTCATCCCCTGGAACTCGAATGTTCCGCCCCACCAGTGCGTGACCGTGGTGTAGGGCGCTCCGGACTCGACGCGGACCTCGGGCCACTCGGCGAGGAACACTGGTGGTGGCGTGTAGTGCCAGCGGAGGCCCCCGTCGGGGAAACGGGCGGCGGATGTGCCGACGGTCTCACCTATCGTGAAGTAGATGTCGTGGAGCGCCAGGCAGATCTCGCCCGTCGTCATCCAGACCTGGACCACGCCGGGATCGGTGTCTACATAGGCGGATCGACGGAAGCGCCGCACCACGGGCGCGGGCTGGGAGTGCCACAGGTTCAGCAGCAGGTCGGCGCCGCTGGCGGCGTCGAGGTCGAGGCAGCCGTCGGCCAGATCGGCGGGGAGCGCCGCGCCGTTCATGCCGTAGAGCGCCAGCCCGTCAGCCAGGCCGTACTCTGCGAGTCGCGCCTTGAGGGTCGCGACGCAGTCGCGCACGGCGCCGCCGCGCCGCCGGCGGCGGGCGGTGGGCGACTGGTCCGTGTCGTCGACATCGACGCCCTCCAGCCAGATGACGTGGCACCCGAGCGCGCGCAGCGCGAGCGCCCACTGCAGGTACACCCAGAAGTGGCCGCCGCCCTTGGGATAGGCGACGGTGTTCGCCGGCGCGAGGCACACCGTCAGGCTCACGGCACGCCTGCCGCTGCGAGCACGCGGCCGCCCCCGACGGCGTGCACCACCGCTCCGTGGAAGTAGTCCGCCAGCAGTCGCGGCGCGTCCGGAATCCCTTTGAAGCTCGGCATAGCCGACATGTCCACGACGTAACGCCGCCCTTCGCTCTCGATGACGTCGACGCCGTAGAGGTCGATCCCGAACACCCGCCCACACTGTCTCACGATCTCGCACAGGTCGGGGCTCGGCGTGAACGGCTCCCCGCGCTTCTCCGCCTCCGTGTGCGCCGGAAATACCTTCCGGGTACCGAACATCCGGTCGCCGATCGCGTACAGCTTCAGGTCCCGGTCCTGGGGTGGATGATAGCGCTGCGCGAACACCGGGTCCTTGCCCTGGGACACCTGCCTCAACTCCGCGGCGGTCCGCACGATGTGTACGCCGTAGCCGCTCGCTCCCTGGAACGGCTTCACGATCAGCGGGCCTGCGTCGAGCAGGGGCGCCAGTTCCACGGCGTGCGAGACGGCGTAGCTCGCGGGCGTAGGCACGCCCGCTGCCTGGAGAATGCGGAAGGTGACGATCTTGTCGCGCAGCGCTACGGACACCGGATATGGGTTTACGATGGTCGCGCCGCGGGCATGCAGCGCGCCCGCGAGGCTGAACGCCAGCCCGTTGATTTTCTTGAGGACGTACAGGTCGTGCGCGACCCGGACCTCGGAGAGATCGACGATCTTGCCAGCCGGGTGCACGACGTCCACGACCACACCGGCGTTGGCCAGCAGTCGCAGCACGGCGGGCATCTGGCTCTGGCTGCGCTCGGAGTAATGGGGCAGCAGGAACCCGATGCGCGGCCGCGTCATGACCAGACGACCGCGTGTGATGATGGCACCCGTCGCCCCCAGTCGAGCCGGTGCAGCGCGTGCAGCAGCTCCGCGTCCCACATTCGTAAGCTCGGGATGAACGCATCCGCCCAATCGTGGGCCAGGTGGTAAGAGTCCCACTCGATCACCGCCAGGGCGCGGAAAACGCCCCCGCACGCAGCGAGCCGCTCGACGTCTTTCTGGTCGCAGTCCACCCCGCGTTGCCGCACCACCGACAAGTAGGTGGCGAGGTCCGGACTCGCCGCCATGCAGGAGGGCGCGGCAACTACTTGGGCGAGATCGGTGGTGGGCACGCCCCGACCGCAATCCTCCCAGTCGAAGGCGAGGATCTCGAGGCCTGCGAGGGACGCCTGCACGCGCAGGTTCTTGCCGTTGAAATCGCCGTGCACGAGCGTCGAGGGCAGCCCGGTGCAGGCTTGCTCCAGCCGATCCCAGTGCTCGTCCAGGTCGTCGAACCGCGCCAAGAGTGCATTGAGAAACGTCAGATCGTCAGCGCTGAGCGCCGCATTGTGCTGGTGCTCCCGAATCACGTCCCGCGCCGTGCGCATCTGGTCCCGGTAACGGCTCGGTCCGGCGTCAGGCAGGTCCGCCTGGCCGGCGGCGGCCCGCGCCTCGCTGTGGAGGATGCCGAGCCACCGGGCAGCGGCGGAGCGATGCTCCGGGCGGGACAGGTCGTACTTCTCGCCCGCAATCTCGCCGACGAAGAGCCAGCACATGTCTTGCTCTGGGTCATCGCTCGCGTCTTCGACGGCCCCGTAGTAGCGGGGTCCCGGAAGCAGCGTGTGCGGGAAGATCTGCGCGTACACCGTGCGCTCGGTCAGGCCGTCGCGCCGCCCGCACCGCTTGGCGATCACCGCCGAGCCATCGGCCCCGACCCCCTCGAGCCGGTACACCCGCTTGGGCTGCGTTCTGTCTGGCTTGACTTTCGCAGGGGTGACCCGACTGGGCACGGCGTGATCGGGTCCGAGCCGGCGCCACGCCTGAACGGCCGGGTGGGCCAGCAGGGTCTCGCGGCGTTTCTCCATCAGCGTTGGTGCAGAGGGAGCGGGCCGCGCCGCGACGAGAGCGGTCGTTGTGTCCGCGACCACGCGGCCTCGTTCGATCGTGAGGAACGCGGAGCAGCCGGCGAGCGTGCTCGGCCGGTGACTGATAATGATCACGGTCCGGCCGCGCTTGAGGCGCTCGAGCGCTTCGACGATCGCGGACTCGGTCTTCGCGTCCACCGAGCTCGTGGGTTCGTCGAGGATCAGCACGGGACTGTCCTTCAAGAAGGCGCGCGCAAGGGCGATACGCTGACGCTGGCCGCCCGACAGCTTGACGCCCCGCTCGCCGACCTCGGTCTCGTAGCCGTGCGGCAGTCGCTCGATGAACTCGTGCGCGTTGGCCGCCCGCGCCGCCGCGACGATTTGCTCGCGGCTCGCCCCCGGCGCGGCGTAGGCGATGTTGTCGGCGATGCTGAGAGAAAACAGGACCGGCTCCTGCAGCACGACGGCGAATTGGCGACGCAGGTCCGCGAGCTTGTACTCGCGCACGTCCACGCCGTCGAGCAGGATTTGCCCCTCGGTCGGATCGTAAAAACGGGTGAGCAGACTGATGAGGGTAGTCTTGCCGGCGCCGGTCGCGCCTACCACGCCGAGCCGCGTACCCGGGGGGTTCTCGAAGGAGACGTCGTGTAACACCGGCCGATCGGGCCCGTACCCGAAGGACACGCGGCGGAACGTCACGGCACCTTCCGCGCGCCTGAGGGACCGGGCGTCGGGTCGCTCCGGGACCTCGGGCTGCTCGTCGAGGAGCCCGAACGCCCGCTCGGCGCTGGCCAGGTACCCCTGAATGCCGGCCGCCTTCTTGCTGATCGTCTTGAGGGGGTCGTACACCTGACCCAGGTAGCCCAGCACCATGAGAAGCTGCCCGAGTGTCAGGACGTTCTGTTGGACGTGCCCCACGCCGATCAGCAGCACGGCGGCGGTCCCGAGCGCGCTCGTCAGGCCGACGAGCACTCCGTAGCGGCCTTCCATGAGGGCCAGGCGGATGCGCGCCGCCACGCCTTCGGTCGAGCGGTGGACGAAGCGCTCCGTCTCGCGGGCCTCCTGGCCGAACGCTTTGACCACCCGGATGGCCCCGAGCGTTTCCTGCACGACGGCGAGCGCGGAGCTCTCGAGTTTCTTGACGTGGCGCGACTGGCGGCGCATCCGCGGCCGGTACAGCCGCGACAACAGGAAGAGCGGGGGACAGATGGTCAAGGCGACGAGCGCGACCTGCCAATCGAGCCGCGCCATCACCACGATCATCGTGCCGAGCGTGATCGCGGCGGAAAGGAAGGGAATGATGCCCTCGACCATGATCTTGTCGATCACCGCGGCGTCCTGCTGGACTCGATACAGGGAGTCGGCTGTTCCTTTCGAGTCATGGTAGGACAACGAGAGGCGCTGGGCCTGCTGCACGAGCTGGGAGCGAAACCCGAGCACCAGGCGCTCGCCGACGTACGCCTGGACGAACTTGTTCGCGAGGCCCTGGAGTTGGCCGAGGGCGGCGATCACCAGCATGAGGACGACCGCGACCGCCAGAACACCGGCGGGAGATCGGATCGCAAGCGCCGGCACCAAGACGCGGATGTAGGCGGGAAGGGGATGCGTCCCCAGTGCCGAATCGACGGCAATCTTGAGCGGTACGGGATTCAGCAGCGCGATGGGGCTGGCGAGCAGCCCGATCGCGAACAGACCCGCGAGGTGGGGCCAATATGGCCGTGCCTGGTGGAGCAGCCGTCGGTAGAGGGCGACGTCGCTCATAGGAGCTCGCTGCGACGCAACCGGTCGACGACCTCCCGGACCGTGGCCGTCGCGGCGCTGCACTGCTCGACGGCCCGCGACGCCCACTGCAGCGCGCCGAGACCGAGCACGCCGGCCGCGACCCACGCGTGATCGCGGACGGCCCCGCGCGTCAGCAGCGCGAATATCACGGTGAGCAACGGGCCGGCGGCGGGCATGACCGGCCACCAGCGCACGCGGATGAGCTGCTTCCCACCGGCATGCTCCTCCACGCCCATGAGGAGGCGGGCAGCTCCGAAGGAGCCGCCGCGCACCTCCAGGTCCCATCGGGCATCCCGATCGCCGCGCAGGACGCACACGCCGTCCGCCCGCAGGTCCGTTTCCATAGCCCGCAGCCGTTGATCCTGGTCCAGCCAGTACTCGCTCCACACGGCGGCGGTGACTGGCCACAGCGGTCCCGGCCGCCGCGGGCAACGCCGCCGCCACGGGGTGAGACCCTCCAGAATGCGGCCGCGCAGTCGAGCGATCGGCTGAATCAAGTGCAGCGCCGCAGTCAGGACGCGGCGCGCCAGTCGCGCCTTCCCCCCGAGGGTAGCGGGGAACCGCGCGCGGGCGCCCCCGAGACACGCCTGGGCGACCGATGGCAGGAACGCGGCGAGACAGAGCGGGACGGCCAAGCGTAACGGGCTCCAGGCGACGCTCAACGTCGCGATCCCCAGGAGCGTCGCGGTCATCAGATGCCACTCCGGCATCTGCGGCAGGGAGGCCAGCAGCGTCGGCGCCGGCTCGTACAGCGACTGGAACGGCGCCGCGCCCCAGACGCCGTGATACACGCGGGCCCGCCGCCACCCGAGGACGTACGGCAGTCCGCTGCCGTACATACGTCCCGTCCAGCGCACGTGCCCCACGTCGTTGTACTTCTCGGGCCACTTGCGCTCCAGCATCGCCTCGGCCCTGCCGTAGCCGATCTGTTGTCGCCAGTAGGTGCGCGCGGAATTGCGACGGTGGTGCCATACCATGGCCGCCGGGTGGAAGCCGAGCGTCCAGCCGCGTTCCTGCAGTCTCCAGCAGAGGTCGACGTCGTCGCCGGCAGTGCGAAACCGCGGATCGAATCCCCCGACCGCCTCGAGGCAAGCGGTCCGAAACGCCATGTTGCAGCCGGGGATGTGCTCGGCCTCGCGGTCGGTGACGAGAACGTGGACGGGTCCGCCCGGCGCGCGCGCGACACACTCGGCGATGGGCCCGTCGCCTTCCGGCGCGATGTTCGGTCCGCCCACGCCGGCGTGCGACGTGCTCAGGAACGTGGCCGCGAGATACGTGAGCCAGTGCGGATCGGGATAGGCGTCGTCGTCCAGGTAGGCGACGATCTCGCCGGTGGCCGCGGCAAGACCAGTATTGCGCGCGCTGGAGAGGCCGCGATTCGGGGTCCGGATCAGCCGAACGTCGTACTCGCGTGCGATCGCGGCCGTGTCATCGGTCGAGCCGTCGTCCACCACGATGACTTCGTAGTTGGGGTACTCGAGCCGGCGCAGCCCTTCGCAGCAATCGCGGATCGTCCGCGCCCCGTTGTAGGAGCACACCACCACCGAGATTCGGGGCCAGGAGATGCTCGGCGCGAACGGCGCTTCGGCGAAGGCGCCCCGCACGGTCTCGAGCGCGGGCTTGGGCGAGCGATCGGCGCGCGTGAGGCCGAACGCCCAGTCTTCCACGTCGTGGCCGTGACGGTACCATTCGTCCGTCCATGCGAACACGAACACGCCGCCGCACCCCGAGGCGAACGCCGTTCGCACCTGCCAGTCGAGCGAGCGCGCCTGACCACCGTCGCCATTGCGCAGGGCGTCGAGGCCCAGCTCACTCATGAAGAGCGGCCGGTCTCCGGCGATGTTCTGCAAGCGTGCCAGGTACGCCTCGAAGCGGTCCTGCGACTCGAGATACACGTTGAAGCAGACGAAGTCGAGGAACGGCAGCCGAAGGTATTCGGTGGTGGGGTAGTTGACGTACGTCACCAGCCCTTCGGGGTCTTCCTGCTTGACGATCCGATACAGCCGCTCGAGGTAGCGCTCGACCTTGCGGCGCCCGAGCCAGCGGGCCATCAGTGCGGGGATCTCGTTCCCGAGCGCGTAACACAGGAGCGCCGGGTGACCCGCGCAGGCGCGGACCCGCTCACGGATCAACGCCTCGACGTTCGGCGCGCCGGGCGGACGGTCGACGAGATAGCCGACGTACTGCTCGGCGCTGAGGCCCACCATGACGCGCAGACCGTGGCGGGACGCGATGTCGAGCAGCGCACGCGGTGGGGTGGTGTGGGGGATGCGAATGGCGTTGATCCCGTTCGCCGCCATCTGGGCGAAGTCTCGCTCCACCGTCGCGAGATCATGGTACTCGTTCCCCGCCGCGTCGGGAGTGAACGCCCCGTACGTGACGCCGCGCACGTAGAGCTTCTCGTCGCCGACGAACAGGAACTTGCCGCGCACCGAAGGTCGCGGGCTCAGGCCAGGAGACGAGGCGGGCAGGAGCGCCGGCTCGACGGCGACCGCGCGGTCGTCGACTCGGTGCCCGACAGCGAGCCTCCGCTCTGGGCTCTCGTTGGTCGAGCGCTCGGAGAGGCTCGGGACGATGCGCCGCATGTCAATTCCTAGGGCGTGTGGTGTGCTAAGCGACGACGCGAAACTGGCCGTCCGTCCGCAAGCGGTATGCCGAATGCAACGGGCCCTGGGGGGACTGCGCGAACTGCACGGGCGCACCGACGGAAGGGTATGTCACGATTGAGTGAAGGACGTGCAACTCGATCGTCGCGGTTCCGCTGCGGCGTGGCCGCTCGCTCGATCGCGCGCCACGTGTAGGATTGTCGCTGACGCGCTGACGCATCATCCCAAAAACCCGGCGACGCGAGCGCGTTACCTCAGCGATGGATAGGTGCTCTTTACCTATTTGTGCGCTGCATCCTGGTCCTGACCTTCCTTACTTGACGGGACCGCCCAGCACCCACGACCGCCGAACCGGCGGTGGCACGGACTGCGGATGCACGCTCTCCCAGATCTCGCGATTCAGCTCCAACTCGTCCGCTTCATCCGCCTGTGCCAGGTCGCTGGCGGGGATGCGAGAGCGAAACGCGCTCGGGTTGAGCTCGTGGAGGGGCCACGTGTTCGGCAGATGGGAAAAAGCCGTCGAATCGGGGCGTCGAGTGAAGGCGTTCCACAACGGCGTAGCGCCCGCATCGTATTGGCTCAGGGGCGCGAGGCCGAGGATCGCTTCGATGGTGCGCAGCACGGATGCGGTCGTATAGAAGGTGCTGTCCACCGCGTCGCGACGGGCGTAGGGAGACGCGACCAGCAGCACCGACCGGTGCGCGTCCACATGGTCGGGTCCGTTCTGCGCGTCGTCCTCGAGCACGAAGACCGCCAGCGATGACCAGATCGGGGATTGCGACAGGCGCTCCACGATCAACCCGAGGGCGAGGTCGTTGTCGGCCACCATGGCTCGGGGTGTGGGATATGACGCGCGGCGGCCGGACGTGTGGTCGCGCGGGAGCCACAGAATCACCAGGTCCGGGAAACGATTCTGCCGGTCCCAGCTCGCGACCGAGTCGGCGAACAGTCGCGCGCGCGTCGTGTCAGGGACGGCGATCACGAATCCGGGGTAGTTCGTGGCCGTGACGTCCTTCAAGCCCGGGATGTTGGTGCGCACCGGGCGAGTGAGGGTCGAGTCGGAGGCGTCTGACTCGGTCATCTCACCGAAGTTCACCACCGAAAGCCCGTTCCGTTGCGCGGCGTCCCACAGGTAGGTCCCCCCCGGATTGGCGAGGTCCTCGCCGCTCGTCAGATCCCACTCGCGCCGATCCGAATAGATCTGGGGCCACGTCTTTTCGTTGTAGTCGCCCGCAAACGCCCGATCGGTCCATTCGTGGCCATCCGCGGACACCTCGCCGTTCACATAGAAGTTGTCGAACAGCACCCAGCGAGCGGCGATGGCGTGGGCGTTCGGTGTGACCGCGTTGTCGAAGATCGCCAGACGCGCATCGCCGTTGCCGCGGGCCACGTCGCCGAACACCTGATCGTAGGTCCGGTTTTCCCGGATGATATAGACCACGTGCTTGAGCTCGGGCGGACG
>Ga0137418_10001594_pt1 | contig 20938 bp, 16 predicted proteins | sample CZODoug3_1_2_16f_FD_122242 | JGI IMG/M metagenome (GOLD analysis project Ga0137418, IMG submission 122242) | Vadose zone soil fungal communities from Angelo Coast Range Reserve, California, USA - CZODoug3_1_2_16fungal (Hybrid Assembly) | ecosystem: Environmental > Terrestrial > Soil > Vadose...
TGGAAGCAGCAGCGATCTCATCGGCAGTCTGCGCCGACTGTCCCGACGCAACGGTGCCATCAGACTGGAAGTTGAACTGCGTTATGACGTCGCTTAGGCCAAATAGCGATGCATTGGTCGAATTCCTCATCCCCAACTTGAACTCGACCGCCGACATGCCAGGGTCGAGGCCATAGGCGGTCTTGACGTAGTTGAAGAGCTGCGAATCCGACGTCAGGTCGGCAATCGACGTGATCGACCCGATGGTGGCCTTGTAATAGGCGTCGCTGTCGGCTGCACCAACCGACGTCATGAAGGACGGAACCGTGGTGTTGTATTCGTCCATCACGGCAGCCTTTTGCGTCTCGGTCTGCGCATGCGACACGAAGTTTGTCGTATAGTCCGCTGCCCCCGTCGCCAGCTGGGTGGCGTTCTGGGCGACGTCACCTGTGGCGACAGTGCCATCCGCCTGGAAATTGAACTGCGCCATGACGTCGGTCAGGCCATTGCTTGCGGCCAGAGAAGGGCTCCGCGCCGAAGCATTGAACGCAGCAATCGGAAATCGTTCTTTGATCTCATATCTGAAAGCACATCTGGATCGGTTAGAACCCGGCGATTACTTTGCATTGCTCGTCTACATCGAGATGAATGAAGCACACGAACGAAAGCTGCAAACGGTGCGTCACATGGTACGAGATACCAAACATGTCGCCACCTGCCTGGGCTTTGGTCCGCGCTTTCTGCATTCCACCGGACAGGCCTACAAAGGCGGCCCAAACAGCGGCGTATTCCTGCAAATCACTTGCGACGATGCATCCGACCTTGCCGTGCCGGGACAAAAATATACTTTTGGCGTGGTAAAGGCTGCGCAGGCGCGTGGAGATTTCGCGGTGCTGGCGGAACGCGGCCGCCGGGCACTGCGCGTGCATCTGGGAAAAAATCTCAAGTCGGGGCTTGCCGCTCTGACCAAGGCCGTACAAAAAGCGATCGTATAACGTCGTAAAAAATCTACTCTGCGAAAGTCTGAGGAGCGCTGACGATGCAACTGGGGATGATCGGTTTGGGAAGAATGGGCGCCAACATGGTGCGGCGCCTGCAAAAAAACGGTCACATCTGCGTCGTCTACGACCGCAGCGCCGACTCGGTCAAACAACTCGAAGGCGAAGGCGCCACAGGCGCCACTTCCCTCGATGATTTCGTCAAGAAACTCCGGAAGCCCCGCGCCATCTGGCTCATGGTTCCTGCAGCAGTAGTCGATGCTTCGCTCCACGATTTAGCGGCCAAGCTCGAAGCCGGCGACATCGTCATCGATGGCGGAAATTCCTACTACATCGACGACATCCGCCGCGCCAAAGAACTTTCCTCCAAAGGCATCCACTATTGTGACGTGGGCACCAGCGGTGGCGTCTGGGGCCTCGAACGCGGCTACTGCCAGATGATCGGAGGCGAAACCGAAGTCGTGAAGCACCTCGATCCGATTTTCAAGACGCTCGCCCCCGGCCGCGGCAACGTCGATCGCACCCCTGGCCGCGACAAAGTTCCCGGTACCGCCGAGGAAGGCTATCTCCACTGCGGCCCTTCCGGCGCCGGCCATTTCGTCAAGATGGTCCACAACGGCATCGAGTACGGCTTGATGGCGGCCTACGCCGAGGGCCTCAACATTCTCAAGCACGCCAACGCCGGCAAATCCCATCGCGAAGCCGACGCAGAAACCACTCCGCTCCGAAATCCCGAACACTATCAGTACGATTTCAATCTCGCGGACGTCACCGAAGTCTGGCGCCGCGGCAGCGTTGTCGCCTCGTGGCTGCTCGACCTGACCGCCATTTCCCTCCTCGACCAGCCCAACCTCGAGCGCTTCTCCGGCCGTGTCTCCGATTCCGGCGAAGGCCGCTGGACTATCCTCGCCGCCATCGAATCCACCGCCCCCGCACCCGTTCTGACCGCCTCTCTCTTTCAGCGCTTCACCTCCCGCGGCGAAGATGACTTTGCGGCAAAAGTTTTATCGGCGATGCGCTTCCAGTTCGGCGGGCACATCGAAAAGAAGTCCGGGCACTAGAGCTTTCAAGAATCCATTGACACACGAAGACAGGAAGCCCTTCTCATGAGCCTGAATCATCTGGAAGTGAACCCTACCGCGGCGCCCTGCGTGATGGTTATTTTTGGCGCCAGCGGCGATCTGACCAAGCGCAAGCTCATCCCTGCTCTCTGCAATCTCGCTCAGGACGGGCTTCTTCCCGAGCAGTTCGCCATCGTCGGCTTCGCCACAAATGATTTCACCACCGAGAGCTTCCGCAAAATGCTGGGCGACGAGGTCCCCAAGTACGCTCCCGCGCCGGTCGACATGAAATTCTGGGATAGCATCGCCCAGCGCATCTACTACGTCCGCGGCGATTTTCAGGACGCCGAAGCGTACAAGCGACTGAAAGACCAGATTGACCAGGCGGACAAGCTTCATGGCACGCAGGGAAACAGATTCTTCTATTTGGCGGTCGCGCCGCGATTCTTCTCTCCGATCGCCAAGATGCTGGGCGATTGCTGCCTGACGAAGGAAGAGAGCGGCCACTGGGCCAGGGTGATCGTCGAAAAACCATTCGGCCACGACCTCGAATCGGCCAAGAAATTAAACGCAGACTTGAAACAGGTCCTTTCGGAAAATCAGATCTATCGTATCGACCACTATCTTGGCAAAGAGACCGTGCAAAACGTGATGGTCTTCCGCTTCTCGAACAACATCATCGAGCCTCTCTGGAATCGCAATTACGTCGACCACGTGCAGATCACCGCCGCCGAAACCGTTGGCGTCGAGCATCGCGGCGGCTTCTACGAAACCGCCGGCGCTCTTCGCGACATGGTTCCCAACCATCTTTTCCAGCTCCTCACCATGACCGCCATGGAGCCGCCCATCTCCTTCGATGCCGATCAAGTCCGCAACAAGCAAGCGGAAGTGCTCCATGCCATCCAGCCGCTTAGTCCTGAAGACGTGCTCAAAAACATGGTGCGCGGCCAGTACGGTGGCGGCACCGTGGACGCTCAGCACGTTGCCGGCTATCGCAGCGAACCGGATGTCGCTCCCGATTCCAACACCGAAACTTTCGTCGCACTCAAATTACAAATCGACAATTGGCGCTGGGCTGGCGTTCCTTTCTATCTCCGTACCGGCAAACGCCTCGCGCAGCGCACTACGGAAATCGTTATCCAGTTTCGCCGCACTCCTTTCGTCCTTTTCCGCAACACCGCCGTTAAGAACCTCGAAACCAACCGCCTCGTCATCCACATTCAGCCCGAGGAAGGCATCTCTCTCAGCTTCGGTGCAAAAGTTCCCGGCTCGATCATGAAGCTGGGCCTCGTGAACATGGATTTCGACTACGGCACTTATTTCGGTCTCGAGCACAGCACCGGCTACGAACGCCTTCTGCGCGATTGCATGGCCGGTGACGCCACGCTCTTCCAGCGATCGGACATGGTCGAAGCCGGTTGGAACGTGATCCAACCGATCCTCGACGTGTGGCACGCCCTGCCCGCCCGTGGATTTCCAAATTATGCCTCCGGCTCCTGGGGTCCCATCGAGGCAGACGACTTGCTCGAACACGATGGCCGCGCGTGGCGGCGCATCGGCGAAGAAGAAGTGGACAAGCGCGGCCGCATTGCTGTCCCGGAAAAAACCGGAATCATCACCTGAGAGGAACGCATGGAGCGTGAGATTCGAATTCTCGCCGACGGCGTGGCCATCGCCAAGCGCGCAGCGCAGGAATTCGTCCAAGCCGCGGCATCCGCAGTGAACGCGAAAGGCTCGTTTAACGTGGCTCTGGCAGGCGGTTCCACCCCGAAAGCCCTCTACAGCCTTCTGGTGAACGATCCTTCCCTGCGCTCGCAGGTTCCTTGGGACAAAACGCATCTGTTCTTCGGCGACGAGCGCCACGTCTCCCCGGACCATCCGGACAGCAATTTCCGCATGGCCACCGAAGCGATGATTTCGAAATCTCCATTGAAGCCGGAACAAGTCACCCGCATCAAAGGCGAAAATCCCGACGCCGGCCAGGCCGCGCTGGAATACGAGAAAACTCTTCGCGATTTTTTCAATCTGAAAGCTGGAGACTTTCCGCGCTTTGATCTCCTCCTCGTCGGGATGGGCAACGAAGGCCATACCCTCTCGCTGTTCCCCGGCACCAAAGCCCTTCACGCCGATGGCCGCATCGCCGTAAGAAACTGGGTCGGCAAGCTGGCCACCGACCGCATTACCCTCACTGCGCCGGCCGCTAGTAATTCCGCGGAGATTCTCTTCATGGTCACCGGCGCGGACAAAGCTTCGGCCCTGAAATCAGTTCTCGAAGGCCCGTTCGAACCCGACCAGTTGCCCGCGCAATCGCTCCAGCCCAAAAATGGAAAATTGCTCTGGCTGGTGGACGCTGCCGCTGGCAGCTTGCTCACCTCCGGTATTCGAGATTAGCGGACTGCCGCGCAGTCACAGTACAATAGTGGATTAGCACACCGCGAATGAATCGAGGAGAATGAAATGGCAACAACAGTGACATCAGGAAAAATCGAAACCTACCTCGGCGCAAAAGCCGAATCCCTGTTGGGATTCAAATCGCCCAAAATCGCCAAGGAGCGCTTGCATCTCCCCGGCCCGGACTTCATCGACCGCATCTACGCCGCCACCGACCGCAACGTGCGCGTGCTCACCAATCTCCAGCGCATGTTTGGCCACGGCCGCCTCAGCGGCACCGGCTATCTCTCCATACTCCCCGTCGATCAGGGCATCGAACATTCCGGCGGCGCCAGCTTCGCCAAGAATCCCGATTATTTTGACGGCGGCAACATCGTCAAGCTCGCCATCGAAGGCGGCTGCAACGCCGTCGCCTCCACCTTCGGCGTCCTCGGCTCCGTTGCCCGCCTGTATGCCCACAAAATTCCCTTCATCGTCAAAATGAATCACAACGAGCTGCTCACCTTCCCCAATAAGGCCGACCAAATTCTTTTCGGCACCGTCCAGCAAGCTTACGACATGGGCGCAGCCGCCGTTGGTGCCACGATTTATTTCGGCTCCGACCAAAGCAGCCGCCAGATCGTCGAAATCAGCCAGGCCTTCGCCCATGCTCACCAACTCGGCATGGCCACCGTCCTCTGGTGCTACCTCCGCAACAACGCCTTCAAAAAGGACAAGGACTATCACCTCTCCTCCGACCTGACCGGCCAGGCCAACCATCTCGGCGTCACCATCCAGGCCGATATCATCAAGCAAAAGCTCCCCGAAAATAACGGCGGCTATGCCGCGCTCAACATCGGCGACTCCAGTTACGGAAAATTCGACAAGCGCATCTACACCGAGCTCAACAGCGATCATCCCATCGACCTCACCCGCTACCAGGTCATCAACTGCTTCTGCGGCCGCTCCGGGCTCATCAACAGCGGCGGCGCTTCCGGCGCCAACGATTTCGAGGAAGCCGTAGCCACCGCCGTCATCAACAAGCGCGCCGGCGGCACCGGCCTCATTTCCGGCCGCAAAGCCTTCCAGCGCCCCATGAAGGAAGGCGTCCAACTCCTCAACACCATCCAGGACGTCTACCTCAGCCCCGACGTCACCGTCGCCTAGCTCCCATTTTTCTTTTTGTCCTTTGTAGGGGCGCAGCACCGCTGCGCCTTCTCCCGCGTGTGGTCTTGGAGGGGCCGGGCTTCAGCCCGGCCTCCTCACTTTTCTTGTTTGTAGGGGCGGGGCTTGCCCCGCCCGTGGGGAGGCAAGTCGCCCGCAACCTCCCGCCACAATATCTGCTGTAATCCGGATAATTGTGCGTTACTATTTCGTTTAGTGAATTCCGTTTTCGGGCGCTTGCATGAACCCAGGTCTCTCTCTTTGCCTTGCTCTGCTAGTGTCCTTGTCCTCTTCCGTAGCGCGCGCGCAGGCGCTTCCGACTTCTGCGGCCAAACCGGATAGGTCTTCGCAAGAATCTCTTGCCAAAGAACCATACGTCTTCGAGTCGATCCAGAATCGGGTCCGCTTCGAGGCTGATGGCAAGGGGCAACGCGATGTAATCTTTCGCGCGCGTATCCAGTCCGAGTCTTCTGTCCGGGAGTTTGGACTCCTGGCCTATCCGTTTGCTGCCTCCTTTGAGACTCTCGACCTGGTGTATGCCCGCGTCCACAAGCCCGACGGCACCATAGTTGAAACCCCGGCCTCGGATGTTCAGGAACTCGATTCCGCCGTTAGCCGTGAAGCGCCGATGTACACGGACGAGCGCGAAAAACATCTCGCCATCAAATCACTCTCCGTGGGAGACATTCTGGAAGCACATTTTCGCTGGACGGTTCATGATCCCATCGCGCCCGGACATTTCTGGTATGACCACTCGTATTTCCGCGATGGCGTCTGCCTCCAGGAAATCTTGGAAATTGATGTCCCCGCGAGCTCCTCGGCGAAGATCCGCAACACTGACCCCCAACCCTCCGTCCAGGAAGAAAACGACCGTCGCGTCTATCATTTCGAAAGGTCAAATCCCCAAAAACTGCCCGACGCTAAAATACCCTCCTGGGAAAAGGACTATCATGGACTTCAACCGCCGGACGTTCAGCTGACTTCTTTCGCGAACTGGGAAGAAATCGGCCGCTGGTTCAGTTCGTTAGCGAGGCCAAAAGTAATGGTTTCGCCTGAAATTCGTTCCAAGGCGGAAGAGCTGACCAAAGGCAAGTCTTCTGAAGAGGAGAGAATTCGCGCCATCTATGACTTCGTCTCCGCTCGTTTCCGCTATATCGGGATTGATCTGGGATTAAGCCGCTATACTCCTCACGGAGCTCCTGATGTTTTGATCAACCGCTACGGCGATTGCAAGGACAAACACACTCTCTTCGCTGCCCTCCTTCAGAGTGTGGGCGTCGCTGCCTACCCTGCCCTGGTCAGTTCGAAATATCGAATCGATGATTCCTTCCCCACTGTCAGCCTTTTCGATCATGTGATCACCTTGATTCCTCGCGAGGGCTCTTTTTTGTTCACGGACACAACGCCTGAGGTGGCTCCTCTTGGCCTTCTCGTTCGGACTATCCGCGACCGCCAGGTTCTGGTCATCCCCGATTCCGGTCCGGCTCGGCTGGTTACCACTCCGGCGGATCCGACTCTTCCAAATTACGAGCATTTCAACATCGACTCTTCGATTGATGAGAACGGAACCCTCGATGCAAAAATGCGCCTCGAAGAGCGCGGTGATGACGAGTTGGGTTTGCGCCTCGCTTATCGTGCTACGCCGCAGAATAGCTGGCAGGAACTCACTCAAAAGATTGTCGGCGCCATGGGCTTCGGCGGCTCTGTCAGCAACGTCTCGGTGATTCAGCCGGAAGATACGTCACGGCCCTTTTGGCTCACTTTCTCCTATCATCGGACTGACTTCCCCGAGTGGAAGAATCACAGAATTGTGCTTCCGTCTCCTTTTTTCTTCCTGGCTCAGCTCACCGAAGAGCAAAAACTTTCGAAGGAGCCTCTTCCGTTGGGCGCCCTTCAGGATGTCACTTTTGACTCGACTGTAAAGTTTCCGAAGGGCTACTCCGCCGTTCTTCCACCCGTGCCCAATCGGAAAACCGATTTTGCGGAGTTTACGGGCGCCTATTCCTTTGAGAAGGGCGTCCTTCATGGAACACTTCACTTGAAAACTCTCTTGCATGAAGTTCCTGGAAAGGAGCGCGCTGACTTCAGCGACATGGCAAAAGCCGTGAGCGACGCGCAAAGCCGCTTCATTTTTGTCACTGGCAATTATCCTGTCACCGCTGGCATGGCCCCTTTCAACCTCTTCGGCCTACCCATGGGCAAGGCCGGAGACAGGATTCCTCAATTGGAAAAGATGCTGGCGGACGATCCAGACAATGATGCCGCCCTCATGGGCTTGAGCCGCGCCTACACGGACGTAGGCCGGCCGGCCGATTCCGTCGCTCTCTTGAAGAAAGCCATCGAAAATCACCCTGACGTTCCGCGCCATGTTCACATGGCCCTCGGACAAGCCTATCTTCAGGTTCCCGAAATCGAAAAGGCCATGGCCGAATTCAAGAGAGCGCTCGGCGATGATCCCGAGTTCAGCGAACTCAACAGTGTTGCTTACGCCCTTGCAGAAGCCGGCGTCCATCTTCCCGAGGCTCTCGACTATTCCACCCGCGCCGTCTCTTCTCTTTCCTCTAAAACAATGGATATCTCTCCAGACGATGCCGAACCTTCCGATTTCGGCCTCATGACCAACCTTGCCGCCAATTGGGACACCTTGGGTTGGATCAAATTCCGCACGGGAGATCTTCCGGGAGCTGAGAAATATATCCTCGCCGCATGGGAACTCATGCAAGCCCCCGCGATCGGCGAGCATCTTGTAGAGGTATACGAAAAATTGGGGAAGAGGGATAAAGCCGCCACTGTCTGTAATATGGCTCTTTCTGCCGGCGCCTCCGCTGATCTTCGCCAGAAATTAACCGCCGAGATCACTCGGTTGCGCCCTGTTCCCAAAGTTTTGTCGGGCCAAACTAGCCGCTCCGCTCTGCCGGATGGCGGCATGGCCCTCTCGGACATGCGCACTTTCAAGATCCGATTCCAGGCCAAACTCCAGGGAAACTCGCGTAGCGCCAACTTCGTGATCTCCCTTGTCAACGGCGTGAATGCCGACAATGTTGTCTTTGTTTCGGGTGCTGAAGAGCTTCGCAACGCAATTGCTTCCCTGGCCTCCGCGAAGTACCGCCAGAGTTTTCCCGACGACACTCCCACTCGCATTCTCCGCAAAGCCATCTTCAGTTGCTCCATCTATACGCCTGAGTGCTTCCTTGTCCTCATGCCCGCCACCGACGCAGCTGTGCCGGTTCCTTTCCCCCACAATTGAGTCGGGGGAACCGGAGACGGGAACCACGTGACGTTTTCTGCTTTTTTTCGTCCTATGGCTCACAATGACCGCTGTTTCAAGAAACGGGGGAACTTCCCCTCTGGCACCATCCCCTCGAGGCAAATCAATGACCGCCCGACGGGAACGGGTGGCCTGGACAATAAATCCTAAGACGACTTGGATGCCCTGCCCTCGGTTTTTGAGGGCGGGGCTTTTGACTTTGCATGTGTCGAAGCCACTCAGCGCGCCTAATAGCCGTTCGACCCTCATTTTCGATCATTCACTGAAAAACACTTAACATTTTCATTAAGGTGTGCTATGCTCTCCCGTGTTGCTTGCGATGAGTCCCGATCAGCCTGTCCCGATCCTGTTGGAAGGCGCCGCTAGGAAGCCTCGCCGACTTTTCCATTCATCCTCCAGCGCCCGTGCCTTGGGATATTCTTCCCATTTTGGAACTCATCTCGCCTCTCATTTGCCCTTGTTTCCCGTCGTCGATCCCGTTTCCCTTCAACAACCTGCAGCATGCCCTCCGCGCAACTCCATGATTCTGAACACTTTCCATTTTGATGGGGGGTGTACCCCCCTCCTCTACGGTCAAACGGTCCGACTTGCAGTTGCGCAGTCTGCATTCCGATTGCGTCTAGGGGACGTTTCCTATCCCTACAAGTTCTTTGCCTGCAACACTTATGAACCTCCCCGCAAATGCTGCAAACAAAAGGCTTACTCTTCATCTAAACCCTTTAGATGCAACACTTACAAAAACCATAAGGGGTGGGGAAGTTGGCTAACTAGAACCGCTTCCGGTCCTGCTGTTCAGGTGCGGGTAAGCGTCGCGGCGCGTGCTGCTTCCAATAATTTTTTCGCGTTTTCCCGGATGTCGCCTTTGCTGAAGACGGCGTTGCCCGCAACAAGCAACTCCGCTCCAGCGCGCACAATCTCTCCGACGGTATCAAGCGCCACGCCGCCATCGATTTCAATCCGGAAAGACAGCCCCAGCGATTCGCGCACTTCAACGAGTGTCTTGACTTTGTGCAGCGCCCCGGGGATAAATTTTTGCGCGCCGAATCCCGGATTCACGGACATGATCAAAACGTGGTGCACCATATCAAGGACTTCATCCAACATATGTACCGGCGTCGCGGGGTTCAGCACCACGCCGGATTTGCACCCGTGCGAATCAATCAGCTGCAGCGTGCGATGAAGATGCACGCAAGCTTCCTGGTGCACGGAGATCCAGCTCGCTCCGGCTTCCGCAAAAGCGGGAATGTAGTTGTCGGGATTTTCAATCATCAGGTGACAATCGAGTACGGCGTTGGGAAGCGCTTTTCGCAGCGACGCCACGACCAGCGGCCCAATCGTGATATTCGGCACAAAGTGGCCGTCCATCACGTCCACGTGAAGAACGGTGCCGCCGCCGTCCAGCGCCGCTTTGGCATCCTCGCCGAGCCGCGCGAAATTTGCTGACAAGATGGATGGTGCTAGTTCAACAGCCATGTCCGGCTTCGCGCTCCTTCCATTATTCAGAGAAAACAGATTATACGCGGAAGTCCTTCAATGCTGAGTGAAAAGTGCGGGTCAAAGGAACCGCACGCAGCTAGAACTGGAACAAGTGAATTGCAACCACGCGCGTGCCGGCGTACATTTTGTGAACGGAGGCGTTATGTCGAAAATGCGGCTGTGGCGTGTTCGAGTCGTTCTATCGCTCTGTGCAATCCTCGTTATCCTTGTTTGCGAAGGAACGACCACTGCCGATTCGCCGGAAGTTCCCGTCGTGGACGCCGGCTTGGGTTCCTGCCGCGCGGATTTCCTTGTGAAAGATGGCGCGGACAAACCAATTTTCAATGCCAAGATTAGTCTCACGATCAAGTACGGATTCCTGAGCAAGCGCAAGTCGGAAGTCGAAATCGGCACCAACAGCGATGGCAAGGCCCGCGTCACGGGATTGCCCAATCTTCCAAAGAGGCCGCTGGATTTTTTTATCAAGAGCGGCGACGTAACCACCACCGTCACGGACGATCCCTCTACGAATTGCAACGCGGTCTTCAACGTAACTTTGACGGCTCATTAGTGAGTCCACGGAAGGGTGCATCGGCGGTCGCTGCTCGCGCGGGCCAACTCGAGCATGCGCATGACGTCCAGCGCATATTCCGGAGTCACGGCCAGCTCGGCTTTCCCCAGAATGGCATCGCGGAGGTTTGCATAGTAGTCGCGATAGTCGCAGCTAGCCGAAGGAATGCGCCGGTGTTCGAAAGATTCGCCGGCCGGGACGGTCAGGACGCCCCAGTTTTCTTCGGGTTCATCTCCCCAAGGTTTGTCCTCTGGAATGTAGCCCCGGCGAAGATTCATTTCTTGAGGGTCGAAGGCTTGTTTCACGAAACTGCCAAGTGTACCGAGAAGAACGAAACGAGGGCGCGGCGCCGCAGCGAGGATGCTGGAACGAAGAACGGCGCGCAGGCCCTTTGGATAGTGAAGCGTGATATCGAAAGCATCGTCCGCGAGGGCATGTTCGCGCTCGGCTCGAACGTCGGCGGTCACGGCTTCCGGCAAACCGAAGAGCATCAATGCGTGGTCGATCAGGTGCGGAGCGATGTCGAAGAGAATGCCGCTGCCGGGCTGCGTAGTCTCGCGCCACGCGCCGGGCTTGAGGTGCGGGCGGAACCGGTCGTAAGTCGTTTCGAATCGCACGATGTGTCCCAGCGTGCCGGCTTCGACCAGTTGCTGTATGGCCTGGAAGTCGCCGTCGTATCGCCGGTTTTGATACACGGTGAGCAGGCGGCCAGTTTCCTTGGCAATTTCCACAAGCGATTTAGCTTCCTCAAGAGTTGTCGCGAACGGTTTATCGACGAGCACATCGCGGCCGGCCTCTAGGCATTGTTTTGCGAATGGATAGTGCGTGGCATTGGGCGTGGCAATCACGACCAGGCGAATTTCCCGGATGGCGAGCAATTCGTCCATGTTCCGCACGATTCGGACGTCGTGATATTTCTCCGCCGCTTCTGTTCCGCTGCGCTGCAGGATGGCGGCGAGATGCAGACCCGGCACAGCGCGGACCACTGGCGCGTGAAAAGCGCGGCCGGCGAGACCAAATCCGACAAGCCCGACTTCAATCATGGGTTTTCATCTCCGCGCAAATGCGAACGCTAAAGAGTATCGAACTTTCGAATTCCAGGCAGGAGGATTTTTCAGAAGCGCGAAGTTGCTTGGACGGGCGGCGTCCTTCAGAATGATAACTTACTCATGAGCGAGCAAAACTCTGCTGTCACAGAAACAGGCGGGCACCGCAATCTGCTCGCGCTGCTCTTCGCAGGCTTTGTACTGAGCGGAATCGCAACCGTCATCGTCGGCCCCATGCTGCCGGTCTTTATCCACAGATGGTCTCTCAATGACAGCCAAGCCGGCCTTTTCTCCACGGTTCAATTCATGGCTGCGTGGATCGGCACGCTGGCGTCCAGCGCTATCGCTTCGTGGCGCGGCTACCGCCCCGCTCTGGTATTAGGCTATGCGCTGATGGGCGGCGGGCTGGCCTTCCTGAATGCGGACACTCACATGCTTGCCCTGGCGGCCACAGCTACTTTCGGATTTGGCTACGGCTTGCTCACTGCGGGGACGAATCTGCTGGTAGCAGAGCTCGGAGGCATGCGAAGCGCCTCTCTTGTGAGCTTGCTCAATTTCATGTGGGGGGTTGGCGCGATGACTTGTCCGCTGCTAATCGCCTTCGCGCTAAAGCACAACCGAATCAGCCTTACTCTTTTAGGGTGTGCGGCGTTTGGTGTTGTGATGGTCATTGGTCTCCTCTTTACTTCGTTTGGCGCGGATGAAAGACCTCATGAGGCAAATATCGCCGAAGCAGCAGGGGGGGGGCCTGCATTGCACGTCACTCTCGCGCTTGCTTCCTTGTTTTTTATCTATGTGGCGATGGAAAACGGCATTGGAATTTGGGCGGCTGAATTTTCCAGACGTCTCGCGAATGGCATCACGGGCTTAACCACTCTCGCTCCGACGTTTTTCTACGGCGGGCTAACCCTCGGGCGCGGCGGTGCGCCCCTGGCATTGCGCCACCTGAAGGAAAGAACTCTCGTACTTGGCGTATTGGCCTTGGCGGCCGCCGGAGATGCTCTCCTCATCGTGTCTCCGGGCGTATCTGTGGCCATCGTTGCGGTCTTTCTTGCGGGACTTGGTTGTGCCAGCATCTACCCCATTTACATTGCGTGGCTCTCGCGATGGTACGGCGCGCGCGCCAAGAAAATCGGGGGCGTCCTATTCGCTGTGGCTTCGCTAGGAGGATCTGCCGGACCAAGGCTGGTCGGATCTGTTTCACAACTGACTGGCAGCTTGCGAATTGGATTGTTGGTCCCGTTGCTTTGTGCGCTGATCATGATTGGCCTGGTGCTGACGTTGCGGCGGCAGACCACCGCCTGAGGTATTCTTAGCCCGTGCAGAATGGCGCATCCTCGCAACGCTCACCCACGAACGGACTGCTGCTAGGACTTGTGATCACGCTGGCGGCCGTATTGGCTTACGCTTTCTACATCACCGTTCAGCTTGCCGGCCTGCGAAAACTGCAGAGCGAGATGGTGGATCGCAACCGGAAAGATTCACTGCAATTGTTACGTGTTCAAAACGATCTCAATTCCATCGGGCTGGCCATGCGCGACATGCTGGACGCCACGGAACCTTACCCGCTGACCGCCTGGACCGCGCAATTCGACCGCATTCGTCAGGACCTCGATGCCGGCTTGAAACTGGAAGAGAGCCTGGCCGGAGCGAACCGCACGCCGGAGCAGCGGCTGTATCTCACGCAATCGGTCTCGCAGTTTTGGGATGCGGTGAACCGCATGTTTGCACTGGCGCAGAGCGGCAAGGACGCGGAAGCGCGGGAGCAGATTCGCTTGTCGCTGCAGGCGCGGCAGCAAGCCCTCAGCACAGCGGTTTCGCGTCTGCTGGTGGGAAATAATGAGGGCGAAGAGCAGGCCGCCGCGCGCATTGCGCAGATTTACGATGGCGTGCAGCGGCAGCTCTATCTCTTCCTGGCGGCAACGCTCATTGCGATTGTTCTGACGAGCTTGTACCTGATCCGCAGCAACCGCCAGATTTTTGCGCGCCTGGCGGAACTTTCCGAGCAGCGCAGCGACCTGGCGCAGAAACTGATCTCCACCCAGGAGTCGACGCTGCGCCACATTTCCCGTGAGCTGCATGATGAGTTCGGACAGGTGCTGACGGCAATTGGGTCGATGCTGGGCCGCGCAGGGAAACATGCTCCTGAGGGTTCTCCGCTACGGGAAGATTTAAAAGAAGTGCAGGAGATCGCGCAATCGACACTGAACAACATTAGAACGCTCTCGCAGGCCCTTCATCCAGTGCTACTCGAAGAAGCAGGCTTGGAAAGCACACTGGACTGGTATATTCCAACAGTGGGGCGGCAAACCGGCATTGCGCTGCATTACGAGAAGACAGGCCAGGCTTTCCCGGTGGAGACGAGCGCGGGCGTACATATCTATCGCGTGCTCCAGGAAGCGCTGAATAACGTAAGCCGGCATTCCGGCGCAAGCGACGCTTGGATCCGGCTGAAATTTTCGCCGGATTCGCTGGAGCTGGAAGTGGAAGATCACGGGACGGGTTTTGTGACGGAAAAAATGCAACGCGGAATCGGCCTGGTGGCCATGCGGGAACGCGCCGAATTGATCGGCGGCACGCTGGCAATCTCACCGAGGCCGCAAGGCGGAACAGCGGTCCGCCTCCGGATTCCAAGGGGTAAAGTGGATGCCAACGGCGCCTAAGATAACGGTTCTGCTCGCGGACGATCATGCGCTGGTGCGGCGCGGATTCCGCCGCATGCTGGAAGATGATCCAGATATCTCCGTCGTTGGAGAGGCCAGCGACGGCAGAGAAGCGGTGCGGCTGGCCTGCGAACTGCGCCCCAAAGTGACCGTGATGGACTGCGCGATGCCGCAACTTAGCGGCATCGAAGCAACAAGAAGAATTCTGGAGAAATTTCCCGGGGCGGGAATCCTGATGCTGAGCATGCATTCGGAAGAAACACTGGTGAGCCAGGCACTCGAAGCGGGCGCCCGCGGCTACGTGCTGAAAAACGCCATGGACCTCGACCTGGTGAGCGCGGTGAAGAGCATCGCGGCGGGCATGACGGTGCTGGACCCGCAAGTCTCGCGCCCGGATGCGCTCAAAGGGGAGCGCGGCGGTGGATTGACGCCCCGCGAATTGGAAATCCTTTCGCACATCGTTGCCGGGAAGTCAAACAAGGAAATCGCAGTGGATTTGCATCTCAGCGTGAATACCGTCGCGGTACATCGCGCCAATATCATGGATACGCTCGGGATTCACAAAACGGCGGAGCTGGTGGTCTACGCGATTCGCAATGGGCTGGTGAATCTGCCGTGAATCGGCGCGATTTTCTGTTCACAACATTGGGTGTGGGAATCGCCACAGGTGCAGCGCCCGCATGGACACGCGCCGATCCCGCCGCGCCGCTGGGATTCCATCTGACGGATGTTACCAACGCGGCTGGGCTCCAGTTCCGGCACAACAGCGGAGCGTATGGCGGCAAGTTGCTGCCGGAAACACTCGGTTCAGGCTGCGCATTCCTCGATTACGACAGCGACGGCTGGCAGGACATTCTACTCATCAACGGCATGGACTGGCCCGGACACAAACGCCAGCGCTCCACGCTGCAGCTTTACCACAACAATCGCAACGGTACTTTTACTGACGTAACTAAAAGCGCCGGTCTCGACCTCGAGATGTACGGAATGGGTGTAGCCGTCGCCGATTACAACAACGACGGTTTTCCCGACATTTTCATCACCTGCGTGGGACAAAACCGGATTTTTCGCAACACCGGCAAAGGAACTTTTGTGGACGTCACGCGGTCGAGCGGCCTGCTCGGTCGTCAGGGCTTCAGCACTTCCGCGGTGTGGTTTGATTATGACCGGGATGGCTTGCTGGATCTGTTCGTCTGCAATTACGTGCGCTGGTCGCCCGAGCACGATGTCTTTTGCAGCCTCGACGGCACTCATAAGTCGTATTGCACGCCGGAAGCGTATCGCGGGGATACTTGCTGGCTCTTTCACAATCGCGGCAACGGAACTTTCGAAGATGTGACCGCAACCAGCGGCATCTTTGACAGCAGCTCGAAGTCTCTCGGAGTGGCGATGTTCGACTACGACCAGGACGGGTGGCCGGACCTGCTCGTAGCCAACGACACGCAGCCGAACAAGTTGTACCGGAATTTGCAGAATGGCAAATTCGAGGATGTCGCGGTGGAAGCGGGCCTGGCGTTCAGCACGGAAGGGAAAGCGCGCGCCGGCATGGGTGTCGACACCGGAGACTTCGATGGGTCGGGCAAGCCCGGTGTGGCCATCACCAACTTCGACAACGAAATGATTGGACTCTATCGCGCAACTGCTCCGGGAATTTTCGATGACGTGTCCATTCCATCGGGAATCGGGGCGGCATCGAGAAACACGCTTGGCTTTGGCTGCATGTTCCTTGATATCGATCTCGATGGCGCACTGGATTTGGCGGTGGCCAATGGCCACATCGACGAAACGGTGCGAAATATTCGCGGCAACACCGGATACGCGCAGGCGCCGCAACTTTTCATCAACCAAGGTCGCGGAAAATTTCACGACGTCGCAGACGCAGCTGGCGGAGGATTTGAGACGCCCAAGGTTGGACGAGGATTGGCCTACGGTGATTTCGATCGTGACGGCGACTTGGACTTGCTGATGACTACGAACAATGGTCCGGCAGTTTTGTATCGTAACGATCAAACATCGGGTTTTCGGAGCATTCGGTTTCGTTTAACCGGCACGAAATCGAATCGCGACGCTATCGGCGCAACCGTTCGCATTTTCCACCAAGGGCAAACGCAGTCGAGGATGGTGCGCGCTGGCTCCAGCTATCTTTCGCAATCTGAATTGCCAGTGTCGTTCGGACTGGGCAAGCGCGAGAAAATCGATCGCGTGGTGATCGACTGGCCCAGCGGACGGACTGAAGAATATAAGGACCTGCCAGCCGGGAAAAGCTATAATTGCCTGGAAACAAAGGGAATAGAACCGCAGACGGGTTTCTAGTAGTTTTGTAGTATTGCGAGCCTGCTAATCCTTTTGCATTATCGGCAAGTTTCTAGTGCTTTTGCAGTATTGCCAGTTTCACCGGCAATCCCTATAAATGGTGCCACAAGCTACATCGCCTCTAGCACTGCCAAACCTTGGCTCGCTTCGGGGCACCCCAAACTGAATTGCGGCCGGATGTTTACCTAGACATCCGGCCGCTGTTTTTATCACCACAAACCGCGCACTCGGGTGGAGATGATGCAGATTGAATTTGTAAAGCGGTGGTTGTTGCGAATCGTGGCAGCACTGACGCTCAGCGCGGTTTATTTGTACGGATATCCTTCGGCGGCCATTTCCTACTTTGTTGTGGATTTGTTGCATGTCGCGATTGGCATCGTGGTGGCGATTCTGCTTCTCGTTTTCGCGGGACGCTTGCTGCGCGAAGAATCGGTGCTGGCGCGATTGGGATGGATTTCGCTGGCGTTGGGAACGATTCTTGGCTTGGTGTTGATCAAGATAGGCACGCCTCTTCGGCTGAAAACGTGGCTTTACGCGCATATTGCGCTGTGCGTTGTTGGCGCGCTTTTTCTGGCGACGTCCTGGCTCATCTCAAAAGAGTGGCTGGGTGACGGCTTTGTTCGGCGTGGATTGGGATTTGCCGCGCTGGCGCTGCTGACCGCGGGCATCGCGGCTGGCACGTGGTGGACGCGAACGATCGTCTGGAAGAACGCGAATCGCATTTCCAATCCGCACATGCCCGCCGAGACCATGGACGGCGAAGGCGACGGACCTCAAGGAAAATTCTTTCCCAGCTCCGCGCAAACCAAACAAGGAATCAATATTCCGTCTCAATACTTCATGAAATCGGACGCCTGCCAGCGCTGCCACGCGGACATTTATAAGCAGTGGGACAGCTCGATGCATCATTTCTCTTCGTTCAACAACCAGTGGTACCGCAAGAGCATCGAGTACATGCAGGAAGTCGCTGGCGTGCGATCGTCGAAGTGGTGCGCAGGCTGCCACGACCCCGCGCTGCTCTACAGCGGATTGTTCGATACGCCGATCAAGCAGATTGTTGACCGTCCCGAAGCGCGAGCGGGACTCGGTTGCATGATGTGCCACAGCATCGTGGAAGTGAAGAGCACCATGGGCCAGGGCGATTTTTTCCTGGAGTATCCGAAGCTTCACGAAATGGCGGCCAGCGAGAACCCGCTGGTCCGCAAACTGCATGACTTTATTGTTCGGCTGAATCCGGAGCCACACCGCCGCACTTTCCTGAAGCCGTTCATGCGCGCGGACACGGCGGAGTTCTGTTCTTCGTGCCACAAGGTGCACTTGGATGTCCCCGTGAATCATTACCGGTGGATTCGCGGCTTCAATGAATACGACAACTGGCAGGCCAGCGGCGTTTCCGGGCAAGGCGCGCGCGCGTTTTATTATCCCAAGTCGCCGATGAATTGCGCGGATTGTCATATGCCGCAGGTGCCCTCGAGCGACGACGGCAATGTGGATGGACTCGTGCATTCGCACCGTTTCCCAGGAGCGAATACCGCCGTGCCGACCGCAAATCAGGACCAGGCGCAATATGAATTCGCCAAGAAGTTTTTGCAGGACAAGCAAGTGAGTGTGGATATTTTCGCGATTTCTCCAGCGGGAAAAGAAACCAACGCGTCGGTACGAAGCGAAATGGGGAAGACGGAACTTTCGACGACTTTTGCAGTGGGCGAGGAATCTGATATTTCTCTGCCGAAAGGTCCCGCGGGAGAAGTCCGCCCCATTACCGCGCCCATCGATCGCACTGACGCGGCTGTGCGACGGGGCGACGACGCTCGCGTGGATGTGGTTGTTCGCACGCGTAAGGTCGGGCACTTTTTTCCCGGCGGCACCGTGGACGCTTTCGATGTCTGGCTCGAGTTGCAAGCCACCGATGAAAAGGGGCAGACGATTTTCTGGAGCGGAAAAGTGGAGGACGACGGGAAAGGACCGGTCGAACCGGGGGCGCACTTCTATCGTTCCCTGCAAATCGATGGGCACGGCAATCCCATCAACAAAAGGAATGCCTGGGCGACGCGGTCGGTTGTGTATGTCCATTTGATCCCTCCGGGCGCGGCGGACACAGCACACTTTCGGCTGCACATTCCGGACAATGCGGGCGATGAAATTACACTTCATGCCAAGCTCAACTATCGTAAGTTCGGCTGGTTTAATACGCATTTCTCATTCGCAGGCGTTGAAGCGCGCGATGAAGCACAAGGTAATTCTGCCAGCGCGCCGGCATCAGGCACAACGACGGCAACGTCGCCGGATTATGACGACCGCAAGTGGGCGTTCAACGGAGACACTTCGAGGGTGTCCGGCAATCTCAAATCGATTCCTGATCTTCCCATCACCATAATTGCGGAGGACACCAAGACTTTACGCGTTCTCCCGCGAAATGCTCCTGCGCCTCAGTCCAAAACCGTCAGCACCAAAGAAGATTGGACGCGGTGGAACGACTATGGCATCGGGCTCTTCTTGCAGGGCGACTTGAAAGCGGCGGCGGCGGCGTTTGAGAAAATCACGGAGGCCGATTCGCAGAATCCCGATGGCTGGACCAACATCGGTCGGGCTCTGTTGCAGGAGGGTGATACCGCGGACGCACGCAAGGTTCTAGAAAAATCACTGGCCATCAATCCGCAGTTGGCGCGCACCAATTACTTCTACGCGCGCGCCCTCAAGGAAGACGGCGACTACGACGGCGCGATGACTCACTTGCGGATCGTCCTTGCGCAATTTCCGCGCGACCGGGTGGTGCGCAATGAACTTGGCCGCGTCCTCTTCCTGCAGAAGCGCTATGCGGACGCAGTCAAAGAATTCCAACAGGCGCTTTCCATCGATCCCGAAGACTTGCAAGCGCACTACAATCTGATGCTGTGCTACAACGGACTCGGCGACGACGCCAAAGCCAATGAACACAAGGCGCGCTATCTGCGCTTCAAGGCCGACGAATCGGCGCAAGCCATCACTGGGCCGTACCGCCAGACTCATCCCGAAGACAATAACGAGCGGCAGGCAATTCACGAACACGTCAGCGTTGCGCTCGCGCCAGCTCCACAGAAAAAAACTCCGTCACCGAAGGTTGCCGCGAAGACTGCGCAGCATGATAGCGTGAAGCCCGGCGGTGGAAAATAATTCTCCGTGGTGATTTTCAATTAAAGCGAGGGGCCCGATGACCTGGATCAAGACTGTGCCAATGGAAGAAGACGAGCGTGTGAAAAAAGCGATGGAAGCGCAGCGCAAGCTCTATCCGATCGAGTACGCCACGCCGGTCCATCCCGTGAATGACGGCGCGACTTCCGGCATCGTGGCGAGCCACACACTGCTTCCCGACGTGCTGTTTCATGCCTTCAGCACGTTTGGGGCGCTAATGTCGCCGGATTTGCCTCTGCAGCGGCATCAGCACGAGATGATCGCCACCATGGTTTCGGTGACGAATCGCTGCCACTATTGAATCGAATCTCACGCAGAGTTTCTGCGCCGGGTCACGCTGGATGAAACGATGGTCAACGCGCTGCGCAACGACTATCGAACTGCGCCCATCAGCGAACAGGATCGCACCATGCTGGATTACGTGGTGAAACTGACCAAAGATGCCACGAAATGCGGGCCGGAAGATCATCGCAAGCTGCGCGGCGCGGGATTTGACGATCGCGGCATCCTGCAAATCACGCTGATCGCATCCTGGTTCAACTACATTAATCGCGCGGCGGATGCGCTCGGCGTGGGCCGCGATTGACACTTGGGGGAATGGTGAAGCGATCGCTTGCAACTATTCTGTTTCTTGCGTTGGCTGTAGCTTTGCTTGGAAAAACAGGAATTGGGGCAACGCCCGAAGCCTCCACGATTCAGTTCCGCGATGTCACGCAATCAGCCCACATTCACTTCGTTCACAACAACGGCGCCTTTGGGAAGAAATTCCTGCCGGAAACCATGGGACCGGGTGTGGCCTTCATTGACTACGACAACGACGGCTGGCCGGACATTTTTCTCGTGAACGGCATGGATTGG
>Ga0137418_10001595_pt1 | contig 20937 bp, 17 predicted proteins | sample CZODoug3_1_2_16f_FD_122242 | JGI IMG/M metagenome (GOLD analysis project Ga0137418, IMG submission 122242) | Vadose zone soil fungal communities from Angelo Coast Range Reserve, California, USA - CZODoug3_1_2_16fungal (Hybrid Assembly) | ecosystem: Environmental > Terrestrial > Soil > Vadose...
CGAACTTTCCCCGCTTCACCCTGTAAGCTAATAGTGCTTCGCAACTCCCGTGTGTAGGGAGGGCGTCAAAGTTGCAAGGGCATCCCCAGTCACAGTTACAGCTCTGGATATACTCGGCTTCCATATTCCATTTCGTCTTAACGGCCAATTAGCATCTGAATACTCGTTCGATGTTGTCCGAATATAAGATGGTAAGGTAGTATTCTTGGACTCTGTCCCGTCGAGAAGTGACGCTCGAAAAGCTCGCGCATTGGACCGGGATTCGGCCCATCGCTGGATGGTTGGGACTTTGGAGGTTCTAGGCTAGGCTTACAGAGTTGAGTTCTGTCAGATCGGAGAGGCCGTTCATTTTGACCGTGTTGTTGCTGATTGTGTAGAGTGCGCTGCCGATGTAGAGTGCGCGAGTAACGAAGAAGCTGCTGTTGTTCCAGCTTGGTAGCTGGCCTGTTGGGAGGTGTGTTATTCCGCCGCGGAAGACGATTCCGTTCTGAACGGTGACGTTGAACACGTAGGCTCCTTGCCAGACCGGGGGATTGTAGCACCATGTGCAAGTTGCGCTCGGTTGAGCCTGCGCGATCGAGAGAGGTATCACCAGCAGGTTGAGAGACCTGTCGAACAGCACCGACTTGTGATCCGTCAGAGCCGGAGAGTCACTGCCCCGATCTCCGACCAAATAGTCGCTTGTATCAATAGGATGACTCGGATCCGTGACGTCGAAGAAGCTGAGCTTCAGACCTTGGAACAGTGCAGCGTTCTCCCAAGTAACATTCTCCGAAGACTTTCCGAAACCGATCAAGTGCGTCTCATCGTAGGGCTGTAGATAGTCAGAAACTCCAGGGATGTTGAGCTGGCCCAGGACCTTGGGCTGGTGAGTGTCTTGCAGACCGATGACGAACAACGGGTCCATCCTCTGAAAGGTGACCAGGTATGCTCTGTCACCCATGAACCGGGCCGCGTAGAACGCTTCACCCGGCGACAGTCCTTCGAGTTTTCCGATAATATGGAGACCGCTGTCTAAGACGTACACATTGGTCTGTTGCACGTAGATGGACGCTACGCCTCCCGTCGAGGCTACTTGGTTGAAGCTGTAGCCGGTTGTGGCGATGCGGAAATTGCCGTTGTACTCGTCCATGGAGAACTGGTTGAGAACATGGCCCGACACAGTACCCGTGGCTTGATAGCTGATGCTTGCACCATCAATGCTGATGCGATGCACAGCCGTCTGTTCGGCCTGACTCCAGATCGGCTGAGTGAGATAGATCTGATGGATTGAGACGTAGATGTTGCTGCTCGTCCCGATGAGGAAGATCTTAGCTGCTGGAGTAGGATTGACTTGCGTTACGTTGATTCCGACAACCGTGGTAAAGCTGTGAGCGACATCGGCGATATCAGAATGGTAGACGGTTGCAATCCCCATTGGGACCACGCGGTCGTTTACCACATTCTCCGGAAGCACAATCGGGCCAGTGCAATAGACTGGTTGTGTCGCTACCATGTAGGCGTAGTCTCCAATTAGCCGAGCCCCTGCCAGAGTTCCGTTCACTACCAGTGTGGTTGTCAGCACTGGATTGGAATGGTTAGAAATGTCGAAGATCGACATAGAAGTGGTCTGGGGAACGTTGAAGAAAACTGGGTAGACGGCGAATGAAGCTCCCATTCCTGATTGAAGAGTAGCATATGGTAGAGGATACTGCTGGTATTGCTGGCTGACAACGACTAGTCTGTTGCCGTCGACAAAAATTCCCTGGAGAGAACCGTTCACGGATACGTGGGCAAGCAATTTTGCATCTGTAACTGGGTAAGCGAGAACGATCGCAACCGTGTTATTGGTTACCGTGTAGATGTAGGTGCCGTCGTTCTTTACCGTGTCCAGCTCGTCGACACCGGCCACCTGAGCGTTTGTTTGCGAGTGGCTGGGAGTTGCGCTCGTCGACGCCCCCGCTGCCGCGGTAAAGCTTGCAGAAAGGCCGCTGATTCTGAGATCGTTCGTGTTCGTCTCCGGGACTACTGGGGCGGGGTTTGGATTGTAGAGGTTGCGAACCTCGGTGCTATTGCAGCTCTTGGTAAGAATGAAGTTGTGCAGCTCCTCGTAGGATGTGAATGGGACCATAACATGCTTATTCGTAGCGATATTCGGGTGAGTGTTCAAGACCACTATTCCGGGAAGAAGGATCAGTGCAAGGCCGGCGATGATTCCCAGGGTCAGACCAAAGACAGTTCTGGTTTTGGAGCCGAGCTGCATGGACTTGGTGTATGAGGCAGCGGACCTTAAGGCCAGTGTTTAGAACGGGGTGTTCACTGATCAAAACACTTCTGCAAATGAGTAAGCTTGTATTGATCTGAAGCTGTCCTTCTACGTGGACCGTTTTTGACGGAAGACCGGGACAGGATCATAGAGTCTGAGCTGAAGGGGGTAACCCTACGTGTCTATTGGCACCTTCTAAAGACGAAGAACGAGACAATCGGCGTGAGGTCCGTACAACGCGCTCTCGGAATGAGCAGTCCCAGCGTTGCGCTCCATCATCTGGAGAAGCTGCGATCCCTAGGGTTGGTGGAGAAGGACTCTACAGGTGTGTATCATCTCGCGGAGCAGGTGGAGGTGGGTGTCTTGCAGAACTTTGTTGGGGTTCTAGGCTTCCTGTTGCCTAGACACCTTTTCTTCTCTGCAATGTTCACGGTAATGCTCGTTCTCTACCCTGTTCTCTACCCTCCCGATTTTTCGACCCATAATATCGTGGCGTTCATCTTCGGAGGTTTCACAGTGGCGATATTCTGGTCTGAGACTTATCGAGCCTGGCGGCTGAGACCTTTGTGATAGGTCCTAGTGGAAGGTTTCTTGACTCTATTGTCCCGCTTGCGCTTCCTGAGGGTCTCGTTGGGACGTTCTCGTAGGTCTAGTAGCCACATTGCTTGTAGGCTTGTCAACAGTCTTGGCATGCCGTCCCCGACCCGACTGGCTCGAGAATTGTCTCCCCGCAATTCTGGCAGACAAGTAGTCGGCCTACGAACTGGAAATCGGACCGATATCTGACTTCCCGATACGTGAGTTCACGACAGGTTTGACAGAAGACCCTGTAATCTAGGCTCTGCATGGGGGCCAGGTCTGTGTTTCGAAGTAGATGAGTGGGAGAGCAGCGCTTCCGGTGTGAAACTATTGTAAAGTATCGTGTAAGGTTTTGGCTGTTGGTTTTCAGTTTGATCTCTGAGAAATATGTACGAGCTGGCTTCAACCCACTTGGACCCGAGATCTATGCACTGGTTGTTCATCATACCCGTACTTTCTAGCCCAGCCATGTAATGCGTCAAACATCTTTCCAAGGTCACGGCCCTTCTGAGTAAGCTCATAATCGACGCGGGGTGGAATCTCATTGTAGGAATGGCGCGCAACAATCCCTAGCTTGACCAGTTCATGCAGTCTTGCGGAGACTGTTTTTGGTTGCAGGTCCAAATATTTCTGTATCTCCGTAAATCGTAGCGGCGAATGGATTCCGAGACCGTAGAGTATCTCCAGAGTGTGCGGTTTTCCGAGAATCTCCAAGAGTTTGCCGTATGGGCAAGCTATCGAAGCGTTGCCGAGTCTTGTGGCTAATCCTGGCTGGATGTTCACCGTTCTAGCCAATTGCTTCTGTTCCCACTTTCTGATTGGATAGTTGCTTTCGGACTGTTCCATGGACAGTATTAATACTACCCTTTGGGTAGCAGTTCGCGCAAGTTTATGCCAACTAAAATCCCACCAACGGGTGGCAGGAAGATTGTGATCTCGAAGGATGGACCCTACATTGTATCGGGGGGAATCCCGCTTACTATGGAAGTAATCGAGCCCAACGCGGAGGGTCTCTCGTGGAATTGGAAGACCGTGAAGAGCTTCAAGACTAGTGGCGAGTACAAACTCTGCCGTTGTGGACAGTCGAAGAACAAACCGTTCTGCGACGGCTCACACACCGATGTCAGTTTCGATGGAAGAGAGGCTGCGACCCGGCAGCCTTACGCGCGACAGGCTGAGGTATTTGACGGCCCAAAGATGACGCTGAGTGATGCCGAGGACCTGTGCGCTTTCGCTCGATTCTGTGATCCCGGAGGCAAGATCTGGGGGTTGATGGAACAGTCCGACAATCCGGAAGTTCGCAAGCTCGTCGTACGCGAGGCGATGCATTGCCCTTCAGGCAGGCTGGTCCTGCATGAGAAGAAGACTGGAGAAGAGATCGAACCAGAGCTCAAGCCGTCGATAGGTGTCGTGGAAGATCCTGCGCTCGGCGTCAGCGGGCCACTCTATGTTCAGGGAGGGATCAGAGTGGAGTCCCATAATGGTACTCCCTATGAGATTCGGAATCGGGTAACGTTGTGCCGTTGCGGGGCTTCGGTGAATAAGCCGTTTTGTAATGGTAGTCACGCCAGTATTCGATTCAGAGATGGGCTTGTAGAATTCGCAAAACCCAAGAAAAGATAACAACGCCAGGAATTCCTCATTCTAAAGTCGGAAGATCTACTATCTTCTCTCTTCCGTTATCTTTTCTTTTTCTGCTAACTATTTTTTTCCGGTTATCTCTTTCTCGACCCCCCGAGGGGTATGTCAAAACAAAAAAAGTCTTTCACACTTTTAGCAGAGATAACCTGCTGGAAAGGGCTGAATCCTGCCCAGATCACAAATCTGAGCTAGCGGTCCAGTGACCACCTTCATTCCACACTTCTCCCATGGGGAAGAGTACCGGTTCGGAGATCATCGATCAAGCCTATTCTGCGCTGTAAACACGAATCCTCGCCAAGAAACGTTCCAGCTGGCGGAGAACCCTCCAGAAAAAGGGGGCCAACAATATGATCCTCGCGACGCGAGACCGAGACACCCGCGGCGCTATTCAATGATCTAGTTAGGTTGGCTAGAACAGACCCTTTCTCCCAGAAGCTCGCAGCCATCCGAGCGTTCTCCCTTTCCGGACAAGCTTCTGCCATTCATCATGATCGAACATTTCTTGCTCCTCCGACCTGGGAACAACAAGCAGATCAGCTCCTATCGAGCCCGCGAGAGCGACCATCGGCGTCAGAATCTCGAAGGGTGGATGAATCGAGTACAACAGAGAAGCATTCCGATAAAGGGACGTTTGAGGAAACATCAGATCATCAGCAACAGCCCGGACCCTACGAGTTGCGTGCTTCCGGACCGAAGCCTCATCCCTGTCCGTAACAAGAACCTCTGCCATGGGAAGATGTTTCTTGATCCTTTCAGCCACATCTATTCGGCTGCCTACTCCCAGCTCCACAATCTTGGAAGCGCGAGAATAGTTCTCGCGGACGTAATCTACTAGATCATCAAACATGAACTAGGAGACTATTTCGGCCAACGAGGCTGGAAGACACCGGCATCACCATTACTCTGCCGCATCTTCCGCATGCCCTCGAGGATCAGCTTCTGCTCAATCCCCGCCACAAGCTGCTTCGTCTCTATGACTTTGTCCGGGTTCACACTCATACTAACAGCACCCTCCCGCACCAGAAACTCGACAACCTCCGGATAATTAGAAGGCGCCTGGCCGCAGATAGAGGTGGTAACACCGGCTTCGCTACAGATCCTGATCACGTGACTCATCGCCCGCAACACCGCAAGATTCCGCTCATCATAGATCTCCTGAATCGACGCATCGTCCCGGTCGATCCCGAGAATCAGCATCGTCAGATCATTCGTCCCGAACGAGATCCCGTCAATACCCTCCTGGACAAACTTGTCGATCAAAAGCACTGTCGCGGGAACCTCGCACATTATCCACAGCTTGAAGTCCGGACTCCTCTTCAAGCCCTCCTCCTCCATAATCTTCTTCGCATTCCGGAAATCCTCCAGGGTCCGAACAAACGGCAGCATCACATGCACATTCGTCAGTTTGAACTCCTCCCGCACCTTCCGGATCGCCCGGCACTCCAGCCGAAACACATCTGGCTCCTTCACATACCGGAACGCGCCGCGGAAACCCAGCAATGGGTTGGGTCCGACGTGGCCCGCTTCTCTCTCATACTTCTCGCCACCTGGCAGTCCGAGGAACTCGTCCGGTTTGAAATCTAGACATCGATAGACGACGGGCTTCGGCGCGAACGGTGTAGCTACCTTCCGCACGCCCTCCGCAAACGCATCTACCATCTTCTGCCCGCCACCCTCCTCGATCAACAGCCGCGGATGCTTCCCAACCGAGAGCATCATGTGCTCCGCCCGCAACAATCCGACACCGTCCGCGTGTGTCTCCCGTGCAACCTTCTCCGCCAGCTCCGGCAGAGAGATGTTCACGTAGATCCTCGTCGAAGTAACCGGAATAACGGTAGGAATCTGCTGGACAGCGGTACCGGCTGGTTTGAGAATTTCCTCGACAAGGCCCTGATAGACAACGCCCGCCTTCGCATCAACAGTATACTCCTTGCCCGTCTGCAACAGCTTCGTAGCATTCCTCGCCCCAACAATACACGGCACCCCCATTTCACGAGAAACAATCGCCGCGTGACAAGTCGTACCGCCATCCTCCGTAATGATCGCGCCGGCGATCTTCATGTAGGGAACCCAGTCCGGGTTCGTCATCCGAGTAACAAGAATATCCTTCTCCTTCATCATCCGCCCCGCATCCTGCAAGCCTACCACAATCTTGGCCCGTCCAGCGTGCAGACCTGGACTCGCAGCAAGACCCTGAACCACCACAACACGATCAAGCACTGGACTCCTCCCCTCCAGCGGCGTCTTCATCCGGGCCCAGAAAGTCTCGGGCCTAGTCTGGACGACGTAGACCTTATGTCCCGATTTAGATCGTTCGACTGCGAACTCGACATCTTGTGGAGTCTGATAGTGATCCTCAATGTCCCGAGCTAGCCGCGCAAGCTCAACAACCTGCTCGTCTCCGAGGCTAGCAGCGTTCCGACGCTCCGCCGACACCTCCCGTTCCATCGTAAGCCCGGTCTCATGGTTCGGAACATGCTCCACCATCTTCGGAACAATCTCCTTGTGAACAATCTGAAGCGTCCCCTTGTCGACAATGAACCGGTCCGGCCGGACAACTCCAGCAACAAGCGCCTCCCCTAGTCCCCAGCTCGACTCGATAATAATCTTCGACGGATCCCCATTGACCGGATCGAGAGTAAAAATGACGCCTGAGACCTCTGAGTCAACCATCTTCTGAACCCCGACACTGATCAGCACCTTCTCGTGTGGGAATCCTTTCTCCTCACGATAGAATATCGCTCGTGGAGTGTAGAGACTCGACCAGCACTTCTGGACGTAGTGGACTAGCGCGTCTTCTCCCTTGACGTTAAGATATGTATCCTGTTGTCCCGCAAAGGACGCGTCCGGAAGGTCCTCGCTGGTGGCTGAAGATCGTACAGCAACCTTGACCTGGGAGTTTCCCGTCTTCCGTTCTAGATCACGATACGCGCTTCGAACCTCACTAGCAATGTCACTAGGCATCGGGGCTGACTCGATGATCTTGCGGATCTCTTCCGAGGCTTCCTCGTACTGTTTCGGATCTCTAGGACCTTCACCATTAGTCAGAGTTTTCTGGATAACCTCTCCGATCTTTGTCTCCTCTAGAAATCGACGGAACGCATCGGCAGTAACCGCAAAACCGGGAGGAACAGTAACCCCTTTTGCCGTCAGCTCTCCGAGGTTAGCGCACTTTCCGCCAACGAGTTGAATGTCGCCTTTTCTGACGTCCTCAAGCCAGACAACGATGGCGTCGGACCTGACCATACAGACTAGGCTCCAGCAATTGCAATTGGAGTGACTTCTTCGGCATCCTCCGTCGACTCGGCCTCTCCAGGAGCCGCAGGCGCTTCAACAGCGGCTGGAGCTAGCTCTTCTAAAGGAACCTCTTCAATTGTTATGCGGGTCCGCATGGGGAATTTTGTCGAGGCGGTGTCTAGCGCCTTTTTCGCGGTCTCTACACCTTCCTCTGGCACGTAGACTATGAGTATTGACTGGCCGTCATGTACGCGCGCAGCTCTCCCCGTCGGTTTTCCGAAAGCCCGCCTCATTCCCTCTTGAAGCCTGTCAGCTCCAGCGGTCGCGATCATCTTGTTCTCTCTGAGAATTATGTGAGGATAAACGCACAACTGCAACCTGTATCCCGTCTCGCCGTACTTGTCGAAGAGAACCTTGTTGGCGGAAACTCGGGCAGACTCCAAGGCGTTATGGCGGATCTGGACATTCTCTCTGGAAACAAGATGGACCCTTCGGGCAAAATGAGTGGAGAGATCCCCCATGTTGAACTTCGAGACTTTCGGGGTCGGGGATCCATGAATGTACTTCAAACGCGTGTAAGCCTGACCTGAGGGAGAGCGATAGTTTCTACCTTTCAAGAGAGATGCCTGTGGAAACCTACAGTCTCTCCGGCTAATATACTATAGTCTTCTCAGGATGGATTTCTAGACAGAAACTTAGCCTTCGGCCTCAGAATGTATCGCGATAGACGATTCGACCTATCCTCTGACCATTCGAGCATGATGCAGGTCGCCTACTCGGGGGCTGAAGTAGAGGGTAAAGATATCGTTCGCGACCGTCAATAACGTAAGCAAGATTCCAACCGGAAGACCGACCGAGAATCCGGCCGGAATTACAACCCATGGCAGAAACATGGAGAACAAAGCCCCCGAGGAGTACATCGCGCGCACCCTGTTCGGAGAAATCGAATCCAAACTAGACTTGTCGATCTTCAACCCTAGCACTGGGACGAATTTCAGCAGATTGGACGCGATCGGCAGATCTAGTTTTGCTATCGCCGATCGCCCTAGGAAATAGTAGCGGAAGCCTACGCCACCAATTCTTCCGACAATGTGATGAGCAAGATCGTGCGAGAAGAACCAGAGAGAAAACCAAGAAACGAGGACGAATAGCGCATTGAGAGGAAACAGTTTGACACGGGGAGCTTCAATGAGTAGAGCGAGACCTACCAACAGTCCGAAGACGCAGAGAGACGCACCTTGAGCCAGGCTTAACCTCCGAATGTGCCTGGACAACTGTTAGGCTTCTCTACTCTTGGTCCGCAACTGATCGAACAACTGAGGCTCAAGATCCTTAATCGTCGGAATGAAAGCTCGGGCTCTCGAAACCTCATCCAGATCAACCTTGCAAGGCTGGAAATCTTCAACATCATACTTGCACTGGACGAGGACTGATCCATTTGGAGCGACGACTCTGCTGCCACCCCAGAACTGGTTCCCATCCTCAATCCCCACCCGGTTGACGTAGGCTAGATAGACCGCGTTTTCCATTGCTCTGCTTAGACAGAATCCTTCGAAGAATCGGCGTCTCAGACCTGGGCTGGCTGAGATGCAGACTATCAGTTGTGCTCCGGCTAAGGCTTGGAGCCGTGTCAGTTCAGGGAAATAGAGGTCGTAGCATATAGTCAAGCCGATCGTCCCGAGTGGGGTCGAGAAGACTGGAGCTTCTTGGCCCGGACGATAGTAACGCCTCTCCTCAAAGACTGTATGAGTAGGAAGGTGAATTTTCCGGTATTTACCGACGAGCCCGTTAGGCCCTACGAGTACGGCCGTATTATGGATAACTCCCTTGACAGCACTCTCCTCGGGCATTCCGAACACAATGTGCAGCCCATGCTCTCTAGCAATCTTCTCGACCTTCTTGACGCTGGGTCCAGGGACCGGCTCGGCGAGGTTGTACACTTCGTCCTGCATGGTGTAACCGGTCAGGTGTAGTTCGGGAAATACGAGAAGCTCGACACCCTTCTTTCTCGCCGTATTTGCCTGTGCGGCTACTGTCTTCAGGTTCTCTTCCTTATTCGCTAGTCTAGGACCGGTTTGAGCTAGAAGGAGGGTTATCGGCTTCGTGGCTTGGCCCCTTGTTTGAAACTGTCCCCTTTTCGTCTTATAGATGTGCCTAGGGAAATTAGCCGTCCTCGAACGTTTCCGAGTTACAGTACGACTTTATGGCCGCCGCGACGGTTTCCACTCGTTTCAAGCCTAAGGAGGGCTAACTGTGCTATTCACAAAACTAGCTCGGCTCATCATCCGGCATAACAAGGCCGTGTTCGTGATCTGGCTAGTAGCCCTGGTCCTTAGCATCCCAGCAATTCTACAAGTTCAGAGCGTCATCGTGTACAACGAGACCGCCTTCAACCCGAAGAACTCCGAGTCAAGCAAGGCTCAGGACATTGTCAGTAGAGAGTTCAGCATCGATCAGGGAAGCAGCGTCATCGTTGTAATCACATCACCCGACATTCGGGGTAACGACGTCCGCGACTTTACACTAGCCCTAAACAGAACCCTGCACAATGACGGAAAACTATCTAACATCAACAACATCACAAGCATCTACGACATCTACAGCCAACTACTCTTAGGCTACACAAGCGTAGTGCACCTAGAACTATACGAGACAAAGAACGCAACAAGCCTCGCCTCAAACATCGAATTTGGCATCCCAAGCGCCTACGTAAGCCAGTGGATATCACTAGTCAATTCAGGCTCGGGAACAGTAAACCAGGCTCAGCTCGCGGCATACAACAACCAAGCCTACAATTCTAGTTGGCCTATCGTCTCGTCTCAGACCCCCGCAGCCTATCAGACAATCGCCTTCAACTATCTGACGCTCTTCTACAAGTCCTGGAACCAGACATTCACAGCCACAACTTACACACCGCTACAGTTGTTCGTCGGAGCGGTCGCCCGCGCGCAGAACGTTACAAAGGGCAGTCCGCTTTTGGTAACGCAACCTTCCTACTACAACATCACCCTGCCGTTCGTTGAATCGCTTCCTTTTGACGCTGAGACTCTCAGCCTCTTCGTCTCCGCTGCCAGATTCTTCAATATCTACGGTGGCGGCTCGGGCATAGGATGCTCTAACAACAATTGCTGGAATGATCAGAACTCGATAAGATCGTTCACCATAACAACGGTCGCACAAGCGGCGAATGCGAACTCGGTCCAGCTTACGATAATGGGCGAGATCTATGATCTAGGCGCCTCACCTACCAGCTCCGACTTGTCCAGTCTAGGCCTGCAGATCCTTCGTAATTACAACATGCTGACATATCCTGTACAGCCGAGCAGGGATGTGTATTCCCAGTTCGCATCGGCCAAGAACGATACTATGCTCGTGATTCTCGATTTCAGGACGAATGGTCCGGACCCGATGAACAGTGTGCCGGAGATCAGGCACGATGTCGGGATTGCCAACATCATCAGCAATGAAAGCCTGGTTGTTTACGTCACTGGGGCGCCGGCTTTCAACTACGATATTCAAACGCAGACTGTAACCGACATTGAGCGTATTGATCCGATTACGATCACGTTGATTCTCGTGATTGTTGGAGTGTTCTTTGCTTCTCTCGTCGCGCCCCTGATTCCGATCGCGGCTATCGGTCTATCGATAGGAATCGCCTTTGGTCTCGTCTACCTTGTCGGCTCTTACGTTACTAACGTCCACTACCTCGTTCTGACTCTACTTCCGGTCTCAATGCTCGGAGCGGGATCCGACTACTGCATCTTCCTCGTCAGTCGTTATGCGGAAGAACGCAGGCTAGGTAGGGGAAAGAAGGACGCGGTTGAGAGATCCGTAACTTGGGCTGGTGAGAGCATAGCAACCAGCGGAGCAACTGTAGTCATCGCATTCGGCACTCTAGCCTTCGCCAGTTTTGGTCTACTCCGATCGGTTGGTATTGCAGTCATGTTGGGAATATCGATCGCTTTGCTTGTCGCTCTAACGCTTGTCCCCGCTGCTCTCTCGCTCTTTGGCGATCGCATCTTCTGGCCTCGCGGACTGGGCTTGTGGAGGAAGAAGAAGCTCATCGGCGGCAATTACTATGCTCGGGCGGCTCAGTTCACTGCGAAGCATTCGAAACTTGTTCTTCTGCTAGCGTTGGCCATCTCACTTCCCGCGGCTAGCATGGTTCTGTCGTCTCAGACGAGTCATGATCTGATTGGACAGATTCCCTCATCTCTAGAGAGCAAGAACGGGTACAATATCATGAGTCAAGGTTTTGGCGCAGGAACAGTCACGCCAACCTACACAATCGTACGGACGCCTGTCGTGCTGGTTTCAGGCGGCTGGATCAATGTCACGGCTCTTAAAGCAATATCTCTCGCGGAAAACTCGACATATACGATTCCTGGAGTCTCGAAGGTGTATGGACTGACTCATCCTTCGGGAAACCCTATTCCTTTCGCGAATTTCGCCCAGCTGAACTCGGCCGAGCAGCAGGCCATGGTCCGGAGCATGAAGCCGTTCCTAGGTAGCGACGGAAAGTCAGCTATGGTCTGGGCTGCATTGGATAGTGAACCCTATTCTGATCAGGCCATCGCAACCGTAGCGCAGATTCGCGCCAATGTAAATGTCCTGAAAAGCCAGGTGCCGCTGCTGGCCTCGTCCACTATGTTTGTGGGTGGGGCGACTGCGTCCGTTAGCGATTTGGCCACTTCGAGCGGTTCTGACTATTTCAACCTCACAGCCCTAGTGCTCGTTGGAGTCTTCATTGTTCTTCTAGTCGCCTTGGGCTCTGTCTTTACGCCTCTACGGTTGATCTTCACCATACTACTCAGTATATCGTGGGCGATGGCCGCAACGGTCTACTTCTTCAAGACTTACTTCTCAGCAGAGCTGATCTGGATACTGCCGATCATGCTCTTGGTGATCATGGTCGGGCTTGGACTCGATTATGATATTTTCCTAGTGACTCGGATTCGCGAGTATGTTGCGGGGGGTGCGAAGGATGAGGAGGCGATTGAGACTGCAGTAGAGCGAACTGGTGGGATAATCACGGTGACGGGCCTGGTTACTGCGGGCGCGTATGGAACGATGATGCTCTCACAGATCCCTATGCTTCAGCAGTTGGGATTTGCTATCTTCATTGTTGTCTTGTTGGATGCGACTCTTACTCGGATCTATCTTGTACCGTCGATAATGATGATGATGAAGCGATTAAACTGGTGGGCTCCCGGTCGACTGCGCAGGGTGCCGATTCGGCCTGAAGAGAAGCTGATCCCGCCGATCCCGTTAAAGACGAAGTTTGGAGTGATAATGGAGACTGGTGTGATAATCGGGCTCTTGTCAGTGCTCTACCTTGACTATTCGAACAATGCCTTCCTGCAGAACTATGTTGGCAGAGCAACCACAACCATACTATCAGGTATCAATGTCTGGACAGGCGTCATCCTTGGAGTAACATCATTTCTAGCCACGTACTTCCTATTGCAAGATCGATCCAAGCCGAAGGGTTCTGGTGGCGCCGCGAATCGGCTCCGCCAGTGGGCTGGAAAAGTGCGCATTGGACCGCGAAAAATCAGCAAGATGGCTCCTACCATATCCGGAATAGCTCCCGGAATGCCGTCCATGGAACCAATCCCGGCTACTCCCGTCCAAGGAACGACAGGGACTATTATTGAGACGTCAGAGAAACTCGTTCCTCCTAGGAAAGAGCATGAAACTTAGTTCTGTCGCACGAGAATGTATTCTATACCCTTCAAGATGTTCGGAGAATTCTGTAGAGGTCAACTTCCACCGTCTCTCGCTTCTTCTCGTGGAATTCGAAGAGGTGGGGAATCTCCATCCTCATAGATCGCACCTGGTCGACCTGCCTATCCGACCTCTTCATAAACCGAACCAGGAAATCTCTTGTTGCTGATTTATGGATAGAATAAGCCACGGGGGCCAATTGGAAGGCCTTCTCCAGAAATTGTGTGTCTGCGTGTGATGTCCGGGTCCCGTAAGGAGGATTCATTATGACAGCATCGAATCTGCCGTTTACCTTCTCAATATCGGACTGGACCCATTCAACTTCTACCTCTACCGTCTCAGCATTCTCCCTCGCTAGGGCTAGGGATCGCTCATCCACGTCTACTCCAACAGGCGCTTGCGCGCCCATAAGCGCGGCGCCTATCGCGAGGCGGCCCGTTCCTGTACCGAGGTCAATGACTCTACCATCTAGATCGTTGTGTTCGAATCCTGCCATGTAGAGGAGTTCGCTTCCAACCTCAGAAGATACAGGATACTGTTCTAGCTTGAGATCCGGTTTCTCGAGAGTTTTCAGTTTGCCGAGTTGAATTTCCAGCTGGCGTTTTGAAGGCTGCGTCTTGCGGGCCATTTTAGAGACGGACTAGGCCGCGCTCTAGAAGTTGTTCCCAGGTCCATGCGCCCATTACGACCATGATCTCGTCACGCGTCACGATGGGTTTTGAGAATCTCTCTGGATCGTCTAGCGCGAGTCTTGGACATGCGGTGTCGACAAAGGCTTCTACGTCCGTGAAGTCTAGTAGTTTTTCGGGTCTTATTTCATCGGCGTAGAGGAGCACCGCTTTCTTTCCGTTCTCCTCTAGCTGGCGCTGTATGTTCAGCGCGATGGTAGGGTTGGACTGGCCAGGCTTGGTGGAGATGATTATTCCGAAATTGTTTGCATGTCGGGCTTTTTCCACCATCGCGTATCTCTGGCGTATGATTCTTGCCCGGTCATGGTCAAGGGATTGTGCGGTTTTGTCGTATGGGTCGGCGAGTATTGTTGGCTTCTCTAGTGAGAGTGCTACTCCGAGGCCGTGGAAGTAGCTTCCTACAATCAGGAATGAGTCTACTTCTGGCTCGATTCGTTTGAGTCCGAAATAGTCGCAGCCTAGGACTTGGCCTGTTTCGTGCGCCCAGGGTCCGCGTCCGGGAAGTTGGACCTTGAACCCTTTCTCCTCCAAGAACTTGGAAGTTTCAGGTAGAGTGTGAAGGTGCTGTACAACAGTAGCCAATCCTATGCGTGGTCCCTTCAAGAGCGGTAATGCCTTCTCTACGACCGGTCCGACCTCGTGTCTGCTCTTTGCGGGGATGTAGACGACGGGTATGCCGTTGGATCCGTCGCGTAGGAATTCGTTGTGACCGTAATGGACTAGGAGGTCGGCTTTCAGTCGGGCGGCCGCGTCGAGGGATAGATCGCAGGCGCCCCAGGCGGAGGTTGCTGAGACGAACACGTCTGCGCCGGTTTTCGCGCGGACGAGGCTGGCGAGTCGGGGTCCTTCGTTCTTTAGCCCGTCGGGAAGTTGGATCAATAACCTTCGGGCACCTCTACTCCTTATCTCCGCTACGAGCCTCTCCTCTTCCAGATCATACATGGACATGGTGAAGCCTGAGGGAAGCCTTGGAGAAGCTTCTGTTCGATATAAACGTCCAGAATTCGCTCACAAGTTCCAAACGTTCGCGGGATCGAGTTACACGAGCGTTAAGCCTGTTCTTGAAGGCGGGCAGCTATCATGACAGCGAACGCGTCCACCCAGCGTGGCGAAGTCATCGATCCGCTATCGATGGCAGGCCTAGTGGATTCCTCTCTCAGACCGGGTGGAAGTATTTCGCTAACGTTCTCCGACGGAATCGTACACGTAATGCTTGACCAGACAGGAGACTGGACGATAACTGCTGGTCTTTCAATTCTCTCAGACAGGATGCTACAGTTGTCTCGGTCTCTCGAGGAGCTCGGCTTCTTCCAGGCGGCTGAACAGGGAGGAATGGTCTACCACCTCTGGACCTCGGCACTAAAGGAGCATTATTCTGACAGAAGCACTGCGGAGGAGACATTGTTAGGGGTTCTAAAGTCGTTCCAAGCTTCATCTGTTCCAAGCTACATCGGATAGAAATCGTGGGCTATTTCTCGGGGCTGCCAGTAGCCTGGTAGCTCTTCTTTAGGAAAAGTAGAATCGTCCGCAGGTTCTCTCGAGTTTTCAGCTGACGCAAGTCATCCAAAGAACACTCTCACGTCGCGGGGACCAAATTGTTGGCCCCCTTTTTCTGGAGGGTTCTCCGCCAGCTGGAACGTTTCTTGGCGAGGATTCGCGTTTACAGCGCAGAATAGGCTTGGATCATGATCTTCGAAACGGTACTCTTCCCCTAGGTAGAAGCGTGAAACGAAGGTGGTTACGGGACCGCCTGCCCCGATCTGTGATCAGGGCTTGTTCTTTGCTTGTCCGGTTTGAAAGGGAACAGTCTGCGGCCAGAAAGGGTCAGCCTTACTCTGTGTTAATCTCTATGTTAATCCCCTCTCGACTGTAAGTTTCGCTTAGCGACCATAAGGTGTAGCTGAGCTTCTTGCAATGTGCAGGTATGTTTGAGCCATGCTGTGCGGGTCGACATAGGGTTTGACTTCTACCTGGGTGAACCCGTTTTTCTTGAGCATGTATTCGATGATCCATGGCGCCCACATGTAGATCTTGTATGCGTCGTGTCTTGTTCGACCGAAGTAGAGACGTTCGAAGTATCCGTGTCTCGGGTTGAAGTCGCGGTGAATGCTGAGGACTGGTGGTTCGAGGTTCGATGTCATCGCGTCTCGATATTGTGGTAAGATTCTGAAGATCAGATCCGACTGGTCGATTAGGAATGTTCCATTCTTTTTAAGGAGTTTCTCTACACCCTTGATCGTCTGGTCGAAGTCGAAAATCCCCACATGGGGAAGCGGTTGTCCCAGAACCGTTACTAGATCAAATCTTCCTGTGACGAGCTTTGATGGTTCCCGCACATCGCCACGGACCACGCGAAGCTTCAGCTTTCTCTTCTTGGCCTCTCTGAGACCCTTGGCTAACAGTCGTTCTTGCATGTCGACGCATGTTACATCAGCATCGTAAACCTGAGCGAACGCTATTCCTTCGATGCAAGACCCAGCCATCAAACAGAGAATCCTAGGTTTCTTCGGAAGCGTTATTCCGGCAACAGTCAACAATCCGGGAAGATTCTTGATCTGGGCCTCGAGTCGTTCCTTCCCCTTCTTTCTGTCTAGTCTGTAGGCATTCAGCTCGTCGAGGCTGTAGAGCCAGTCGAGACTCAAGGCGGTGTCATGCTGGAATCGCTAGAGGTTGTGGTATTGAGGGTTTGCGGGTCACTACTTCTCGGACAGCTCCATTATCCATCTCGATAATAGTGTCCGCTTCCACCTCTAGATCTCCTACGTGGCTGATGAGGAATATCTGTTTGAAGTTCTCGGACAATTCTCCGTGCATCAGTGCGAGTATTCCTTCTCGCCGGACCTTGTCTGAGCTTCCGAGAGGCTCGTCAAGGAACAGAAATTCCGGGTTGCGACCCTTAGCTTGAGGAATGAGGGCCAGCGCGAAGGCCAGCCTCATAGCTAGCAGGAGCTGGTCTTCAGTGCCGCCCGAGAACACTTCCTTGGGCCGGAACTCTCCGGCCTCCGGATCGAAGACCCGCACCGTGTAGTCGTCTTCTAGCTGGACTGCCTTGTATCGGCCCGATGTGATGACGGGCAGAATCTGGCTCATGTACCTCTCGACCTGAGGTTTGACACGGTTCCTCAACGATTCAGAGGTCTGTTCGAGTCCTTTGATAGAATACTTGACAACGGCCAACTGCTTCTGCAAGAGCAGGACCTTCCGTTTCTGTTCGTCGACCTGTTCCTCTAGCTCCTTGTTTTCTTCGAGAAACTGTTTCAGCTCGATCATGCGAGTCATCGACTCTTCGACTTGGGTCTTGACTCGGGACACTGATTCGTTTAGATTGTCACGCATCTCACTCGCTTCATCGAGCAGCGCTGGTGAAAACTCGACCCCCTTAGGCAACGACGGGAGTAGCGTATTCTTCAGTTTCCTCTCTACCGTTGCTATGTCGAGATGGGCTTGCGCGAGCTGTCGTTTCAACAAAGGCTCTTCTCCCAACCGCTTCTGGAGCATGTTGACGCGCTCTGTTACCGCGCTGAGTGATTGTTTGTCTTGATTGTAGATCAAGGAAGCTTGCTCTACAACCTCTCTCGGATCATTCAGACCTTCGAGATAGCTGGAATATGACGGGATTGCGCTTAGGACCTGCAGAATCTGATTGGACCCTTGCCTAATCGTCACATCCGCCGTATCACGGTCCTTCTCCACTTCCTCTAACTCATTCCCCCACGAAGCGACCAGCTGCACGCTGGCTAGACGTTCTTGCTGCTGCTTGGATGCATCAGCTTGTTGTGAGAGAGATACGATCTGCCGAGTTAACAGAAGGAGCGATACAACTGCGAGAGATCCGAGAACGATGCTTAGTGCGGCGAAAGCAAGTATGAAGGATAGAATTGCTCCGGCGCCGAACGCAGCAGTTGAGATCAAGTAAGACCATATTCTACGAGGCTTGGTCGAGGACGCGATCTGCGACTCGTCTGCACTCGTGACGTTTTTGTTTGTCTCGGCAATCTGTCCTCGCAGTCTTTGTTCTCGTTCTTCGAACTGTGCTTTCTGAAGTTCAGCACTCCGGACTTTTTCGAGAACTTCTGAGGCTCGTGTTATTGCTTTCTCGGCTTCGCCAAGATCGGCGTACTTCTTGACTTCTGCCTCAGCTTTGCTAAGCTCAGCTCTTTGCGCGTCGACGCTGGCGAGTTGTTGCTGAAGATTGTTTGTGAGGAGGCTCTTGTCCTCAATCTCTCGCTGAAGGGAATCTCGCTGTTTGACGGCTTCTCCATACTCGTTGAGCGTCTTGTACAGATTGTCTGTATCGACAAACTGCTTCTCTAGATGCTGTTGATCCTTCTTGAGCTTCTCGACCTTTACATTCAGATTATCCAGTTGAACGCTTGTGTCTTTGTACTCGTGCAGCTGCTCGTTGAGAGTCTCAAGCCGCTCCCTCTCTAATGTGAGGTGTCCCGGAGTCCTACTGGTTCCTTCGATTCCGTTTCGCTCAGTATCGAGCTGGTCTTGGACCTTGTTGAAGCTCTCAAGGTTGAGGAAGACGTTGATGACTTTCCTTCGATCGTCAAGCCGTTGCTTGATCAGCCGCTCAAGATCTTTCTGAGCGACAACACTACTCGCAACAATCTCGTCGTATGTTATTCCCCCTAACAGCCGCTCGACCTCGGCTGTAACATCCTTCACGGAACTAGCAAGAGCCTTTGTCGTCCCGTTGGGTCTCATCTCGACGAGCGTCGCTCGATTGGGTCGGGTCTTGTGAACTTCCCGGACCACGCGATACCTGTTCTCGCCTATGTCGAATTCTAGACGGACTTGCGCTTCCCCGTTGCCGTAGCTGATGATGTCCTCGTTGCTCGGCATCTTGCTAGGCCGAATCACTCGGCCAAAGAGAGCATAGAGAACCGCGTCGAGTATCGTAGACTTGCCACTCTCATTCAGACCTGTGATGAGAATAATGCCCTCGGAAAGTGGAAGCGGTTTGCTGATCCTCAGTTTCTTGAAGTTCTGGGCTTGGAGGCTTACTAGTCTCAGCTGACTCCCTCCTCTTGCAGCCTTGCAACGGTCGCTTTCCATGCTTCATGAACAAGCGGCCGCTCCTCCTCTTTCACATTCGAGAGAAGGGACTGGAATGAGCGACCTAGCTCTTCGAGCGGCGTAGTCCTCGGCAGCGACTCTATCGCTTCCGACGTCAGAACATTCAAACCATCTTCATCAAATTCGGTATGGAAGAAATGCTCCTGGCAGTACGATTGCAAGGCTGAGCGTTTGTAAGTTGAGAGCTGGTCAAGAGATACTCGACCCGTTACTCGAATGCGCAGAATCTTCTCCCCACCCCGTTTCTTTTCTAGGACATCTTGTACCTGCCGTGTTAGGCTTCCGCCCTCACCGGTCACCCGGGAATCTAGCGTCTCCATGGGACGGGCGGGTGTGGGATGGAATTCCTGATGCAGAATCCCGGTCTTGTCGAGTTCGAGCCAGACGAACCCTTTCGTCTCTCCTTCTTCGTTGAACGAGGCTCGCTCGGTGCTTCCAGGATAGATGACTGGTGTCCCGTTGATGGTTTTTCTTTGATGATTGTGCAGGTGGCCTGAGGCGAAGAGTTGGAGGTTTCTGGGGATGGATGATTTCTGGATGTGGACTTCTTGTCCAAAGTAGCCGTCGAAGCCTTCGATCGGATAGTGTGTCAGGAAGATGTTGACGTCGCCGTCTCGGCTGATGTCATAGCCCGCAAGGGGATCAGCGTCTGATGGTAGGGATGGGTTGAGGCTCATCCCTGTCACGTTGACAGTTTCGCTTCCAAAATTGAACTTCTTACTGGTTGGGTGTTGTTCTTGTATGAAGTAGACGTGTCCGGACCTTGCATGAACTGCGAGAGGGGATGCGCCTTGCTCTGCGCTGCGGGGAGTATCGTGGTGGCCGCTTACAAGAATGGTCTTGATGTTCTTCTCATGTAGACGCTTGAACTGTTCTGCAACGAACGCTCTTGTAGGATTGCCAGGGAGAATGCCATCGTAGAAATCTCCACCGATAAGAAGAATATCGGGCTTATTCTCCAGGGCGAAGTTGACTAGAATTTCGAAGCAACGCTGGAAGTCGCGTTTGCGTTCGAACCGTTTGGGTCCATACTGGACGGCTGATGGATCTAGGTGGTTGTCTGCCGTCAGGAGAACGTGAATTGTCATAGTCTAGCTACCGAATTCAACCGGAACGGCTTGGGATGGACTGGAACGATATTAAGAGTTGGAGACGGCTGAAGCTAAGCCTCAAGCTAATTCGATTGGAAAGGTGATTTTCGCGTGATCCCCGGAAAAGCTGCATTGAGAGCAGGCATCGATATCGGAGGCACGTTCACCGATCTCGTGGCGACGGATGGGAGACAACGGGTCTGGAAAGTCAAGGTCCTAACCACGCCGACGAATCCATCGATAGGAGCGCTGGATGTGGTTCGAAGGTTATTGGAGAAAGAAGGTGTTGATCCTCAACAGGTTAGAATTATTATTCACGCTACAACACTCGCCTCGAATGCTCTTCTGACAGGAAACATTCCCAAGACGGCCCTCGTTGCCACCTCGGGTTTTCGAGATGTTCTTGAGATCGGGCGCCAGAACAGACCTGAACTCTACAATCTTCAGGTTGAGCGTCTAGCTCCGTTAGTCCCGAGACGATACAGGTTCGAGGTGCAGGAGAGAGTCACATATGATGGGAGGGTCTTGGAACCGCTTGATACATCGCAGGCTGTTCAGGTTGCAAGAAAGATACGAAGACTCGGGATTGAAACGGTTGCCGTATGTCTTCTTCACTCCTACGCCAATCCGAAACATGAGAAGATGG
>Ga0137418_10001597_pt1 | contig 20921 bp, 21 predicted proteins | sample CZODoug3_1_2_16f_FD_122242 | JGI IMG/M metagenome (GOLD analysis project Ga0137418, IMG submission 122242) | Vadose zone soil fungal communities from Angelo Coast Range Reserve, California, USA - CZODoug3_1_2_16fungal (Hybrid Assembly) | ecosystem: Environmental > Terrestrial > Soil > Vadose...
ATAGGAGCGGCCGACACCTGTATAAAATATGAAAAACCACTCCAAATGGAGCGGCCGCCGTCTTTCATTTTCTTATATTATAGGAGCGGCCTACACCTATTTAACTGAAGAAAACCCACTCCAAATGAAGCGGCCGCCAACATTCATTTACTTATAATATTGTAGCGGCCTACATTAGTAGAAAATATGAAAACCCACTCCAAATGGAGGGGCCGACACCCATTTAACAAAGAAAACCCACTCGAAATGAAGCGGCTGCCAATATTCATTTTCTTTCAATATTGGAGCGGCCTATACCTTTATAAAATACGAAAAACCACTCCAAATGGAGTGGCTGCTATCCTTAATTCCCTCATATTATTGGAACGGCCTACTGCCACTTACAATAGGAAAACTGCTCTGAAGGGAGCTGCTGCCCTTCTTAATTTAGAAGGAGATCAAAATCCATTTCTTTTCAAGCATTTAAGTCCATCTACTTTACACCAATCTCAACATACATTCCAAATCTCTCAGAGGCCTTAGTCAGGAATGCTTTCCAGAGTTTTTGCTGCTTTGTGGCGTACGATTTATGTCCTATTGGCAAGTTGGGATCTTCTGTTTTCGATCTTTCAGTCCATAAGTCCACCTGGTTTTGAAACCAGAGCATCGTCCAACCCATTTCGTGCTTCACCAGTATATCCTCTTCCACCCAACGATCGACTCGAGCTTTAGCTCGAAGCCAATTGACGCGATAAACTGAAATTTTTGGTCAATAAACAGACAGCATAGAAGAACGAATCACTTACATTCAGCCATCCATTCCCCAGTTAAAGATTCCTCATTAGGCCCAATACGCCAAAACCACGCTAATCCATCGCTTCCTTGTCCGTACCGTTTGGCTGCTGTGATATCCTTGACCACTACCAGGTGTTTCCCATCCAGCTTCTGGTACACTTCTAGGTCCTCCGAATTTTCGATGGAATTGAGAGCTTGCCAAGCCCTATGGTAGGCGTTGGCATGGAGTAGAATCTGGCTTTGGGCGTTTCTAACGCTGGACCAAGCCCTAGTGCTTTGTTTGGTCGACCTACTTTTATTCACATCTGTCAAAAGCAAAAGAGATTTGTTGGCCAGCCCAATTCGAACACCCTCCAATGCGTCGTTGGCTTGTCCCTTTCGAAGCTCTCTCTCTATCGATAACAGAGATTCCAGGGAGGATTTGATCTTTTTAGAGGTGATATTCGAGGGGAGGGGAAGGGTGATTGCCTCGGGATGAACTGAGGCTGCCTCATCTTCATCTTCCTCTTCAATGCCTTCCTCATCGTCTAAAGATCCATCCACATTCTCCTCCGGTTCCACATACTCGTCTTCAGGCGTGGTGATTACTTCATCCTCCATGGGCTTCAAATCTCCTTCTTCAAGATCTGGTAGAAAAGTCGAAGAGGAATTAATGAAATCGTTGACTTGCCCACGGAGCCGCGCTCGCATACGCGCAACTTTCAACTTTTGGTTCGTAGTTGCTTTAAGAGGTAGATTCTTCACCTCCAGTCTAAGCCTTGATCTAGTAGATATCCGTTCAAGACTGGATAAGAAATAAATGAAAGAACTGTAACAACTCACTGGTCGCTTTGCGCTTTAATCCCAGCTGCAACCCAATCGACAATTTTTGATTTATCATTTGGGCGGTGATCTTCGTTTTCAGTCAGTTGCAACGTGATTTGAGCAAGGGTGGGGGCCTTTTCATGGTTGAGGTCGAAGATGGACAAGTATTCTCCCCTTTCCTCCATAGCGAGTTCCTCATCAGACCTCCAAACATCCACCGGAAGCTTTCTTTCAAGGCAAGTTTCGGTCAACTGGTCGAAAGCCGGTCTAGTCAACTCCAGACCATCTATACTTCGTTTCAGCTTTGTAATGAGAGTGGGGACTGAATAAAAAAGACATCATTGTAAGGAAACTTGGTAGTATATTAAAAAACTTACCAATTCCAACTATTTTCTTCCAGTTGGCGTCTCGCATGTAATCGTCTAGAGTTTCCTGCCTATGGGATTTGCTCATTGATCTAGCAGCTCCTGATACCTTATTCATTCCTGACCACAAAGTTTCCATAATTTCGCCATCAATATGACCGGCGCCTTTCATGAAATTTAGAGACCATTTGGAAAAGCAGCTGTCAACGTGGTCTGCAAGGTGGAACTTTCCGATGGCACCGAAAACGATCATCTCCGGATCCCGCGATAAATAGCGATGCGCATCTTTAAGTCGATCATCAAAACGAACTAAATACTGGCAGTTGACGTCGTATATCGCACATGATTCTTTGAGTCCACCAGTGTTGAAGTTCATCGCGCCGCAAACTGAATAGTCCACATTCACTTGTCTATAAAAAAGATATCAATATTCCTTGTAAGTTGATGCTACGTCGAAATTACTTACCTTTCTCCCTTTTGCATATCGCAGACTGAATTTGGAATGAAGCATCCGTGTCTTGCGCAGCAGCAGGCGACGACCCCGGTGGCGTCTAAGTTTCTTCTAGTTTCTGAGTTGGCCGCATTGACTGCACGGTGATTTCGACAGGATGGTCTCTGATTAATTAATTGCATTAGTACATGATTAAAAAAAATTAATTCAATAGGCTCACAAATCGGGGCTCCTTCGCCTCCTTCAAATAATCCTTGTACTTCGTCTCCTCCACCATATAGCCTTGACCATTTGTCAGCTGGATCTCCAGTTCAGGTTTTCTCATCTTGATGTGATCTGCGTGGAAATTTCCATCCACATTGATCGTTCGACGAGTGACCCATGTAGGGAGATCCCTCCAGTCGGGCGGTAGATTTATTCCAGGTTGAGGACATGAGGGGCAGAACAGGGTGAGATTTCCGGGAGATGTGGATTTGCCGTATACTTCTCCGAAGCGTTTCGATGCCTGCAATTTTCGCATTTGTCTGCTGACCCTGATCAATTCCTGATACCTGTTCTGTTTTTTCATCAGTTGGATAAGTAACATAGGTAGGCGAGTGGGAACTTACTGGAACTTCTTCTGGGAAAGCATTGTTGGTAACCCTCCTTAACTTCTGGAAGAAACTCTGAGCGGACGTTTTGCACTCCATGGAATCGATGGAATAATAGTCCAAGACGTCCAAACTAAAAGCGGTTTCTGGCCGGTCGAAGGTGGAAGAAAACAGGCTGTGGCGAAAAAGCTGCTCGTGCTCGGAAAGAGCCCCCTGGCATTTGCAAAACCTGACACAATGATCGAATACACCATTGACATGGATCAACACCATCATTCTATCTCCTCGCAAATTCTCTTCCTCACAACAGTTATGAGCAAGCTTTTTTCGCATTTATTTCTCAATCTTCACGATCCGCCAGTTTCGGGCGCGATCCCGCAAGCCCCTGGGAAAAAGGCTTTGGTTTGCATTGTGCAGAAGCCATTGCCTCATGCGCGCAGCGCATTAAGGCAAAAAGGACCTCGCACCAAACGGCCTCACGGACAAACAGGGGCAAGAAAAGGGTGGAACTGCTCTTTCAGGAGGCGCTGGTGCAAGCGGAAGAGAAGGACGGGGCGGGGCCGAGCGGTGTTATGTGCAAGCCCTGGCCAACCAGGAACGGACCCACTTCGGCAGCATCCTGACCAGGCTGGGGAGTTATCGCCAGATCTGAATCCTCGCGCCGGAGCGGGTCGCGCCCCGCAGCTGCGATATATCTGAACAAGTGCGACCTGCATGGCCACTTTTTGCGAAAAAGTGGCCAAGTTGGAATTTGGCCAAGTCGCAACTGCTTGCAATCAACGATGTTGCGTAGCAGGGCCAAACGGGGACGATACCCCCAGAAAGTGGCCAAGTTGCCAACTGACGGCGATTAGGGGTGGGCAACGTAGAAGGCGGCATTACTCTGTTACAACGATTCTAGGCCGCCGCAGCACAAACTCCGGCTGTTGGCTGGCGTAGCCATGCTCCACTTGTTCTGCAACCCGCAAGGCGTCCATCCCCTCGACCCGGCGGCTGCCGACGCGCTCATGCAGGGCCGGATTGTAAGCTGAGCCGATAACGGCGTCGTAGGGATGAATGCCGTGCCGTAGCAAGGCAGCCTGTACCTTGCGCGATTCCACCTCCACGCTTTCGGTCCAGCGCCCGACTGCGTCGGCATCGTCCGGCCGCGGCCTGGCGGCCACGATCCGCTCCGGCAGCCTAGGCATGATGGCCGATATGATGATGGGGCACCACGCAGATCCCTGAACACAACTTGCCGAAGGGCGTGTGGCCTGCATCACCCCCGCGGGGGGGCGCCCCGACGTATTTTCGGCCGTGCCCGGAATGCAATGGGGTCGTCTCCAGGTGGACGTCAACTGCGCGTTGCGTCGCGGGGCTTGGTACCGCGTAGCGCGGCTCGCCTCTCTCGAAGCCATCCTCGACGTCAACCACAGGCCCCTCAAGGTCCCCCACTACCTCGTCCAGGTCGTTTCGCGGCCCCCCACGCGGTGGTCCGTCGTGCCGCGCCCCGAGCGGGCCGACGAGCTACCGGCCGATTGGGGGCCGCACTACGGGGTGTGCCCGAGCTGTCGTGAGCGCGCGGCGCTGCACGGCCGTCCGCGTCGGCTCACGTGCAGTCGCTGTCGGGGTGAGTTCGACGTCGCCTGGGACGAGGAATACCTCTCCGAATTCTGACGGGCGGCCTCAGCCGCCCATCACCCGTTCCACTTCCGCAAGACGCGCTGCGATCTCGATCGGCCGATTGGCGCGGGCCGGTCGGGGCTCGAGCTCCTGGTGATAGCGCGTCACGGTCTCCGGATCCTTGAGGACATGTCCCGTGAGCACCGCGACCACGCGGTCGCGCGGGCGGATCACGTTCTCCCGGATCAGCCGCCGCGCCCCGGCGGGCGCCGCCGCGCTGGCCGGCTCGCACCCGATCCCCGCGCCGTCCACGACCGCCTTGGCCTCGAGAATCTCGTCGTCGCTCACGGTGGTGACGACCCCGTTCGTGTCGCCGATGGCGCGCACGGCGCGCTCGTACGACGCCGGGTTGCCGATCTTGATCGCCGTGGCCACGGTGTGGGGCTCCACGCGGCGCCGCTGCGCGAATCCCTCGCGGAAGCTCTGCGCGAACGGTGCGGCGCCCTCCGCCTGGACAGCGGCGAGTCGCGGCACCCGATCGATCAGCCCCCACGCCCGTGCTTCGACCAGCGCCTTCCCGAACGCCGCGGTGTTGCCGAGGTTGCCCGCGGGCACCACGATCCAGTCGGGAGGCTCCCAGCCGAGCTGCTGCAGCAGCTCGAGCACGATGGTTTTCTGGCCCTCGAGCCGGAACGGATTCAGGGAATTGAGGAGGTAGACCCCCAGTCGCTCGCTCGCCTGGTCGGCGAGCTCGAGGCAGTCGTCGAAGTTGCCGTGGACGAGCAGCGTGCGGGCCCCGTACGCGAGCGCCTGGGCGAGCTTCCCGAGCGCCACCTGACCCTTCGGCACCAGGACCAGCGCCGGCAGCCCCGCCAGCGCGGCGTACGCGGCGAGCGCCGCCGCCGTGTTGCCGGTGGACGCGCACGCGACCGCGCGGGCTTGGACGCGCCGCGCCTGCGTCACCCCGACGGTCATGCCGCGGTCCTTGAACGACCCCGTGGGGTTTTGGCCCTCGTGTTTGAGCAACAGCTCCGGTGCACCGGCCCAGCGCGCGACGGCCGCGCTGGCGAGGAGCGGCGTGTTGCCCTCGGGATACGAGAGGATGTGCTCATCGGCCGTGGGCAGGACGGCTTCGCGGTAGCGCCACACGCCAGAGGCGAGTACGCCGCGCCGCACACCCCAGCGCGCGTCGAATGTCGCCCGGAGCGCGTTCCCGCCCTGGGCCGGTGGCTGGTGACGCAGCTCCAGCAGCCCGCGGCAGCGCGGGCACCGCGGGTGGGGATCGGTCTCGGGGATTTCGCTGCCGCAGCTGGCGCACACCTGCCAGGTGAGAGGAGGGAAGGCGCTCATGCGCCCGCGAGCTTCAGCACGTCGTTCAGGATGCCGCCCGCCGTCACCGCCGGCCCCGCGCCGGGCCCGGTGATCACCAGCGGGTTCTTCTTGTAGCGCATGGTCGTGAAGATAAACTGGTTGTCCGTGCCGTTGAGCGAGGCCATCGGACTCGACGCTTCGACGACTACGAGGCCGACGCGGATGCTGCGTCGCGTCACGATCGCGCGGTAGCGCAGCACCCCGCCGCGTGCCCGCGCCGCGGCGACGCGCTTCGCCCACGCCGCGTCGAACTGCGCGAGCGACCCGAGGAACCGGTCGAGTGTGAGCCGATCGGCGCCGTCGGGGACCAGCGACTCGACCGCGATGTCGTCGAGCTCGCCGGAAAAGCCGAGCAGTCGCCCGAGGATCAGCGCCTTGCGCGCCACATCCATGCCGGACAGGTCCTCGCGGGGGTCGGGCTCGGGATAGCCCTTCGCAATGGCGCCCTCCAACGCCTGCGAGAACGCGGCGCCGCGGCCCAGCTCCCCGAACAGATAGCCGAGCGTGCCCGACGGGCACCCCTCGATCTTCGAGACCCGGTCCCCGGATTCCACGAGCTTCTGGTAGGTATCGATGATGGGGAGGCCGGCGCCCACGGTCGCCTCGAGCAGCAGGCGGCGGCCGTGCGCCTGGGCGGCGGCACGGAGCGCGTCGTACTTCCGCTTGTCGGTGGTGACCGGGCGCTTGTTGGCGAGCACCACGTGCATCCCCGCGCCGAGCGCGGTCGTGAGCGTGTCGGTGGTCTCGTCGGCCGTCAGGTCCACCAGGATCGGGTTGGTGAGGGCATGGCGGGCCACGAACGCGACGGCTTCGGCGGCGCTGGCCCGCCGGCCGCCCGCCGCCTTGGCGAGCGGCGCGCCCTTGGCTTTGGCCGCCCCCAGCGCCGCGAGTCGCCGCGGAGAGAAGCCGTCCGCGTCGAACACGAGACCGCTCCGGTCGATCAGTGCCACGATGCGGAGCGTGAGCGCGTCCCGCTTCACCTTCGCGATCATGGGGGCGAGCGCCCGCCCGATCTGCCCGAAGCCCAACAGCACGACATCGCTGCGCTCGGGGTGCGCCACCGCGCCGCCGCCGATCTTCGAGAGCTGAAACGCGGCGTGCACCACGCGCTGAGCGCGCGGCGCTTCCTTGCCGTCCACCACGAGCGACAGATTCAGTTCCGACGACCCTTGGGCGGTGGCGATCACGTTGATGCCGGCCTCGGCCAGGGCGGAGAAGACGCGCGCGGCGATGCCCGGCGTCTCCGCCATGCCGAGCCCCACCACCACGAGCGTCGCGAGACCGGTGCGCGCCTCGACGCCGTCGATCTCCTGCCGCGCGATCTCCCGCTGGAACGTCTCCTCCAGGCTGCGGCGCGCACGCTGCGCGCTCTCCTCCGGGACACTGAAACAGATCGAGTGCTCGGACGAGGCCTGCGTGATGAGCGACACGGAGATGCCTTCGTGGTGCACCGCCGCGAAGGTGCGAGCCGCGATGCCGGGGACGCCCAGCATCCCGCTGCCCGTGACCGTGAGCAGCGCCTGCTTCGGAATGGCCGAGAGGGCCTTTACGGGATACTGCTCCAGCGTGCGGCGCCGCGAGATCTCGGTGCCGAGCGACGCGGGGTCGGCGAACGGGCGGATGCGGATCGCGACGTTCTGCTTGAGCACCGGGACGAGCGACCGGGGGTGCAGCACCTTGGCGCCGTAATACGCCAGCTCCGCCGCTTCGCGCACATGGACCTGCGGGACCACGCGCGCGTCGGGCACGATCCGCGGATCCGCGGTGAGCAGGCCCGGCACGTCCTTCCAGAGCGACACCTCACGGGCTCCCAACACGCGCGCGAGCAGGGTGGCCGTCAAGTCAGAGCCGCCGCGCCCCAGCGTGGCGACCTGGCCGTCGGGCGCGGCGCCGAGAAACCCCGGTACCACGGGCACCGTGCCGCGCGCCAGCACCGGTCCGAGCGCGCGGCGCGCGCTGCGCACGGTGCGGCCCAGGTCGGGGGAGGCATTGCCGAAGGTGCCGTCGGTCTCGACCACCTCCGTCGCGTCCACGTAGGCGGCGGGACAGCCCTCGGCGTCGAGCGCGGCCGCGAACAGCTGGGCCGAGACCCGCTCGCCCCGCGCCACGAGGTAGTCGATCGTGCGCGGGGTGATCTCACGCAGCATCCCGAGCCCGCCCGCGAGCTGCTCCAGCTCGGCGAACGCCACGTCGATGAGTCGCATGAGCTCGTCGAGCCGGGCGCCGCGGGGGACCAGGGCGCGGGCGGCCTCGGCGTGGCGGACGCGGAGCGCCTTGGCGGCGGTGCGGACCTGCGCGGCCTCGCCGCGCGACGCCCGACCGGCGCAATCGAGCAGCGCATCGGTCACCCCGCTCATTGCCGATACGACCACGACCAGCGGGGCAGGGCGGTGGGCGGCGACGATCTTCGCGGCGTGCCTTATCCCGGCGGCGTTTGCGAGCGAAGCGCCGCCGAACTTGTGGATGTGCGGGGGGGAGCCACGGGCCCGGACCATGGCCTCAGTCCGTCTCGAAGCCGCCCGCGGGGCGGGCGGCGTGAAACGTCTGGGCGCGGATGCCGCGGGCCTCCCACGCGCGCACCATGGCGTCGCCCACCGCCCCGACGCCGTCGGACGCGACCACGGCGACGACGGTCGGCCCCGAGCCGGAGAGGGTCGCACCGTAGGCGCCCGCGTGCCGGGCCGCTCTCGTCACCTCGTCGTATCCCGGCACGAGCGCGCGTCGGAACGGGACATGGAGCACGTCGTCGAGTCCGGCGGCGAGGAGCCGCGCGTCGGCATGCGCCAGGCCGTGGACCAGGGCGGCGCTCTTCGCGGCCGCCCGCACCGCGTCCCCGTGCGGCAGGGTCGCCGGCAGCGCGGCGCGCGCGCGCTTCGTCTCCACGGTGAAGTCCGGGACGGCGAACACCAACGCGAGCGACGGGTGAATCGGGAGCGGCGTTACGATCAGGCCGTCCGGCCCCCGCAGCACGAGGTTGGCGCCGCCGAAAACGGCGGGTGCGACATTGTCCGGATGGCCTTCGAGGTCGCTGCACAGCTCTGCCAGTCCCGCCGCGTCGAGGCTCAGCTCGAGCAGCGCCGTGGCCGCCGCTGCCCCCGCGACCGTCGCGGCCGCCGAGGAGCCGAGTCCCCGCGCCACGGGAATGTCGGAGTCGGCGGCCAGCGCCAGGCCCGTGGGCACCTCCTGCCCGGCCCGCCGGCAGGCGGCGGCGAAGCCGCGATACAGCAGGTCCGCCTCCGGCGCCGTGTCGAGGGTCCGGAGCGTCCCGCCGCGCTCGATTGCAATGGAGCCTCCGGCCGCGTCGCGCCCCGCCCGGGCGGTGACGCGGAGCCAGCGCCCGACGGCCACCCCCACGCAGTCGAACCCGGCGCCCAGATTGGACGTCGAGCCGGCCACCCGCACGGTCACGCTCGCTCGCATCCCCGGTCTCTTTCGGGAAACAGAAAAGCCCGCGCAATGCCACGCCGCGGGCAATCACCACGACCACTTCGGTTGTAAGTTGATACATACCGCGCGCGTCCGACAGGGTCAAGGAGGATCCATGGCGAAAATCCGGGTAGGCATTCTCGGTGCGACCGGCGCCGTGGGCCAGCGCTTCCTGCAGCTGCTCGACCGCCACCCGCAGTTCGCCGTGACGGCACTGGCGGCATCCGATCGCTCGCAGGGCAGGCCATACGTGGAGGCGTGCACCTGGCGGCTGCCCGGCGACCCACCGTCCAATGCGGCGGCCCTGGTCGTCCAGGCCCCCGAGCCGCCCCTGGCGTGCGACCTCGTGTTCTCAGGGCTGCCGGCCGACGTCGCGGGGCCGATCGAGACCGGGTTTGCGCAGGCCGGGTATCCCGTGATCAGCAACTCGTCGTCCCACCGCATGGACGACGACGTGCCGCTCCTGGTGCCCGAGGTGAACCCGGACCATCTGGCGCTGCTCAAGGCTCGCTCGGGGCGGGGATTCATCGTGACGAATCCCAACTGCTCGACGGTGATGATCGCGCTCGCGCTGGCGCCGCTCGCCGCGCGCTTTGGCCTCGAAGCGGTCGTCGTCACGACGCTCCAGGCGCTCTCGGGCGCGGGATACCCCGGGGTCGCCTCCCTCGACATCACCGACAACGTGGTGCCCTTCATCGCGAACGAAGAGGAAAAGATCGAGCGGGAGACGCGGAAGATCCTCGGCCGCCTGAACGGTGGTCGGATCGCACCCGGGGAGTTCGCGGTGAGCGCGCAATGCCATCGGGTGAACGTGGTGGACGGGCACATGGCGGCGGTGCGGGTGAAGCTCGCCCGCGCGGCGGAGCCGGCGGAGGTACGCGAGGCGTTCGCGTCGTTCACCGCGCTGCCCCAGGAGCTGCGCCTCCCCAGCGCCCCGGAGCGCCCCATCGTCGTGCGCGACGAGCCCGATCGCCCGCAGCCGCGGCTCGACCGCGACGCCGGTGGGGGCATGAGCATCAGCGTGGGCCGGATCGCCCGCGATAGCGTGCTGGGGCACCGCTTCGTCGCGCTGAGCCACAACACGATCCGGGGCGCCGCCGGAGCGGCGATCCTGAACGCCGAGCTGTTGCTGGCGAAGGGGTACCTGCACCCGGGCGACTAGCCCTCCGCTTATAATAGAAGCCTCTGATCCACGCCCACGTCGTGCTCAACCCCGCGGCCGGTCGCGGCGCGGCGGCCCGCGCGCTCGATCCCATCGCGCGCGAGTTCCACCACCAGGGATGGTCGGTGGAGGTGGAGCGCACCGAACGGCCGGGCCACGGCGCGGAGCTCGCGGCGCGTGCGGTGCAGGCGGGGGCGCAGCGGATCGTGGCCGTGGGCGGCGACGGCACCGTGCACGACGTGGCGAACGGGTTGCTGCGTCACGGGCGGGGCGGGGACGTCGCGCTCGGTGTCGTGCCGATCGGCAGCGGCAACGACTTCGCGAAGCTCGTGGGCGTGTATCGACACAGCCCGGTGCGGGCGGTGCGGCGGCTCGTCACCGCCGCCCAAACGGCCCGGTTCGACGCCGGTCTGGTGTGCGACGAGTACTTCGTGAACAGCGTGGGGTTCGGCTTCGGGCCGGAGGTCGTGCGCGTGCGGAACGCCATGCCGGGACTCTCGGGCTTCGCCTCGTATTTCGTGCCGGTGTTGCGCGCGTTCGCGCGCTTTCGCCCGCCGCGCCTCGAGGTGCGGGCGCGCGGGTTCGCGGAGACGGGGAACATGATGATGGTGGAGGTGTGCAATGGCACGACCGCCGGCGGCAGCTATCGGTTCGCCCCCGACGCGCAGCCGGGAGACGGCCGCCTGGACGTGTGTCTCGTGCGGCGCGTCTCGCTGCTGCGGTTCCTTATGGCGCTGCCGCGCGTGATGCGCGGGACGCACGCCACGATGCGGGAGGTCGCGCTGTTTCAGACCCGAGAGGTCGCCATCCGCTCGCTCGATGGGCCGCTGCTGCTGCACGTGGACGGCGAGCTGCGCGAGCCGGACGCGAGGGAATGCACGGTGCGCGTGGAGCCGGGGAGGCTGAAGGTGATGGTGGCGCGATGAGGAGGGCGATCCGCGGAGGTGCATGCGTGGTGGCGCTTCTGTCCATTTGTCCGGCCGTCCACCTGTCCGCTCAGGTTCCCGACACGACACCGCCGCCGCTCGTCACCACCGGCGCGCTCGTCGTTCCCACCGACACGACGCACCACATCCGGCCGATGGGGGCGTTCCTCCGCTCGCTGCTTCTGCCAGGGTGGGGGCAGGCGGCGACGGGCCGGCACGTCACCGGCGCGCTGTTCGCGACTTGGGAAGGCGTTGCCGCGATGATGACCCTCAAGGCCCAATCGGAAATGCACTATCTCAAGGAAACGGGCTCGTCGCTCGTCGTTGCGAAACGGCAGCAAGTCCAGGACTGGACCGTGCTCTGGGTCTTCAATCATCTCTTCTCGGGGGCCGAGGCGTTCGTCTCGGCGCACCTGCAGGATTTTCCCAAGGACTTAAAGATTCGGGCGTTCCCGGGCGGGGTCGGGATCAGCCTGCCGGTGCCCCGGCCGTGAACCCGGCACCGCTCGGCGTGTTCGATTCCGGCATCGGGGGACTCACCGTCGCCCGGGCGGTGTTCGAGCGCCTGCCGCAGGAGTCGGTGATCTATTTCGGCGACACGGCGCGCGTCCCCTACGGCCCCAAGTCGCCTGACACGGTGCGCCGGTACTCGGGCGAGATTCTCGCCTACCTGCTCGAGCGCGGCGTGAAGGCGCTGGTCGTCGCCTGCAACACCATCAGTGCGCAGGCGCTCGACTTTCTGAAGGAACGCTCGCCCGTGCCGCTGGTCGGGGTGATCGAGCCGGGGGCGCGCGCGGCGGTGCAGGGCACGAGGTCGGGGAAAATCGGCGTGATCGGCACGGCGGGGACGATCGCGAGCGGCGCCTACGAGCGCGCCATCAAGCAGCTCCGGCCCGACGCCGCGGTGTGCGTCCAGGCCTGTCCGCTGTTCGTGCCGCTGGTCGAAGAGGGATGGTTCGACCACTCCGCCACCGAGCTGATCGCGCGGGAATATCTCGCGCCGCTCGAGCGCGCCGGCGTGGACGTGCTGGTGCTGGGTTGCACCCACTACCCCCTCTTGAAGCCCTTGCTCGCCCGGGTGCTGGGCCCGGCGGTGACGCTCGTGGACTCGGCCGAGGAGACCGCGAAAGTGGTGGCCGAGGAGCTGACGCGAAGCGGGCTCGCGGCTCCGCCAGGTAATCGCCCGATGCACCGCTTCGTGGTGTCGGACGACGAGCCGCATTTCCGCAAGGTGGGAGCGAGGTTTCTAGGAGAGAAGCTGCAGCACGTTGAAGTCGTTCCACTGGGTTGACCACGTTAGTGAAACGTCTTTAACTCGACGCCGTCTTTCGTTACGACCGCATACCGTCCATCGTCCAAGAACGCTCCGGGATTCAGATACGCCCTTCCGTTCGGCAGTTGCGACAGCGCCGGACGATGGGTGTGAGCGAGAATCACGAGCTCCAGGTCCGGCCGGCGCGCGAGCAGCTGCTCGGCGTACTGCGCCTGCGCCCGCTCGGCCCGGTCGAGCACGGCCCGGTCGCGGGTGTTGTCCGCGAGCTTGCGGGAAAGCTGGTGCGCGATCCAGAAGCCCACGTCGGGGTGGAGCGCCCGGAACGCCCGGATCGTCACCCGGTGACGCGTGATCTGGTGCATCAGGCGGGCGCTCCAGTGCTGCTCCGTCAACCCGTCGCCGTGGGCCACGAAGGCGCGGCGACCCGCCACGTCGAGCTCGGCTTCCCCGGGGTGGAAGGCGATGCCCAGGTCGTGGATGAGAAAGTCGCCGCCCCACCGATCGTGGTTGCCGCCCACGAACGTGATGGGCACGCCGCGGGTCCGCAGGGCGTGGAGCTTCGCGACCGTGCCGAAGTGACGGCGCGGGATCACCGAGCCGTACTCGAACCAGAAGTCGAACAGATCGCCGTTGATGAGGAGCGCGTCCCCGAGATCCGGCACTGCATCGAGGAAGCGATGAAACACGGCTGCGACCGCGGGCGGGACCTGGCCGAGATGCGCGTCGGCGACGACGACCACGCGGGAGGTGGGGAGGGGCACGGCCCCCAAGCTAGGAATCGCGGAGAAGTGCCGCAAGCGCTATTTTGCGCGCGCGTGATCAGCTCGATAACCCTGCGCGTCAACTATTCCGAGACGGACCAGATGGGCGTGGTGTACCACGCCAACTACCTGATCTGGTTCGACCGCGCGCGCACCGAGCTGATGCGCGAGACGGGGCTGACCTACAAGGAGCTCGAGCAGCAGGGCGTTTACCTCGCCGTCTCCGAAGTCAACATCCGCTACCGCGCCGCCGCCCGCTACGACGACCTGGTGCAGGTGCGCTGCTGGGTGCGCGAGCTCGCGTCCCGGCGCGTCACCTTCGGCTACGCGGTCGAGCGGGCGGGGACGGGCGAGCTGCTCGCGACGGGCGTGACGTCGCTCGTCTCCCTCACCCACCAACACACCGTGACGCGCATCCCGCAGCATGTCCTCGACCTGCTCAGGCCGATTCCGGATCCGGTGCGCCTCTAGGGCGCTCGCGCTGTCGCTCACGGCCGTGTCGCTGTGCGGCCCCGCCGCGGCGCAACGGGACCAGGGTGTGGCGGACGAGTTGGCCCGCCTCCTCGCCGCCGCGGACACGCGCGTGTACGACACGGCGCTGTTCCGCGAGACGCTCCATCATTCCGACCCGTTCGTGCGGCGCCAGGCGGCGCTCGCCGCGGGGCGGATCGGCGATACGCAGGCGCTGGACCCGCTCGTCGCCGCACTCGGGGACTCGGCCCCGGCCGTGCAGGCCGCGGCGGCGTTCGCACTCGGCTTGCTGAGGCAACCTCGCGCCATCGCCGCCCTGCTTGCGGTCGCCCCCGTACAACCAGAGGCCGTCACCGCGATCGCCAAGACGGGCGGGGACGAGTCGGCCGCGGCGCTGACTGATCTCCTGGGATCCGGCGCGTCGGCCCCCGCGGTGCAGCGCGCCGCGCTGCTCGAAGCGTGGCGCCTCGGCGCGCGCGCGCCGATCGCGGCGTTGATGACGCACGCCCGGAATGCCGATCCCGGCGCGCGCCGCAACGCGGTCTACGCGCTCGCCCGGCTCCGCACGGTGCGCGGCGCGCCGACGCTGGTCGAGGCGCTGGCCGACGCCGAGGCCTCGGTGCGCGCCGCGGCGCTGCGGGGATTGAGCCGCGTGCTCACCGACAGCGCGCACGTCTCCCCGCAGGACGTGGTGCGCCGCATCAGGCCGCTCTTGGGCGATGGCGATGCGCACGTGCGCGTGAATGCGCTCCGCGCGCTCGCCACGTTTCACGACAGCGCCCTCGCCGCGCTGGCGCTGCCGCTCGCGGCGGACCCGGATCTGAACGTTGCCGTCCAGGCGGAGACGACGCTCGGCGTGCTCGGCGGCGCGCGGGCCGTCGCGGCGCTCCAGCCCGGACTGGCGAGCGCGACGTTCGCGCTCCGGCGGCAGGCGGCGATCGCGCTCGCCCAAGCGGATAGCGCCGCCGGCGTGGCGGCCGCGACGGCCCTCCTCACGGGCGGGGCGGACTGGCGCTGGCGCAGCGTCGCTGCCGAAGCGCTCGGAGCGGCACGAGACCGCGGCCGGCTCGAGGCGCAGCTCGCTGATCCCGACGGCCGCGTGGCGGTCCGGGCACTGCAGGCGCTGCAGCGTCTGGTGCCCGACAGCGACTCGAGCCTGAGCCCGCGCGCGCGCTCGCTGCTCCAGCATGCCGACGCCGCGGTCCGCAGCGTCGCCGCCGATCTACTCGCGCGTCGCCCGGTCCTGGATGACGTCGACCGGCTGACCGACGCGTACCTGCGCGCGGCGGCCGACTCGTTCAACGACGCTCGCCTTTCGGCGGTCGCGGCGCTCGCCGCCATCGCCGGCACGGGGCCAGACGCCCGGACGGCCGTGGCGACGCGCTTCGTGGCGCGTGTGCCCCGCGCGGATGACTACCTCGCGCGCCGGCTCGCGGCGGAAAAGCTGCCGGACGCCGCCGCGCGCTGGGGTCCGGTGGCCCCGATCGCCACGGGCCGCCCGCTCGCAGACTATCGCGCCGTCGCGCGACGCTATCTCCTGCCCGCGCGGCGCGGCAGGCCGGGTCCCCGGGTCACCATCGAGACCGAGCGGGGCCCCGTCGTGGTGGAGCTGCTCCCCGCCGAGGCGCCCCTGACGGTCGCGGCCTTCCTGTCTCTCGTGGACCGGCGCTACTTTGACGGATCGACCTGGCACCGCGTGGTCCCGAACTTCGTCGTGCAGGATGGCGACCCGAGAGGCGACGGATGGGGCGGCCCCGGCTTCGCGTTGCGCGACGAAGTGAACCCAGTGCGCTACGAGACGGGCACGGTCGGCATGGCGCTCTCGGGGCCCGACACGGGCGGCAGTCAGTTCTTCATTACGCACTCGCCGCAGCCGCATCTGGACGGCACCTACACGGTGTTCGGCCGGGTGGTCTCGGGGCTCGGGGCGCTCGATGCGATCGGGCAGGGCGAGCGCATTCGGAGCATCCATCGGTGACCGCTTCCGGGTTTAACTGTTGAGACCGCAACGTTTTCCGCTTGACCCGCGGATAGCACTCTCCTACATTGCCGCCTGTGCGCTGCTGGCCGGCTGCCCGCGCCCGCCTGGGCCGTTGGTGCCGCAGCCGCTGGCCCGGGTGGATCGGGACTCCGCCGTCGCGTGGAGTCGGGCCACGCTGCCGACGCACTACACCGCGCTCCGGTTCCGGTGGAAGTATCAGGACGACCAGAAGCGGTGGGGCGGGCGCGGTCAGGCGCGCCTCGCACCGCCGGATTCGTTGCGGTTCGATTACGTGGGGCCGCTGGGATTCGGCGCGGGCGCCGCTGCGATCGTCGCCGATTCGACGATCTGGGCGGATCCGGAGAAGAACTTCCGCTCGTTGGTCCCGGCGGTGCGGATGCTGTGGGCGGCGCTCGGCATCGCGCGGCCACCGGCGCCGGACGCGCTGGTATTCGGCAGTGGTGGCGCCGATTCGAGCGTCCGGCTCTGGCGGTTCGCGCAGGATGGTGACACGCTCGACTACCGCGACACGCGCGGCGGCGCGCGCGTGCTCGAGGCGGAGTGGCGGCGAGAGGGCAAGGTGTTGGCGCGCAGCCGCACCGAATTCGACGCTCAGCGGATGCCGGCGCGCGCCCGCATGGATTTTCCGGAGGAGAGGGCTCGGTTTGAGCTTACGGTGGTCTCGGTGGACACGGCCGCGGTGCTCGATCCTGCGATTTGGCGCGGGCGCCGTTAGCGCGCTCGGCCTCGCGCTCAGCGGTTGCCTGTACGGCTTCGCCGGCGGCGGCCTGCCGAACATCAAGACCGTCGCCATTCTGCCGTTCGACAACCAGACCGCCGAGCCGGCGCTCACGAAGGAAGTGAACGACGCGGTGCTCGAAGCGTTCCAGCGTCGGCTCGGGCTCCGGATCGCGGGGGAGAGCAACGCGGACGCGGTGGTGCGCGGCAAGGTCACCCGCTACGACCCCGACATGCCGGCAGCGTACCGGGCGGGCCAGGGCCGCACCGATGTCACGCAGCGCCAGGTCCAGATCAGCATCGACGTCGAGATTCTCGATCAGCGGGAAGGCAAGACGCTGTGGCAGCGGCAGGGGCTCAGTGAGACCGGCGACTACGCGCCGCCCCAGGAAGCCGCGGGCCGCAAGATCGCTCTCGAGAAGCTCGTCAACGACCTGGTCGACGGGGCCCAGTCGCAATGGTGACGCGCGTGCTCCGCGGCCGGCGCGGCGCCAGCTCCACCGGCTGCCTCGTCTCGCTGCTCTTTCTGGTCGGGGCGTTGTACTACGGCGTCAACATCGGTGAATTGTTCTTCCGGTACTATCGCCTGCTCGACGAGATGCAGACCCAGGCCCAGCTTGCCCCCTCCCTCGACGACGGCACGATCCGCCGCCGCATCCAGGCCGCCGCGCAGGATATCGGTCTCCCGCCCGAGGCCCAGCAGATTAAAATCGCGCGGCGGGCGTCGCCGCGGGAGATCGTGATCGAGACCGAGTACAGCGAGACCGTCCAGCTCCCGCTGTTCAACCACACCTTCAACTTCCATCCCAAGGCGACGCAGCCGCTTTAGCCCGCCCCTGTGGGCCCTGGCCGCAGGCCTGCCCCTCGTGCTCGGGGCGGCCGGCGAGATCGACGTCGCCCGCTTTTTCACGGTGTTCGCGATCATGCTGCTCGCCGCGAAGTTCGCGGGCGAGGCATTCGAGCGCCTGGCGCAGCCGGCCGTGATGGGCGAGCTCCTGGCGGGCATCCTGCTCGGCGCCGGGTTCCTCAAGGTCATCCCGATCGGCGCCGACGATCCGCTCACGCCGGTGTTTCGGCTGCTCGCCCAGGTCGGGGTCGTCGTGCTGTTGTTCGAGATCGGGCTCGAGACCGATCTCAAAGCCATGATGCGGGTGGGGACCGCCGCGACGGCGGTCGCGGTCGTGGGTGTCGCGGTGCCGTTCGTCCTGGGCTTCCTGTACTGGCGCTCCGGCTGGCACGGGTACGAGCACACGTCCGCCGACCCGCTGACGACCGCCATCTTCGTGGGCGCGACCCTCACCGCCACCTCGGTCGGGATCACCGGGCGCGTGCTCAAGGACCTCCAGGTGCTGCACAGCCTGGAGGCGCGCCTGATCCTGGGTGCCGCCGTGATCGACGACGTCATCGGTCTCGTGATCCTGGGCGTGGTCTCGGGACTCGCGGCCGGGACGGCGTTCAGTTTGCAGGGCGCGCTGCGCATCCTCGGTGTGGCGGTCGCGTTCCTGTTTGTAGCCCTGTGGGTCGGGCTCAAGCTCGCCCCACGCCTGTTCGGCGTGGTCGACCGAATGCGGGTGCGCGGCATGCTGGTCGTGTCGGCCTTCGCGTTCCTGCTGTTGCTCTGTGTGCTGGCCGATCGCGCCGGCACGGCGCTCATTATCGGGGCGTTTGCCGCGGGGCTCATCCTGTCCGAAACGAACCAATTCGACAACATCAAGGACCAGATCAAGCCGGTCGCCGACATCTTCACCCCGATCTTCTTCCTGAACATCGGCGCCGCCGTGGACCCGCGTGCGTGGAACCCGTTCCTGCCCGAGAGCCATCAGACCCTGGCGATCGGCGGCACCCTGCTCGCCATCGCCATTGTCGGCAAATTCGCGAGCGGTTGGGCAGTCCCGTGGCGGCGGTTCAACCGGCCGGCGGTCGGCGTGGGGATGGCCCCGCGCGGTGAGGTAGGGCTGATCTTCGCGCAGATCGGGTTGACGGCGGGCATTCTCTCGGGCCGGCTGTTCAGCGCCATCCTGTTCGTCGTGATCGCCACGACGCTCGTGACGCCGCCGCTGTTGCAGTGGACCCTGCGGGGGCGGGGCGCCACGCTCGACCAGGACTCGGTTCCGTGAGCACCGGCGAGAAGGTGCGCACGCTCGCGGACGCCGCGCGGTGGCGCGAGCGGCAGAGGGGTCCCGTCGTGTTCACGAACGGCGTGTTCGACCTGCTGCACGTCGGGCATGTGGCGCTGCTGGAAGCGGCGCGCGCCGAGGGCGGGGCGCTGGTAGTGGCCGTGAACAGCGACGCGTCGGTGCGAGGGCTGGAGAAGGGGGCCGACCGCCCCATTGTGCCCGAGCGGGAGCGGGCCCGCCTGCTCGCCGCGCTCGCCTGCGTGGATTGCGTCGTGTTGTTCGACGAGGAGACGCCGCTCGTGCTGATCGAGCGGCTCCGCCCCGATGTGCTCGTGAAGGGGGCGGACTATGCGCGCGCCGCCATCGTCGGAGGGGACCAGGTCGAAGCGTGGGGCGGGCGGGTGGTACGCGCGCCGCTCGTCCCCGGCGCATCGACGACGGCGCTGCTCGCGCGGCTGCGCGGCAAGCCTGCATGAATGAGTCCGCGATGAAGCTGTTGGTCGCCACCCGCAACGAGGGTAAGATCCGGGAGATCCGTGACCTGTTCACCGGTCTTCCGTTTCAGCTGACCTTCCCGATGGACCAGTTCCTCGAGCGGCTACCGGATGAAGCCGATCTCGAGCGCGGCACGAGCTTCGCCGAGAACGCGGTCGCCAAGGCGCGCTACTTCGCGAAGCGCGGTACTATCGCGACGCTCGCCGAGGACTCAGGGCTCGAGGTGGACGCGCTCGACGGGGCGCCGGGGGTGTTCTCCGCGCGTTGGGCGCAGATGCATGCGGCGGGGTCGGGAGACGCGGCGAACAACGCGCTGCTGCTCGAGCGGCTGGCGGGCGTTCCCGACGAGCAGCGTACGGCGCGCTACCGCTGCGTGGTGGCGTATCTCGAGACGCCGCTCGCCAAGCCGCAGCTGGTCGAGGCGACGTGCGAGGGACGGATTCTGTCGCAACCACGCGGCAGTGGTGGCTTCGGCTACGATCCGCTGTTCTTGTCGAGCGATCTCGGGCTGAGCTTCGCCGAGGCGCCGATGCCGGCGAAGCAGCGCGTGTCGCATCGCGGGCGGGCGATCCGGGCGCTGGTGGAGGTGTTGGTGCGGCGCTCGAAGTAGCGAATCAGACGCAACGTTGCGCCCGATTCGACCACAAGAGCTGCACCGTGTAAGGCCCCAGCTTTTTGTTCTGCCAGGCGCACACGTCCCCGATCTCACCCTGACTGTCGTCGTACCATCCTTGCGGGGGGACCGGATCGGTCACCGCTTCGGCCAGCTCGTGCGAGCAGATCGAGGTGAGCGCGTCGGGTGGCCCGACGCTACCCAGGCAACCGGCGCAGTTGGGGTAGGGGACCACCGCGTAGAAGATTTTGGTATCGATGTGGTCGTGGTAGCCGCAGAACGCCTGGCACGAGCGGTCGCCGCCCGCGACGACCGAGACGCCGGGCGGGAGCAAGACGAAATACAGGGTGTTCGGCGCCACGGCAGGAAAGGCTGTCTTGCCGGAGAGTTGCTTCTGGAGCATCTGGCGGATGGCGGAGTCGGTCACATTGGGTCCGGGTTCGGGCGAGGTGACGGTCGTCGTCCCGACCCACCGGCCCCGGCCGATCTTGTACGGTGGCGCGTCGTACTCGCCCAGCTGGTCCACGTACGGACTCGCGACGATAAACCGAAAGAAGTCGTTCAGGGTGGTGATCACGCTCTGCTGAGCGGTCGTGTTCCACGCCTGTCCCCAGTATGCCGTGAAGACTTCGACGGCGGCGAGCAGCGGGCCGCCGCGGTAGGTGAGCTCGGTCCCGGGGGGCGCCTTGATCCCGGGAGCAGGAGCGACGAGTTCCTTCGGGACCCAGAGGGGAACGATACGGACGTGGTCGTCGAGGGCGGGCGGGACCGCCCGGCGCGGGCCGGGAGAATGTTTGGGGGTCATGGCGATTAGGTACCCCGCGCGTGGCTTTTTGGCGTGGCGTCACTAGGTTGTTAGCAGCGTTTCGGTGCGTCTGTTGTGTGCGTCTGTGCGTCTGCCCTGTTTACTGGGGCCTAGCATTACAGCGGGGCGTAGCGCAGTCCGGTAGCGCGTCTGGTTTGGGACCAGAAGGTCCCGGGTTCAAATCCCGGCGCCCCGA
>Ga0137418_10001599_pt1 | contig 20898 bp, 19 predicted proteins | sample CZODoug3_1_2_16f_FD_122242 | JGI IMG/M metagenome (GOLD analysis project Ga0137418, IMG submission 122242) | Vadose zone soil fungal communities from Angelo Coast Range Reserve, California, USA - CZODoug3_1_2_16fungal (Hybrid Assembly) | ecosystem: Environmental > Terrestrial > Soil > Vadose...
GATTCGTCAGGGCGCTTTTATTTTCGCCTACGCTCAACTCCGCTGTCCGCGCGCCTTCCAGCCGGCTGCAACTTCTGGGTCCCCGCAGCATCTATCTATACAGTGTTACGATAGTGCCGTCCGGCGGCGCGAGCTTCGGTTGGCGCCGCACATCTTTTGGAGGAATCATGGCAAGCACCGCAATTCTGGAAGTGACTGACGCGAACTTCGACCAGGAAGTTCTCAAGTCCGACCAGCCCGTCTTGATCGATTTTTGGGCCGTTTGGTGTGGCCCCTGTAAGGCCCTGTCGCCGATCGTCGACGAAGTCGCCGCCAGCTATAGCGGCAAGGTGAAGGTTGCGAAGATGAACGTGGATCAGAACCCCGGCACCCCGGGACGCTACGGTATCCGCGGAATTCCCACCTTGCTGCTGTTCAAAGGCGGCCAGGTGAAGGAACAGATCGTCGGCTACGTTCCGCGCGAGACGATTGAAAAGACCCTCGACAAGCACATGGGGTAGTTGATTTTCGCCAGAGACAAACGCCCGGCGCAGGCCGGGCGTTTTCGTGTCTCGCAGATTCCGAAACTATGCGTACTTTCTCATCACGCCAATCACCCGTCCCTGCAACTGCACAGCCACAGCCGGAACGATAATCGGTTTCATCGCCGCATTCGACGGCTGCAGCCGGATTTTGTCGCCTTCTTTGTAAAACCGCTTCAAGGTGCTGTCCGATCCGTCCACCAGCGCCGCCACAATATCTCCGTTGTGCGCCGTTTTCGTCTTCTCTACCAGCACGTAGTCGCCGTCGACAATATGCTCGTCCTGCATCGATTCTCCGCGCACTTGCAGGACGAAGACTTCCTTCGATTGCACAAAGTCTGCCAGCGAAATGGTCTCGGGCGTTTCCACCGCTTCGATCGGCATGCCGGCCGCGATACGTCCCATCAAGGGCAGACGAATCTCAGCATTCACGGGCGCACCCGCGACCCCAGCCATGCCCATCGCCTGCTTCAACTTGCCCTTTACCGGCAGCAAATCGATCGACCGGCTGCGGTTGTAGCCGCGCTTGAGCAGGCCTTTGGTTTCCAGATTCGAAATGTGTTTGTGCACCGTCGCCAGGGAATTCAGCCCCATGCCGCCCCCAATTTCCTCAAACGAAGGCGAGTAACCCTTCTCCTGCACGAAGCGCGCGATGTAGTCGTAAACCTGCCGTTGCCGCCGTGTAATGGCCATGGCTGTTATTGTTAGCGAATAAAAGGCGAATGTCAAGAGGAAGGTGGCCACAGCGTCAACAGAAGCGGCCAGACTTCTCCGCTTCATGACTTGAGGCCTGCCGGCCTCAAATGGCGCTTTCGCGTTTCCGCGGCGTACTCTGGCTGAAACGAAACTGCCGTCTTACGCACTAATCAACAGATCTCAGCGAGGTGGCCCTATGACCGGGAGAATGTGTCGATTCTGCTTTGCCCTGGTGACGATCGTCTTCTGGGTGGCATGCACGAAACCGCCCAATTATCCCACGAAACCCATTGAACTCAAGTACTACGCACCCGGGCCGTGGGCGGTGACCGTCCAGGCAGGTGGCGCCTGTTGTGATTCTTCGGGCAACAAGTTCGACCTTTACTATCCAACGAATCTGGGCGCCGGTGGATTCCTGCATCCCATTCTCACGTGGGGAAATGGCTCTTTCGCAACGCCCATCCAATACGACTATTTTCTGCGACACATGGCATCCTGGGGTTTTGCGGTCATCGCTACGGAAGATCAGGAAACCGGCGTAGGCCAGACCATCCTGGATGGCGCGAAGTTCATGGTGCACGCGAATGGCGATTCTGCGAGCCCGTTCTTTCACCAGCTCAACGTCAGCCAGATCGGGGCTTTCGGCCATTCGCAAGGCGCAGGAGGTGCGGGCAACGCCTTGATCAAGTCTGCAGGTCTGATAAAAACGGTGATTCCGATTGAGTTGCCGGCGCGAATCTGGTGTACCCTCGGCTCCAACTGCTTCGATCCCGCGCACCTCAGTTCCGGATCCGTCTTCTTCATTGATGGTTCGGCAGATTTCATTTCACCGCCCACCCAGTCTCCGCAAACTCCCGGCGAGCAATCCGTCGAAGCGTTCTATAATGCGACGCCCAACAGCATCCTCAAGGTTAAGGGGACTCTATTGGGGCCTAGTCACAATGATGTACAGGGCCAGCCGGACTGCTCCCATGCAGCGATCCCCTGTATCAACGGCGTTTATGGATACCTGGGTTATCCGACGGCTTGGTTTATGTACCACCTACAGGGTGACGCACTGGCCCACGGAGCATTTGTGAATGGAACCGGTGAAATGTTCTCAGAAACCAAGAACTGGGAGTTCGTGGCCAGCAACCTACCTTAGCGGACGAAACCGCGGACGCGAATTTTTTCGAGGGCTCTTTCTTGGACAGGTTCTCTGGAAAAGGCGATGGCCCATCCCCGCGATTCGATGATCGACGGAGAGTTGGCCTTCCCATTCCTCCCGCTCACTTCCTTCCGCTACCGTTTCCTGTATTATGACTAGCTCTGGGGTCGAAGTACGGCGGACGGGGAAATCGTCCGTGCGGAAAGGACAATCGGTTTGATTATCGGCGTCCCGAAGGAGATTTACCCGGGCGAGCGGAGGGTGTCGCTGGTTCCGCTGGTGGTACCCACTCTCACCAAAGCTGGATTTGAAGTTGCTGTTGAAAGCCGCGCGGGCGTGGAAGCTGGCTATCCCGACAATCTGTATGCCGACAAAGGCGCAAAGGTCGTGCCCACGCGCGCTGAGCTTTTCCAGACCGCCGACATCATCACGCAGGTGCTTTGTTACGGCGCGAACGATGTTACCGGCAAGGCCGACATTCCGCTGTTGCGCAGAGATCAGATTCTGATTGGATTTCTGAGGCCCTTGGGATCTCTCGAAGTCGTCCAGCAGATCGCCGCGACTGGCGCCATGGCGTTTGCCGTCGAGTTGATGCCGCGTACCACCCGAGCCCAGGCCATGGACGCGCTTTCCACCATGGCGTCGATCGCCGGCTACAAGTCCGTCCTCATCACCGCCGACACGCTGCCCAGAATTCTTCCCATGATGACCACGGCCGCGGGAACGGTAACCCCGGCCCGTGTTCTGATTCTGGGCGTGGGCGTTGCCGGACTACAAGCCATCGCCACGGCACGCCGCCTGGGCGCGGTGGTATCGGCTTACGATGTTCGTCCCGCCGTCAAGGAGCAAGTGCAAAGCCTCGGCGGACGCTTCGTCGAACTGCCCATTGAAGCCGCGAACGCCCAAGACGCCCGCGGATACGCGACGGCGCAGGACGAAAGCTTCTACCAGCGCCAACGCGAACTGCTCGGCAAAGTCGTTGCTGAAAACGATATCGTCATCACCACCGCCGTCATCCCGGGCAAGAAAGCGCCCGTGCTCGTCACCGCCGACATGGTCAAGGGCATGATCCCGGGTTCCGTCATTCTCGATCTCGCAGCCGAGCGCGGCGGCAACTGCGAGTTGACCAAGCCGGGCGAGACTTCGATGCAGCACGGCGTCACCATGATTGGGCGCTACAACATCGCCGGCACGGCTCCGTACCATGCCAGCCAGCTCTATGCGCGCAACCTGACGAATTTCCTCCTTCACCTCGTCAAAGGGCAAAAGCTTGTTCTAAATCTAGAAGACGAAATCGTCCGCGACACTTTGCTCACGCAGGGCGGGGAAGTGGCCAACGCCCGCGTCCGTGAATTTTTCTCTCTGTCGGTTTTAGCCGCGCAGGGAAAAGCCTAGCGCGTTCATCTCACAGCGCAGGAGGAATGATGCCGTCGAATCTAATCGATAGTCTTTACATCTTCATGCTGGCCGGCTTCGTCGGCTTCCTGGTCATCCGCCGCGTCTCACCTCTGCTGCATACACCATTGATGTCTCTGACCAACGCGCTCGATGCCATCGCCGTTGTCGGAGCGATTGTGCTGGCAGGCGAACACAAGAGCACCTTCGCCACCGTTCTCGGCACCATCGCGGTGGTGGCAGCAACCTGCAACATCGTCGGCGGCTTTATCATCACCGACCGCATGTTGAAGATGTTCAAGAGCAGCCGACCTACGAAGTAAGCAGCCATCATGACCCAACAAGCCCTGATTCTCTACACCATCGAATTCATTTACCTCATCGCCAGCGTGCTCTTCATTTTCTCGCTGCACTGGATGAGTTCTCCGGCCACGGCCCGGCGCGGCGTGTTCGCAGGCGAAATTGGCATGCTGCTCGCCATCTGCGGCACGTTGCTGCACAGGGACATCGTCGAGTGGAAGTATATTGTCGCCGCGCTCGTGCTGGGCAGCATCATTGGTATTCCGCTGGGCAAGGTCCAGATGACAGCCGTCCCCCAGCGGACTGCGCTCAGTCACGCCTTCGGCGCGCTCTGCGTCACACTGGTCGGCACCGCCGAATTTTACCTGCAATCCCCCAACATTACTCCGTTCATGATGGTCGTTCTCGGTATGGAAGTCATCCTGGGGTCGCTCACCTTCACCGGCAGCCTGATGGCAGCGGGCAAGTTGCAGGAGATTCTGCCGCAGCGGCCCATCACTTACAAAGGCCAGAACATCGTCAACCTAACATTCCTGGCCATCGCGGTGGGGATCGCCGGCTATCTCGTCGCGCATCCCGGGGCGACGGCACTGTTCCCGCTCATGGTCTTCATCCCGCTTGTCTTCGGCGTGCTCATGATCATTCCCATCGGCGGCGCGGACATGCCAACGGTGATCTCCCTGTTGAATTCCTATGCCGGCCTTTCCGCCGCGGCCATGGGTTTCGTGCTCAATAACAAACTCCTCATCATTGCAGGTGCGCTCGATGGGTCCTCCGGCTTCGTTCTCTCCGTCATCATGTCGAAGGCGATGAACCGGTCGTTCTCGAACGTGCTCTTCGGCGCCTTCGGCCAGGTGCAAGCCGCCGCCGCCGCCACCGGCGAGCAGAAGACGGCCCGCAGCGCCACCGCCGAAGAAGCCGCCAGTATTCTTTCCGCCGCCAACAAAGTCGTCATCGTTCCCGGCTACGGTATGGCGGTCGCGCAAGCGCAGCACAAGGTCCGCGAGATGTACGACGCGCTCACCAAGAAAGGCGTCGATGTCAAATTCGCCATCCACCCCGTTGCCGGACGCATGCCCGGCCACATGAACGTTCTTCTCGCCGAAGCCGACGTCCCCTATGACCGGCTCATCGAAATGGACGAAATCAACGGCGACTTCACGCAGACCGACGTCGCGCTAATCATTGGCGCCAACGACGTAACCAACCCCGCTGCCCGCACCGATGCCTCCAGCCCCATTTTCGGCATGCCAATCCTCGACGTGGACAAAGCGCGCACGGTCATGGTGATCAAGCGCGGCATGAGTCCCGGTTTCGCCGGCATCGATAACCCGCTCTACTACGACGACAAGACGCTAATGCTGTTCGGCGACGCTAAGGCGTTCGTAAACAACATTGTCCGCGAACTCAGCGGCGGCGGGCACTAGTCAGTCCGGAACGTGTCCCCCGTTCCAGCTAGGGCACTCTGGCGGTCACCGTACCCTGCCATTTCGTTCCCTAGGCTGGGCGCAAGCCCGACGCGTACTCCTTCGACCGCCGGTACGAAAGAGCCGACCAACTCTACCAGCAGCTTTTTGCCGTCGCCGTGGGCGCGGCGCAAATATCCAGAACCGATCCAGGGATTCGCTACCCATGCCCGCCTGGCAGGCGACACAAATTACGCCCGCTTCGCAGCCGTTCTCCACGCTGGACACCGCTCCGGCGGAGGCCGGTCGCCGCGCGCAAAGGAGTCGAGGTCTTGCGGTCTGATCCGCACTATGCGGATCTGTTCCGCAAGGCCGGGCACGGGTTGCTCGGCAATAGCTCTTGAACGCCAGGATTCTAGGCATTGCGGGAAGCCGGCGCGACTCGAGCAGCCGCGAATTTCGGCGCGGCCCATTTCGCTAGCCGGTAGGCCAGCAGCACCAGCAGAATCGCTCCGTAGGTGAGCGGCAGCCGGTGATCGGCCTTCACGAGCCAGTAGTAGTGAATCACCCCTGCCGTGGCGCTCACGTAAATCAAGCGGTGGATCGCTGTCCAGCGCTTGCCCAGCCGCCGGATCATTCCTCTCGTCGACGTGATTGCCAGAGGAATCATCAGCACAAAGCCGAGAAAGCCCACGGTGATGAATTTGCGCTGACCCACGTCGTCGAGGATGGCGTGCCAACGGAAGAACTTGTCGAACCAAAGATAGGTGGTGAGATGCAACGTTCCGTAGAAGAAAGCAAACAGACCCAGCATGCGGCGGTACTGGATCAGCCAATATTGCTTGCTCACCTGCCGCAGCGGGGTGATCGAGAGCGTGATCAGCAGGAAACGGATCGTCCAGTCGCCCGTCGTGTGCGTGATGACTTCCAGCGGGTTCGCGCCCAGGTTTCCCTGGTACGCGGCCAGGCCGAGGTACGCCAACGGAATCAGGCACACCGGGAACACCGCGAGCTTGCTCCAGCCAATGGCTTTCATAGGATCAGAACTGCTTCTGCACTCCTCGGAAGCTGGGCTGACCCAGTCTTGCTAGTAATTCTTTTTCAGGTCCATTCCGTTGTAGAGACTCGCGACCTGATCGCCATAGCCGTTAAACATCAGCGTCGGACGCTTCAGAAACTCGCCGAGGCGCCGCTCCGTGGACTGATCTCGCCAGGGTGCCACATTCGGATTTACGTTGGAATAGAAGCCGTAAATGCTGGGTGCGGCTTTGTCCCATGCCGTGGCCGGCTGGTTGTCGGTGAACGTGATTCTTACGATTCCTTTGGCGCTCTTGAACCCATACTTCCACGGGACATTGATGCGGAGGGGTGCTCCGTTCTGATTCGGCAAAATCTCACCGTACAAGCCAAAACTGAAAATGGCCAACGGGTGCATCGCTTCATCCATGCGCAACCCTTCGGTGTAAGGCCAATCCAGAACCCTCACACGTTGCCCCGGCATTTGCTGCATGTCCACAAGCGAAGTGAACTCCAGGTATTTTGCCTTCGGCAGCGGGTCGGCCTGCTGAATGAGCGCGCTGATGGGGAATCCGATCCAGGGCATGACCATGGACCAGCCTTCCACGCAACGGTGGCGGTAGATGCGCTCTTCCGGTGGTGCCAGCTTGAGGAACTCGTCAATGTCCCAAGTCTTCTTCTTTTTCACGGCGCCGTCGACCGTGATTTTCCAGGGTCGCGTCTTGAAGTTTTTCGCAAGGTTCGCTGGCTCGTACTTATCGGTCGAGAATTCGTAGTAGTTGTTGTAGTTCGAAATGTCCTTGAGCGAGTTTTGCTTCTCGGAAGTGCTAAGCGGACTCTTTCGGACGCCGTCGATTTTCCCGGTCGGCGTTGAATCCGAGGCGGCGTTGGCCGAACCGGGGAAGACCAGTTCGCTCAACAGTCCCGTGCCTGCGGCCACGGCCCCGGCGATTCCCGCACTCCTCAGGAACTCCCGGCGGTTGACGTAAAGGCTCTTGGGCGTGATTTCCGACGACGGGATGAAGCTGGAATCCTTGCTCCTGACCAACATGGGCTCTCTCCGGCGCTTCGGTCGATTCTGGCTCGGTGCAACTTTGCTTTCGCTCGATGCTATAGGACGTGCGATGCCACGCAGGGCTTCGCCAACGGCCAAGTACCTAAACGGCCAAGTAACTATAAGAGTCCGCCAAGCGGGAAAGAGTTTCAACCCAGCCCGCCTTTGCGACCATCCCCAACCTGCTGGCCCGGTCCTGCATCTTACACATTGTAAAGGCGATGCTCGCTGCTGCCAAAGGCACAGCCAGCACGGGCGAGTCCAGGATTCTGTTCGCTAGGGCAGTGACCTGGGTCACACTGGCAAAATCCACAATTCCTTGGCTCCTTGCGGCAGATGAGCGAAAATAGCTGTTTGAGTAGGTTCCGGCTACCGGCTTTCGCATCGGTTTTGATTGAGGACCTGGTTGAGGACGATGAGCACAGCGATCCAGAACGGTATTGCGAAAGAATCGTCGCGCCCGCCGGCGCCAGTTCTGGTGAGCGTCGTCATCCCTGCCTATCAGTGCACTCACTACATCGCCGAGACCCTCAACTCGGTGGTGGCGCAGACTTTTACCAGTTACGAAATCATTGTGGTGAACGATGGTTCGCCCGACACCGAGGCGCTCGAGCAAGCTCTGGCGCCCTACCTGGCGCAGCACCAGGGAAGGGTTCGCTACATCCGTCAGCCCAACGGCGGCCCCAGTGCAGCCCGCAACCGAGGCATCCGCGAAGCGCGAGGCAAGTACATCGCTTTCCTGGACAGCGACGATGCCTGGTTGCCGAGTCATTTGGCGCAGCAGGTCGAGCTCCTCGAAAGCGATCCTTCACTGTCGCTGGTGTACAGCGATTCTTTGTATTTGCAGGGGGATGCGCCTGTGGGTACGGCGTTCGAGAGGGTTCCGCAGGACCTGCATGTAACTTTTGAAACGCTGGTGGCGGAGCGTTGCACGATCGGTACTTCCTCAGTGGTGGCGTCGCGGCAGGCGCTCTTGGATGCCGGTGGTTTCGAGGACCAGCGGCGCCGTTCGGAGGATTTTGACCTTTGGCTGCGCATGGCGCATCGGGGCGCCGGAATGCGCTATAGCCCGGGAATTCAGGTACGGCACCGCGCCGGGAATGGACTGGCGTTCGACGACAACGTGATGAAGCAGGCGCAGATTGATGTGTACCAGAAGGTCCTGCTGACGCTGCCGATCACCGAGCCACAAGCAGAATTGCTGTGCGACAAGACGCAGGAGTTACAGGCCCGTTTGCGCATGGAGACCGCCCGACAGGCGCTGCGGCAGGGCCACTTCGCGGAGGCCTTGGCGGCGGCGCGTCAGGCCAGCAGCTCTCTCAGCAGCAGCAAGCTTAAGATGGTAGTGGTGGGGCTGCGTTTTTTCCCCAAGCTGCTGCGCTGGGCTCATGGCGTTTACGAACAGTTCCTGGAGGACAGACGGAACCGGCGGCTGGTTCGCTTTCGAGCGCGCCTGAACAAAGCTGCGGGTGCGGTTGAGAAATAGATTTGCATCGTGCAAGGGAGATGGGACTTCAATGATTGCTAAACTCGGTGCGTCCGCCAGGCTTTTGCTCGGTCACGATCCGGCGGGACGGAATCTGCGCACCTTCCCGGATGACACTTTCATTGTCTCGTATCCGAAGTCCGGCAATACGTGGACGCGGTTCCTGGTGGCCAGCCTGATCCATAACGAAGAACCGATGACGTTCCTGAAGGCGGACAAGGTGATACCGTCGATCGATACGCAGTCGCGCAGGTATTTCAAGAATCTGCCGAGGCCGCGCGTCATTAAGAGCCACTTTCCCTTTGATCCCACGTACAAGCGCGTCATTTATATTGTGCGCGACCCGAAGGATGTGGCGGTTTCGCAATATCACTATCAGATCAAGCGGAAAGTGCTGCAGGATGGCCACCCGATCGACGAGTGGATTGTGCGCTATGTTGCCGGGGAGACCTGTCCGTATGGCTCGTGGGGCGAAAACGTAGGCAGTTGGCTGGCGGCGCGGCAGCACGATCCTGGGTTGCTCTTGCTGCGTTACGAGGACATGATCCGGCAGACCGACGCGGAGTTGATCAAGATTGCGCGGTTCCTGGGCATTGATCCGACGCCAGAGCGGATCCAATGGGCGGTCAGCCAAAGCACCGCGGACCGTATGCGGAAATTGGAACAAAAGGAGGCAGGCCAGTGGGAGTCCACCAAGGACACGCGCAAGGATAAATTCTTCGTGCGCAGCGCCAAGGCCGGGGAAGGAAAGGCGACGCTTTCGCCCGTGGCGATCGCGCAAATTGAGTCGGCTTGGGGTCCCCTGATGCGGTGGCTTGGCTACGAAACCGCGTCGGCCGGCGGGGCTGATTCGGCGGAGCAGGATCGCAGTTTCCTCGAGACCGTGCTGGAGTATCCCGCTCGATGAACTACCACCTTGAGCTGATGGTTAAGAAGCTGCTGGGGACAGACATCGCCGAGCGCAACTTTGCCATTTTCCCGGACGACACGTTTCTGGTTTCGTACCCCCGCTCCGGCAATACCTGGACACGCTTCCTGATCGCCAATCTCGTCTACCCGCGCCTGGACGTTTCCTTCAAGAACATCGAGCGCCTGATTCCCGATACCTCCTCGCAATCCAGCCGTGCCCTCCGCCGCACTCCGCGCCCCCGCATTATCAAGACCCACGAATACTTTGACCACCGCTGCCGCAAGATCATCTGCATCGTCCGCGACCCCCGCGACGTGGCTCTCAGCTATTACGACTTTCAGAGGAAATATCGGCACATTGAGGATGGCTACCCGTTGGTGAAGTATGTCGACGATTTTGTTTCCGGGAGATTGAATTCGAAGGACTGGGGAACCTGGGGAGAGAATGTCGCAAGTTGGTTTTATACGCGGGGGAAGTCGAAGGACTTTCTCTTGCTGCGCTACGAGGACATGATGGAAGATCCGGTGCGGGAGCTGGCGCGGACGGCCACGTTCCTCGGCATTGATTCGGATCCTGCGCGCATTGAGCAAGCGGTGCAGCGGAGTTCGGCAGATCGGATGCGGGAGATGGAAAAGAGCCAGTCGGCGGACTGGGTGGCCACGAAGAATCATCGGACGGATATTCCGTTTGTACGCGTGGCCAAGTCGGGGGGATGGAAGGAAAAGCTTCCGGAGGAATGCGTGGCGCAGATTGAAGCGGCGTGGGGAGAGACGATGCTGGCGCTCGGCTACGAACTCGTCAGCGCAACCATGCACCCGATGATCGGGGTTCGATCGGAGAAGCAAGTAGTACGGTAGCCGGCGACTTAGAGCGCGATCCCAGCGCGAGGCTGCTTCTCGCGAACCACTTGCCAATTGAGCGTCGCCACCACAAACGTTGTCAGGAGAACCAGCGATCCCCCCAGATCTACCTGGCTGAAGAGGATGGCGCAGATGACCACGCCCAGCGCCGCGAACCAGGGACCGGCCGGTAAGCGGAACTGCGCCGCCCCCGGCAATTTCCTTCTCAGGACTGGCACGGCCGCGCAGACCGCTGCGTAGTAAAACAAACGCGCGATCGCAGATAGAGTTGCGTTCCAGGCAAAATTCCCTCCGAGGGCCAACGCCCAAACCAGAAGAGCGAATACAGAAATGGAGACATAGGGCGTTCGAAACCGCGGATGCACGCGCGCGAAGAAAGAGGGGAAATCACCCTGCTCCGCCAGCGCGAAAGTGATGCGCGGCACTGCCAGCGTGTTCGCGCTGAGATTGCCGAACACGGAGATCAGGGCGCCGGCAGCGATTAGCACTGCCCCTGCATTCCCTAATACCGTGCGAGCCGAATCCGTCAGCGGTCTGGAGCTGTGGGCTAAATCCACCACCGTGCCCAGCGCGGTCCAATGCACAGCCAGATAAATCAGTGTGCATGCTGTGAGGGCCACAAGGAGCGCGGCTGCAGCATCTCGCCTTGGATTCTTGATCTCGCTCGTGGCGGTAATGGCAGCGTCGAATCCGCCATAGGCGAAAACAATCAACAGGGAAGCCTTGAGCCATTCCCTGAGGTGAGGAGCGTGCAGGGGAGTATTGCTGGCCTGAGAATGGGTGGACAGAAAAACCAAGCCCATGATGGCAACGACGACCAGCGGCAACATTTTGGCGACGGTGAAAACGTCGCTGATCCGGGCCGCTCTCCTGACGCCAAGGCAGTTGACCAGCGCGAGCACCCCGATCAAAGCACCCAAGATGAGTGCTCGTGGCAGCCGGTTGCTGGCCCACGGCCAGAACGCCCCCAAATAGACCACGAACAAATTCGCGCTGGCCGCCGGAGCTGTTAGCCGCACCAACCAGTACATCCATCCTACTTGCAGCCCTACGAAGCGGCCATAGGCTACCCTCGTGTACAAATAAGGTCCGCCCGCGACCGTGAAATACGACGCCACCTCGGAAAAGCACGCGCCGATCACGCCAGCGGCCACAGAGCCGAGCAGAAGGGCAAGCAGACTGTCCCGCCCCAACAACCCAGCCAACGCTGACGGGAGGCCGAAGATGCCGCTGCCAATCATGATGTTTACCATGAGAGCGGCCAGACTCCAGCGCCCGATGGCGCGGACGAGGCGGCTGGGCTCTTCGACGATCTGAGTTTCTAGAATCCGCCCTTCTGGCATCGCACGGTTGTATCACATGCGGTATGCTGTTGCGGCGGAAGTTGCGAAGCGGAGCCATCCGCAGTGAAGTCTTGTTCGTACCTTGTGCTGAGAGCCACTGCTGTTTCCGAGGAGCATGGGGATGGCGATAATTTTCGTCGCTGGCGGCACCGGATACATGGGTGGTCAGCTCCTGCGGGAACTGCTCCGGCGCGGTCACGCGGTTCGCGCCCTTGCGCGTCGTGGATCCGAGGGAAAGCTTCCCCCGGGGTGCGAAACGGTGATGGGAGACGCTCTGGACGGGTCGACCTATGCCGCCGCCGTAAAGGGATGCAGCACCTTTGTTCATCTGGTGGGCGTGGCGCACCCCAGCCCCGCCAAGAGTCAGCAGTTTCGCGAGATCGATCTGGTCGCTGCGAGGAGTGCGATCCAAGCAGCGGCGCAGGCTTTCATTGAGCACTTCGTTTATCTGAGCGTAGCTCATCCCGCGCCCATCATGAAGACCTACATCGAAGTTCGCTCGCAGGCGGAGCAAATGCTGCACGAAAGCGGGATGAACGCGACGATTCTACGGCCCTGGTACGTTCTGGGGCCGGGCCATCGCTGGCCGTATGCTCTAATTCCCGTCTATTGGCTGTTCGAAAAAATTCCCGCCACCCGCCCGGGCGCCGAGCGGCTCGGCCTGGTCACCCTGCGGCAGATGACGCAGGCCTTGGTTCGCGCGGTGGAATCTCCTGTCCGGGGAGTACGGATCGTTGAGGTGCCCGCCATTCGAGACCTGAAGTAACCGCTCGCGCAAGCCGCAAATGGGGCCCAACTCGAGGAACCAAGCGGGAAGACCCAACAGTAACTTGGAATTACGAAAGCGCATGCCCACGGGGCATCTACTCTCCGATGCATAGCGGTGAGATCGTGATACTACCCCTGCAATGCCACCCGGGGGCAGGTACGAATGAGCGAAGAATACATGGACGAGATCAATGTGCGGATTCTGCGGGTGACGGAAGACTTGCGCGCTATTCAGCAAGAGCTGAACTGCGCGGCCATGCAGGCCCCCAGCAATCCGGAACTCATGGAAAACCTGAGTCGCATTTCGGAAACAGAATCTCTACAAGTCTTGCAGTCGGCCATCGACCAGATGCGCCACTTCCTCTGGTTCTACGGGCAGATTCTGACGGGCGAGCCGGCGGTGACGGAACCCGTTCGGCAGCGTCCGCAGGCGAAGCGTCCGGTAGCGGCTGCGCAACCCAGCGGCTCGGAGAAAACCGCGTGGCCATCGGAAACAACGCTCATCCGCATGCTGGCCGACGGGCGAAATCGCAAGCCCAACTAAGCGGTCTGGACGCTCCCGGCGCCCGACTTGGGAAATTCTCGCAACTGAAACAAAATGAACCTTTTGTGACAGCACAAGAGTACGAAAGTAAGGCGAAGACTTTGAATCGTTGCCATCAATCCTTTTTATTGGCCAAACACCCGCGAATGTCATCTAATGTCGTATGAGCGACAAAACTTTAAAACGCTATTTATTTGCCAGTGATTTCGACCAAACGTTAACTTTCAACGATACGGGCTATGTTTTGAGCGAGCTGGTGGGCATTCCCACAGCTGAGTTTGAACGCAAGGCCACCGGGATGGCCCAGCTCAACCTGGTCCAGCAAGGTGCGGAGCTCTCCTACCTTCTTCTGCACGACCCAGAATTCCGTTCGCGCGTGCGCCGCGAACATCTCGTCGAAGTCGGCAAACGCATCCGGCTCAAAGAGAATATTGAGTTGCTGTACTCGATGCTGGAAAGCGGCATCGAGGGGTACCACTTCGATTTCTACGTGCTCTCCGCAGCTCCGGTGGAAGTGATTCACTCGGCGCTCGAGGGCATGGTGCCGATGAGTCACATCCTGGGCACGGAGTTCAAGTACACGGCATCGGGTGAGATTGATTCCATCACGCGGGCGACGGCCGGTTACGGCAAGGTCGCGGCGCTGAATCAATTGCTGGCCAATCTGCAGGTGGGGCCGGGACACGTGGTCTACGTCGGCGATGGCAGCTCAGATCTGCACGTGATGCTGCAGGTGAACGGCAACGATGGATATACCATCGCGGTCTCGGATTCCAAGAACGTAACGCAAATTGCCAAGCGCACTGTGTTAAGCACGAATGCATTGGCGATTCTGGCGCCCATCCTTGAAGAAATAGTGGGTTGGCAGCGGCCGCGTGTGCGAGAGTTCTTCGAATCGCACGGGCTGCTGATTCAGGAATGGGACCGCGTGCGGACGGACTGGCTGAAGCTGAAGCCGGCGGTAGCCAAGCGCATAGCGGCGGTGCCGTCCTTATCGGAACGCGTCACCGTTTAATCAACTGTGCCTCAGGCGATCCGGCCACCGAGGATCGTCTGGAGCACTTCTCCAGTCGGATTTAAAACAACGATATCTGCGGGAGCGCCAGGGACCAGCCTTCCAGTTTGATGGTTGATTCCCGCGGCCTGCGCCGGGTTCAGGGTGGCGATCCGGACCGCGTTGGCCAGGCTCCATCCGGCGAATGCCATCACGTTGCGGACCGCGCGGTCCATTGTCAGAACACTGCCGGCCAGCGAGCCATTGCTCAAACAGCGGCCGTCCTTAACCTCTACTTCCAGCGGGCCCAGGCGGTAGCGGCCGTCGGGCATGCCGGTGGCGGCCATTCCGTCGGTGATCAGCACCGCCTGTTCCACGCCCTTCAACTTCAGGAACAAGTGGACAATGGCGGGATCCAAGTGAATGCCGTCGGCAATGATGTCGGCGGTGACGCGCGTATCGGTCAGCACAGCGCCGAGAATGCCCGGATCGCGATGCCCCAGAGCCCGCATGGCGTTGAACGTGTGCGTAGCATGGCGGCCGCCTGCCTCAATACCGCGTAGGGTGGCGGCAAAATCGGCATCGGAGTGGCCAAGGCTGACGCACACGCCGAGCCGGGATGCCTCGGCAATGACCTCCACCGCCCCCGGCAATTCTGGTGCGATGGTCATCATCTTTATATGTCCTCGGGCAGCCTGCCAGAAACAGTCGAACCTGGCTAGTGTTGGCTGCTGCAACTCCGCGGGGGGATGAACGCCGCGACGGGCATGGCTGAGAAAAGGTCCTTCCAGATGTATCCCCAGCGGCCGAGCACCTGCGGAGTTTACGTCTGTGGCGGCGCACTCAATGGCATTCGCCAGGGCGTCCAGCGCTCGTAGCGTGACATCGTCGGATGCGGTGACGGTGGTGGGGAAATAGCTAGTGACCCCGTGTTTGGCCAGCAATGTTGCAATTGCGGAAAGGCCGTTGGCATCGGCTTGCATCACGTCGTGTCCGGCTGCGCCGTGAATGTGGATGTCGACGAACCCGGGCGCGAGAACGGCTCCGGGCAGGTCCACATGCCGCGCCTGCGGCGGAATAGCGCGCTCAGACCTGCTGGCGACGTCAACGATGCGACCGTGTTCGATCAGGACGAGCGGACGCGGCAAGTCGTCGATGGGTGTAAACAGTCGCTCTGCGGTCAACGCTAGCATGTCAGGACGCCCAATCATCTTATCCTGACGGGCAGGATTCACAGGTAAACGGCAAGGCACGCGCCCGGTCGAGCCCTGAACCGCGAATCCTCGTTTGCAGCCTTCGTCGGGGAGTGCTCAGCCGGGTAGAGCACCTGGTTCGGGACACTGCGGAAACCCCGGGGTCTCGAATCTAACCCATTGATTCGGCGTTGCTTAAGCAGCGAGATCCCGATGGAAGCCCGCCCCGGCTAGTCCATCACTCAGTGCCAATTCCGCGGAGCCTACCCTGTGCATGATTCGGGATCACCCGGGTTACGCTGTTCGAGTGACACAGCCATTTCCGCCGACCGCTTGTAATCCGTTCGGCCAACCCTCAGGCTCCAACGCCGACAGCTGGCTTCACCTCCACCTTCGAGGCAATGTCGGCAACCCGCTGATAGGAGTGCAGCCTATCTGCATGGTCGTAGGCATCCGTCACAACGATCACCTCGTCGGCTCCGGTGTCACTGACCAGTTTCTCCAACCCCGCCTTCACGGTTGCATTCGATCCCACAATCGCCGCTCCCAGTCTGTTTTCCACCGCTTGTCCCTCCCACTCCAGCCATAAGGGCTCCATGGAGTCCACCGGGGGCAACAACTCCACCGGCTGGTTTCGGATCAGTCGTAGAAAGCGTTGCTGTGGTGTCGTGAACAACCTCCGGGCCGCCGCGTCCGTCTCCGCGGCAATCACCGGCACCGCCATCATCAGGTGCGGTTTCCGCAGAGCCTCGCTCGGCCGAAAGTGCTGGCGATACAATTGCGCCGCAGCATACCGATACTCAGGAGCAAAGTGCGCCGCGAAGGCAAACGGCAATCCCGACATCCCCGCTAGTTGTGCGCTGAAGCCGCTCGATCCGAGCAATGTGATCGGGACATTGCTCCCCTGTCCAGGAATCGCTTTGACCACTTGCCCCGGTCTCTCCGGACCGAGGTAAGTCTGCAGTTCCTCGAGCAGCGCTGGAAAATCCTCTCCGCTCTGCTGCAAATCCCGCCGGAGTGCCTGCATCGTTCTAGAGTCGCCGCCCGGAGCACGTCCCAGTCCGAGATCGATTCGACCCGGGTAAAGCGCCTCCAGCGTCCCAAACTGTTCCGCCACGACCAAGGGTGCGTGGTTCGGCAGCATCACTCCGCCGCTGCCCACCCGAATCGTCTTCGTTGCTCCTGCCACATGCCCGATCAGCACCGTCGTCGCGGAGCAAGCCAGTCCAGAAATGGAGTGGTGCTCTGCCAACCAGTAGCGCTGATATCCCCACTGCTCCACGTGTTGCGCCAGGTCCACCGTCCGGGCAATAGCGCTCCCTGCGGGCTCACCAGCCCGCATGCTCACAAGATCCAGCACTGAAATCGCCAGTTTGTTACCCATAGGGATTGGATGAGACAGCGGCGAAAGCGATGCGACCCTACGCTCATGCGAGGGGAACCGGTCTCGAGCCGCACCCTTGGAGAATTTGTCAGAAAGAGCATCGGCAGCGCTTCCTCTCGGAAAGATGTTTGCTTGTTGTGAGTTAGACATGGACCTACGGTCCACCCATTGGGATGAAAATTAGAGAAACAAGGGAGATGCTGTGCGATGCGATCTGGTGCGCGTAGCTGCAATTCGCGGAGGGTGATTGAAAAGGGCACGGCTCTACCGCCTGAGCTACGCCTCCACAGTCTTTCAATTTGGCTCACCGTAACGCGCGATTTCCGGGATCGACGCCGAGGCAAGGTGCTAGACTTGCCCCGCAGAGTGGTGCGGGATGAAGCTGGTTCTGAAGACTCCCGTCGGGGGAAGCGCGATCGGTCTTGCCCTGTTGCTACTTGCCTTCACCCTAAAGACTCCAGGTCAGGAAATCACCGCTACGATCACGGGGATTGTGAGCGACGCCACTGGCGGAGTGATTCCTGGAGCCGTGATTCATATTGTGGACGCGGATAAGGAAATCATCCGGCGCACCCTGCGAACCTCCAGTCTAGGGCAGTACAACGCATCCCTCCTGCAGATTGGACACTACAGTGTCACGGCCGAGGCTCCCGGTTTCAAGAAAGCTGAGCGTGCCGGAATCAACTTGAACCTCAATGACCAATGGGTCGTTAACTTTGTGTTGCAAGTGGGCGCGGTCGACCAGCAGGTGGCCGTAGAAGCGGACCGGCTCCAGGTTGATCTGCAAACCCCGGCGGCAAGCGGAGTCGCTAACGGTAACCAGATCCGCGAGCTTCCGCTGAATACTCGCAACTATGCACTCCTGGTGGCTCTGCAGCCCGGAGTTTCCGCCAAGCTGGCGTCGGATCAGTTGTACGTGGGTGTCTCAGGACCCAATGGCTCTGTGAATCAGCTCAACTTTTCAGTCAACGGCCCGCGGCCGGAAGAAAACAACTGGACTCTTGATGGCGCAGACAATCTGGATCGGGGACGGAACAACACGCTGCTCGCTTGCCCAAGCGTTGAATCTCTCGAGGAATTTCGCCTTCTGCGGGGCAATTACAGTCCCGAATTCCCCAGCGGCGCGAGCGGGCAGGTGATCGCGATGACCCCTTCGGGCACCAGTCAGTTTCGCGGAAGCGTCTATGAGTTCTTTAGAAATGATGTGCTGGCGTCGAACAACTACTTCAATAACCGGAACAATCTACCTCGCCCCCCGCTCCGGTACAACAATTTCGGATTCACCATCGGGGGACCGCTGTCCAGCTCGGGGAAAGCCAATGAAGACAAGAATAAGACGTTCTTTTTTTACTCCGAAGAATGGCGGCGGGTCATCGATTACGGTACTTTGATCAGCAGAACCATGCCAACGGTCGCACAGCAACAGGGCGCTTTCACTGAACCAGTATGCACCCAGCCGGTCTTTGATCCGGTTACAGGAGCGTGTGCGGGTCCAACGACCACTCAGATCACAAGCATTGATCCTACGGCTGCGGCCTACATTAAGGACATCTACTCCAAGCTCCCGGCGCCCGGCGGCGATGGGAACATCGCTGCTACCGCAAAGAACCAATACGACTTTCGTGGTGAGACGATACGAGTGGATCCGAGCGATCTGCGCCGGGTGAGCTGGGGCGAAGGAACACGCGGCACGCTGCACTCTTGTTTCGCCGCGCTGCGCGTGCGCGTGGCCCATCGAGACTACGAGCGCAGCCAGCCCCACCAGGAGCAATGGCTGCTGCTCGAGTGGCCCAAGACAGAGAAGGAGCCGACCAAGTACTGGCTTTCCAACCTGCCGGAATCCGTCAGTGTGCGGAAGTTGGTAGCCACAGCCAAACTGCGCTGGCGCATCGAGCGCGACTATGAGGAGTTAAAGCAGGAACTTGGACTTGGGCATTTCGAAGGCAGGAACTGGCGCGGCTTTCATCACCACGCCACGCTCTGCATAGCGGCCTACGGATTCCTGGTGCGGGAGCGTTGCCTTTTTTCCCCCGCGCACAACGCGCGTGCAGGCAAAATCCACCTTCGCCTACCCGCTGTGCCACGCGGACTCAAGCCCCGGGGATCTGCCCGTCAGAACGGAACGTAACAATCCGTTTTCTATGGCCACGCTCCGACGCCACATCGCTACTCACCTGGCCCGTTCTCTGCCCAGATGTCCTTGCTGTTTGCGGGATTACTTATAACACAGTAGTACTAGTCTAGTCCTCAATTTGGCGGCCCCGAGTTCTCAGGTCGGGGTCGCTCACTTTTCATCCGTTTCTTTATTGACCTTGATAAGTGAAAATTCGCTGAATTCGGCGGCGCTCAACTCCACCAATCCACGCCAAGACCGACCTCAGTTAATCTCAATCTTTGGTCTTCTTTACATTGGCCCAATATGGCTTGTGTCAGCAGCGCTTCCACCCTCTTATCCATAGCCAGCCCCAATCTGCAGATCCAAATCCCCAGACGATTGCGATTTAGAACCTCTGACGCGAACCCCATCTTGTAAGCTGAGCCACCTGTCAAATTGCTCACAAAAACACCCTCTAGGCCTCATTGGGCAATAAACGCGCCAATGTTACCAGAGCGCCTGGTTCGGGACACAGTGGAAATTCACTGATTCGGCGTCGCTTAGCTTCAAGAATCCACCAAAAAACCCGCTTTGATTAGTCCCAATTCTTAGTCCCAAAACAATTCGGAGTGAAATCCTGCGGGAACTCAAGTCACGGGTCTCCAGCATGTGCAAGTGGAACGCCCACGGCGTTTTAGATATCCCGGTCTCCCACGCTTTTTCCTAAAGGTAGACTTTGAATTCTTTGTAGTAGTTCCCTGGTTGTGGAATGGAAGTCAAGAGCGTGGAAGGGTCGGCCACCCGCCTGGTATTTCGGTAGAAGGCATAGCATCGAGAAGTTGTCGTAGTCCTTTTCGGTATTCGCGGACGGCTCTCTCATCACCGTACGGCTGAGTCACTATGCCCGACTGGATAGTCGAGGACAGGATCCCCGTTGCCACCTCTCTGATTGCGCCCGTGACCCTGGCGGCGAGGCCGGGCCGCAGTTTGTACACAATGAGTCCGCTGATAGCCTTCGCCTCCTCGAACTCTTTAGCCATCTCGGAATCTTCCGGATGCTGGGATGCCACGTCATCCAGTACCTGTCGGAAGGCCCACCCTGCGACAACCCAACTCTCATCCGGCTTTCTTGAAAAGGCTATTGCGCCCATAAAAGTTTCTCAGGACAACCAGTTCTAGTTGACGTATGTGATTTTTTTCTGCTGATCCTTCGTGAGAGTTTTTTGCGAAGTCCTTGATGGCGCCAACCTGACCTTTCGAGGCTCCCTTCAAGTCGAGGGCCACCACATCGACCGACTTGTTCACGTGGCTCGTAATCGAATCAAAAAATTTGCCGCCATCCCCAAAGTGTTCGAACGCCTTACCTCCGCCTATGGCATCGTAAGTCTTTCCAGCAGCATCCACAAACTCTTCCCCGACATGAGCGCTCTCCGCGAGTCCCTTCCCGGTTTGAGTTGCAAGGCGAATCCCGGTGCTGATCTCCTGTTCACGCAGACGCGTAGCGCTAGAGATAGTAAGGGATCCTGAGGGACCTGGCGTAAACCCCTGAATTACATCAGCAATGATGGGCACGGTTCGCGGCGATGTGGCCAGTGCAAGGCCGAGAAAGTTTCTAAGTAGAACGCTCCCGTAGGCCACGTCTCCACTGATAGCCACTGCCGCTAGTCCGAGAACTTCAAGAGCACCCGCTTTGGGGTCCCCCTCACAATGGCACTGCCATTTGGCCGTTTCCTCTTGTTCTTGTGGAGAGTCAAAACCATGTCCATCCAAATCCGCGAACGACTC
>Ga0137418_10001600_pt1 | contig 20884 bp, 17 predicted proteins | sample CZODoug3_1_2_16f_FD_122242 | JGI IMG/M metagenome (GOLD analysis project Ga0137418, IMG submission 122242) | Vadose zone soil fungal communities from Angelo Coast Range Reserve, California, USA - CZODoug3_1_2_16fungal (Hybrid Assembly) | ecosystem: Environmental > Terrestrial > Soil > Vadose...
ACCGCGTACTCCGAGCAACTTCACGACGATTTAAAACAACTTGAAGGCGGATGGCCCGACCGGGTCATCACCATGCAGCGCAATTGGATCGGCAAGAGCGAAGGCGCGCGCGTGAAATTTTCCGTTTCCGATGTGCCAGGCGCGGGCTCAATCGAAGTCTTCACCACTCGAATCGACACCATTTATGGTGCCTCGGCACTGGTCCTCGCGCCCAATCATCCGCTGCTTGCGAAACTTCTGGAAGGATCGCCAGTCCGCGCTTTGGCTGAAGGAAAACTTGCGCAAATCCGCCAGATGTCGGTCAAGACTGAGGATTTAGCTACCGCCGAAAAAGAGGGCGTCTTCACCGGTCGTCACGTCGTCAATCCCTTCAACGGAGAGCAACTTCGGATCTGGGTCGGTAACTTCGTCCTGCTCGAATACGGCACTGGCGCCATCATGGCCGTGCCCGCGCACGACGAACGCGATTTCGAATTTTGCACCAAGTACCATCTCCCGATCCGCGCCGTCGTCGCTGCAAAGAACTCTTCAGCTGTGGGTGCCCCAGACGCCGTAGTTGCGTCTGGGCCTTCGAAGTCCGCTCATTCGCCAACTGAGCCGTTCACCGACTACGGCGTAAGTATCAACTCCGGTGAATTCTCCGGCCTCACTACGGAACTAGCAAAAGAAAGAATGGCGGCATTCGCTGAATCCAAGGGCTTCGGAAAAAAAGAAACCATTTTCCGCCTGAAAGATTGGGGAATCTCACGCCAAAGATACTGGGGCACTCCGATCCCGGTCATTTATTGCGAAAAAGATGGCATCGTTCCGGTACCCGACAAGGATTTGCCGGTACTACTTCCACCGAATCCAAATTTGACCGGCGAAGGCGCATCGCCGTTGGCCACCACGCCGGAGTTTGTAAACACCAGTTGCCCGAAGTGTGGCGGTCCCGCGCGCCGAGAGTCCGACACCATGGACACCTTCGTCGATTCGTCCTGGTATTTCTACCGCTATTGCGATCCGCACAATTCGAACGCTCCTTTCGATTCGGCAAAGGTCGCCTACTGGTTTCCCATCGACCAGTACATCGGCGGAATCACGCACGCCATCTTGCATCTGCTCTATTCCCGTTTCTGGTGCAAGGTGATGCGCGATTTGGGCCTTGTGAAGCACGACGAGCCGATCAAGCGGCTCTTCACGCAGGGAATGGTGCTCAGGGGCGGCACCGCGATGTCCAAGTCCAAGGGCAATGTGGTTGGCGCGCACGACATGGCCGACAAATATGGCGCCGACACTGGGCGGCTCTACACGCTGTTTGCCGCGCCTCCGGAAAAAGATTTGGAGTGGAGCGAAGAGAGCATTGAAGGCGCTTGGCGGTTCCTCAATCGCGTGTACCGCCTGGTGGAACGGAATTCGGGCGCAAGTCGCGCCAGTGTCGCAGCCACTGCTGCCGTTTCCGACCCGACCGACAAAGAAAAGAAACTTCTCCGCAAGGCACATCAAACGTTGCAACGCGTCACCTCTGACTTTGAGACCCGCTGGCACTTCAACTCTGCGATCGCACTCATCATGGAGCTGACCAACGAAATTTACGCCCAGGAACCGCTGGAAGAAGGCGTGCGTCCCGCTGTGCGAAGGGAAGTGCTCGAACTTTTGACCCTGATGCTCGCGCCGATGACTCCACATATCGCCGAAGAGTTATGGGAAATGCTTGGCCACAGCAACGGTCTGTGGACGGAAACCTGGCCGACTGCCAACGCCGAACTCGCGAAAGACGACGAAGTCGAAATCCCGGTGCAGGTCAATGGCAAGCTGCGTGGAAAACTGACAGTCGCCGCGGGCGTTTCGCAGGATGAAATCGTGGCTCTCGCGCATGCCGAGCAGGGGATCGCGCTTCATCTGAATGGCAAGCAACTTAGAAAAATTGTTTACGTGCCGAATAAGCTGCTGAATCTCGTTGTTGCTCCCTAGCAAGGGGGCGGAAAGACTCATAAACTGTCATTCTGAGGACATGTAAGGGCCCGAAGAATCTCAGCGGATCATAAATGTTAGGAAGCAAGTTACTAGTTGTCATTTCGAGCGAAGCGAGAAATCTGTTTTTGTCTGACAGCCCGGCAGGAGAGACGAATGGCAACCGGAGCATCAATGAGCGAACCAGTGGAAAAACCAAAATCGGAACTGGGCGGAGTAGTAGTCCTCGATTTTGGCGGACAGTACACCCAGTTAATCGCCCGGCGGATTCGCGAGCAACAAGTCTTCAGCGCCATCCTGCCGTGCTCCTCCAGCGTCGCCGAAATTCGTTCTTACCAACCGGCCGGAATCGTGCTCTCCGGCGGACCCAGCTCGGTCTACGATAAAGACGCGCCCAAGTGCGATCCCGCGGTACTTGCTGCGGGAATCCCGGTGCTCGGCATCTGCTACGGCATGCAGTGGATTGCCAAAACGCTTGGCGGAAAAGTCGAGCCGGTGGAACGCCGCGAATACGGCCGCGCCCAATTTCATGCGCTGACCGAAGGTCCAACCGGTGAACTCTTGCAAGGACTCCCGGAAAAACTGAAAATCTGGAACAGTCATGGCGACAGCGTGCTCGCTGTTCCTGAAGGCTTTCGCACCACCGGAAAAACCGAAAACGCCATCGCCGCGATGGAGAATACTCAGAAGAAAATTCACGCGGTGCAATTCCATCCGGAAGTGAATCACACCGAGCAGGGAACCGCCATCTTGCGGAATTTTCTGTTTCAAGTCTGCAAAGCCGAGCCGCGCTGGAGCGGCGCTGCATTCATCGAAGAAACGGTCGCGGCGATTCGCGCCAAAGTGGGCAATCGCCGCGCCATCTGCGCATTGAGTGGCGGCGTCGATTCGACCGTGGCAGCGGTGCTGGTGCACCGAGCCATGGGCGACCGGCTGACCAACATTTTCGTCAACAACGGCCTGCTCCGCAAAAATGAGTTTGAAGACACCCTCAAAATGTACCGCGAGCGTCTCGGCCTCAATGTTATCGGCGTGGATGCCACCGATCGCTTCCTGGCGCAACTAAAAGGTGTGACTGACCCGGAGACCAAACGCAAACGCATTGGCGGGGAATTTATCGCGGTGTTTGCCGAAGAGGCGAAAAAACTCGGCAATGGAACTAATGATGACGGAATCGGCTTCCTGGTCCAAGGGACGCTGTACCCCGACGTTATTGAGTCGGTCTCGGTGAAAGGCCCGTCGGCAACCATCAAGACCCACCACAACGTCGGCGGCCTTCCAAAGGATATGCCGTTCGCATTGATCGAACCGTTGCGCGATCTGTTCAAAGATGAAGTCCGGCGCATCGGACGCGAACTCGGTTTGCCGAGCGAAATTCTGGTGAAGCATCCGTTCCCCGGTCCAGGATTGGCAGTTCGGCTTCTCGGTGAAGTTACCGCCGAGCACCTCAAGACGTTACGCGATGCTGACGCGGTGGTTCGCGAGGAGATTCGCCGCGCCGGGCTTTACGAAAAGACTTGGCAGGCTTTCGCGGTGCTGCTGCCGGTGCGCAGCGTTGGCGTCATGGGCGATGGCCGCACCTACGGATTGACGGTTGCCGTGCGGGTAGTCGACAGTGATGACGCGATGACTGCGGACTGGTCGCGGTTGCCGAGCGACGTACTGGAGCGGATGTCGACTCGGATTGTTAACGAGGTGAGCGGAGTCACCCGGGTGGTTTACGACATTACGTCAAAGCCGCCAGGCACGATTGAGTGGGAGTAAAACAAAAAGGCCGCGTCCAAGGCGCGGCCTTCAAGGTAAGAGTCCATTTCGATGCTGCAAACAGTCGCAACAACGAAAACTATCTGCCAGCCACTTTCTGCGCCATGTACAGAATCAGTTTGCGGTCATCGTCGTCTGATTTGCTCAACAACCGGCGAAGCTTGTTGAGGAACCGCGCATCCTTGCCGGCGCTACCCCACGCAATGTCGTCACCCGACTTGCGCTTTGGCAACAATGGCAATTGCGGTGGTTCTTCGCCGTCGTAGAAGAGTTGATAGAGAGGCACTTCGAGAGCGCGAGCCAGTTTCTCAAGAGTTTCGATGGCTGGAACAGTGTGGCCATTTTCGACTCGCGAGATATAGCAACGGAGTAATCCGGTACGTTTCTCGATGTCGCCCTGGGAAAGTTTCTTTTCTTCGCGCAGAGCGCGAAGGCGGTCACCAATAATCATGCAGATATTATTCCATGTCGATAAGAGGTAAAGCAAGCATAAACTAACAACAGGGGTAAAATCGCCTTTTGCCGCTAGCCGCTTAGGATCGGCAAGGCCGGGTGCCCTTGCAAGCAGCGTAAGAAAACTATCACGAAACCGGGAGACCATGGCACGCGTCACAAAGATGGAGGCTGCGATTCCTTCCGATCCCCAGTCGGCAGGTGGAGCCAAGTCCTCTCCCGCCAGCCCAGGGATTGATGACCGTGCCTTGGTCCGGCAGGCTCAGAAGGGTGATAAGGCAGCCTTTGAACTCCTGGTCCAACGCAACCAGCATCGCGTTTTCGCCGTCGCCAGGGGTATCTTAAAGCGCCACGAGGATGTGGAAGATGTTGCGCAACAGGTTTTCGTCAAGGCATATTTCTCGCTGAAGCGATTTGACCTGCGAGCAGCCTTTAGCACCTGGCTTTACAAGATTACGGTTAACGAGTGCTGGGACCTGTTGCGAAAGAAAAAAGCCCGGCCGCTGGTTTATGAATCAGATTTCAGCGAGGAGCAAACCCGGCAATATTCAGCACCGGAACGCGAAGCCAGCAAGGGCCCGGACACCGGCGATCGCATGGCCATGCGCCAAAGCCTGGAGATTATGCTCGGCCAGCTGGACAAACGAGACCGGGCCATGCTGGTGCTGAAGGAAGTGCAGGGTTTCTCGGTGGAAGAGATCGCGGAGTCCATGGGAGTGAACGCGAACACCGTAAAGGTCAGGCTTTTTCGCGCACGGCGGAAGATTGTGGAATTTAGCCGGCGTGAACGCAAATTGTAGTAACGAGAGTAATCTCGGAGGTTGTGAATATGTGGTTCCAGTCAAATAAGATTGCCAATGAATGCGAAGCCGTTCGCGACGCGATGGAACGCACCAGCAGTGGCGACGTTGTGGAGTCAGAAGCCGCGCGCCTGGCAGTGCTGGCGAGTCTTTCGGAGCACCTGCGCAGCCATCTCAACGCTTGCGACGATTGCCGCATTTTTGCCGAGGAACTTTTGCAGGTCCGCGAGCTGCTTCGCGGCGCAGCGGATGGTCCGCAGCCCGGACCGTTTTTCTTGGCCCGAGTGATGGCTTCGATCGCCGGCCGCGAGTCCGAACTGGAAGCCAAGACGCAAACCTGGGCCGCGGTGCCGCGGTTGGCGTACCGGCTGTCGGTCCTGGCTTCACTCTTGCTTCTGATTGCGGGAAGCTGGCTGTACCGATCCCCGGCTCCGCAGACTACCGTCGCGGCGGTTAGCAGCGAACAGTTTTCTGAGGGCTTGGTCGAGGGTGGCAACGTTAGTGTGCAGGATGATGCGTTGCTGAATTTGGCGGAAAGATAGCGATGACGGAAACAACTGTTCGGCAGAAAGCAACTGTGTGGCTGGCGATTGTGTTTTTGCTAGGCCTCGCGCTTGGTGCTGTGGTGGGGCACACTTTCTCGCACCACAGCTACGCGGCCGGGCGGACGGCAATTTCTCCTGAAGCTCGACGCGCGCAAAAACGAGAGCAGCTCACCCGCGAAGTTGGTTTGACTCCAGAACAGCAGAAGCAGATTTTGGCGATCCTGGATGAAGCGCAAGGCGAGTACAAAGCCGTGCACGATGTGATGGATCCGCAGATTGAGGCGATTCGAGGGAAGACTCGCGACAAGATGCGCGCGCTGATGACTCCGGAACAAAAGCCCAAGCTGGAAGAGTTTTTGCGCAAGCTGGACGAAGAACGCAAACGCAGCGGCCAGTAATTCCTTCCGAATTTTAAATTACACAGAACAGCGCGAACATTTTTTGTTTTCGGCGAAAGGGAATTGCGACTCCCATTTCACGCCGAAAACGTTAGCGACGATTCCTTAAAACGGAATGTCTTCGTCAGAAATTTCCGGGCCGGAATGACCGGCTGAACCTCCGCCGCCGAAATCGTCGGCTGGCGCAGATTGATCGTGTTCTTCCGCGCGGCCGCCGCCCACTGAACCGCCTCCACCGCCGGAACCGCCGCCATCGCCGCGGCCTCCCAACATGCGGAAATTACTGGCCACGATTTCGAAGCTGGTGCGTTTTTGGCCTTCTTTGTCCTGCCATTCGCGGGACTGAATTCGTCCTTCGATAAAAATCAGCGAACCTTTTTTCAAATACTGCTGCGCGATTTCCGCTTGCTTGCCCCAGACCACAATTTTGTGCCATTCGGTGCGCTTCTGGCGCTCGCCGGCTTTGTCCTTGTAGGTTTCGTCGGTGGCCACGGAAAAATTGGCGACCGCCTGGCCGCCGCCGGTGTAGCGGGTTTCCGGGTCGCGGCCAAGCCGCCCGACCAGGATGACTTTGTTGACTGACATGAGCACTCTCCCTGAATCGGTGAAGATAGCACGAGGAGAATGAAAAGTGAAATTGTGGAGGCGACCTTCGCAATTAAGTGCGTTGGCGCGGCGCTAAGTGGACTTGGAGGCGAGGGCGGGAGAGGGGCGGTCGGCGAGGAGGATTTCTTTTTCGCCGAAGAGGCGTTCGGCGATGATGCCGCGGCTGAGGCAATCTTCGATCAAGCGATTGGAATGGACGATGGGCTTAGAGGCTTCGGTGTACTTCACGCTCATGACGTAGTTGAGCCAGGGTTCCTGACCCATGGCGTAGACGTAGACTTCCTTGCAATTAAATTGGTCGACCAGGGCTTTGGCGCGTTCGTAGTCGGAGCCGGCGAGGCGGCGGGAATGGTCTTTCTGGCGTTCGATGCGCTGGGTGACCAGCGGTCCGTAGATCCAGCTCATGGGCGCGCCGTTGCATTCCATGCCGACGAAAAGGGCATCCACATCGCCGACCAGGTGGTGGACATGTTGATAGAGTTGCGGGCTGATGTTGCAGGAGTCGGCGGCAAACAAGAGGCGATGGCCATTGGCTTCAACGCGCCAGGCGGCTTTGGTCTGAACGTTGAGGTCGCCGTGCTCGCCCATAAAAGGCAAAGCCATGATGGAGCCGCGAGCGAACGGGATCTCTTCCATCTCGGCAAGTTCAATCACATTCTGAAAGCCGCACTGCTTGAGCAACAGGCGAAGCGAAGGATCCTGGAGAGCGCCGCCACCGTTGCGAGGAACCACGATATTGCGAATGCGCGGGCGGAGTTGCAAGAGTGTTTCAAAAAGAATGTGGTCCTGGTGATTGTGAGTAATCAGAACATAATCAATGACCGGAGGGAGGTCCTCGTAAGTGTAGCGGGAGATGTCGTTTTCGTAGGTGTAGCTGAGCACCGGGTCCATCAGAACGCTGACACCGGCGGATTCCATCAAGATGCAGGCGTGACCGAAGTAGCGCCAGCGTGCGCCAGGGCCGTCATATTTTGGATAAGGCTTGGGAGCTTCCGGCGTAAGGAAAGATTGGAAGCGGAGAGCGTCCGCGCCTTCGAGTTCAAGAGTTTTCTGAATTTCCGCGAAGGTGGCGGGAGTGTCTTTGAGGCGGAACAGGAAGTCATATTTTTCGCTGGAGAAGGGGAAATTGAATTGTACAGCGTCGCCTTTGGCGAGGCGGGGAGTGCTGAGCACGAACGGGCGATCGTCCTGGGAAATTTCTGAAAGCACCACGCTTTGCATTGCAGGGTCGTAAAACGGGCTGCGGTAGAGCAACGACTCGATCAAACGAAACGAAGGTTGATTGTTGAGGTCGTAGACGAGTTCGACGTAACCCTGCAAAATTTCCGGGACTTCGGCGTAAAGCGGCTCGAGGCTGAAGCCAGAGGCTTTTTGCCGCAGCATTTCGTCGAGGTCGACGAGGGCCTTGGAAAGTTCGACCAGTTTGTGGCGATCGCGCAGAGTGCGTTCGCGCAATTGCTTTACCTCGTCGACCTGGATGCCAGCTAGATCCATGAACGGACCGCCAAGGAGCGCCGGATTTTTCACGGCAGAGGCGTGCGTCTCAGGAGAAGAAATGTAAGAATCCATGATGCGAATGTGGCGCTCGGTGATATTGCGGGCGGCGGTGGCGGGAGGGATCAGATGCGCCCAGGCATACCAGCCGTCAACAAGGGGTTCGGCCATAACATTTGCACGGAGGTAGAGTTTTTGGTCGTTCATGTCGCTGGGCTGACGTCTTTCCACTAAGAGCCTGGCCCGAGTGTTCGATGCTGGCAGGCTCAGAATGCGAAGCGCGAAAGAGAGCTTAGAATATATGAATGGCAAGCGGGATGCCAGAGGCGAATGTCGATAGTTGATTGAAAACGCAAGGCTTGCAGCGAGTTTAGGCTTGGCTGCGGCTGGGCGAAGGGCAGAGAAAATCTTGATTTTGGGAACTCTTTTCCCATTGTCGCGAGACGCCTAGGGAAGGAGCCGTTCGAGTGGGTATTGGAATTAGCGGGTAGTGCGGGTTGCCGAGGCCAACGAGTGGGCTAAGGTGAGTTCGGATTGAGCTTCGGCGGAACGACCCATTGCGGACAGGATCGAACTGCGAACCGCGTGGGCGAGAGCCCGATTCGGGGCGATGGCGGTTGCAGAATCGGCTTCGGAGAGGGCCCGGTCAAAAAGATTTGCGTGAGCGAACTGAACGGCGGCGCTTTCGTGAGTCAAAGCGGAAACCTGGGAGATATCCACGGAACCGTTGTACACCAAGATGGAATTGGCGATTAATGCGGAAGGCGGGATTTTTTGGAACGGCAAATACGGATTGGCCCAATCGGCGGTCCAGTAGGTGCCGGAGATTTCGGTGGCGCTGATGAACACCGGGCCATCGATTTGCGGCGAAACGATGGGCATCGGCAGCTGGAGTAGATTCGCGAATGCGGTCGGCAACGGTTTGCACGGGATTCCGTAGTAGGAAGCATCGGCGACCAGCGAGCCAAAATAAGCGAACCAGCAATTCGTGACGTGATGCTGATCGATGTAGTTTTTTGTGGCGATCAGGCCTTGGCCCCAATCGACATTGGAATCGGCGAGAACGCGATGCGCGTTTGCCGGGCTGCCCCAGAATTCATTGGCGTAGGGGATGTAGTTCGGATAGGCGCGGAGAGACGAAGCAACGTGAACGAATACGGCTAGCGCGACTACGGCGGCGAGTGCGCGACGCTGCGTTGCGAGCTGCCACGCAGCGAATCCCACCAGAACAATTAAGAAAGGATAGATCGGAAGAAGATGCCGGACTCCATAGTTGATGCCGGACGACATGGCCACAGCGAAATAGATTGCAACGGGAACGAGTAAAAGAAGCACTTCGCGGCGAAATGGTTTGCGCCACAAAGCGGAGCAGAACGGTGCGAGAGCGCAAAAGAGTAGAAAAGCCGCAGTGGATTTGATCAGAAAAACAGCCGGGAAATAAAACCATTTCGCGGTTGGATAGGTTTTTCCGAGAATCGACATGGGATGGACTTGCGGCGCGGCGATATCGGCGAGGCCGTAGAGATAAGATTCTGGGAGCAGATGCCAGTGCGCGGTTTTGAGCAGAATTGCTGACGGAACGGGGTTCATGCGTTGGACAAATTCCGAGAGTGAAGGAGTCATCGGAAGACCCGCGGGGCGGGCGGCATAGCGGAATCCATAACAGGACCAAAGCAGAAGGATGGCGATGAAGGCGATTGCGAAGAGTGAGGCGATTCGACGGACGGCCCACTGCGCGAGGCCGGGATTTGGTTGTCCTTTGGCTGCCTCTTTGAAAGACGGCAAGTCTAAGAGCGCAACAACCAATAACATCGGGAACAAGAGTATTCCGGAATGCTTGGCACCTAAGCAGAGGCCGGCGGCAATGCCGGTTGCGACGAGCCTGAGGGTGGAGGGTTTTCGCAAATAAAAATAAAACGTGCTGACGCCGAGGAACAGGCCGAGCGTGGCGGCGACATCGGTGGTGACCAGCGCGCCATGAGCGAGGAAGTTTGGCTCGAAGACGAAGAGGAGCAGCGCGAGAAATGCCGGGCCGGCGCCGAAAAGGGAATTGGTGACGAGAAAAACGCAGAGAGCCAGGGCTAACGTGAAAAGAGAAACCGCCAAGCGGCTCCGCCATAAGAGAGTGCTGGCGTCATTGGTGTAAAGAAATTCGCGGCCGCTGGAGAACTCCACCGCTTTGAAATCGCCGATGGGAACATTGAGAACTCGAAGCGGCATGCGGAGCAATGGTGCGGCGGCGACTAGTTTTACAAGCGGCGGATGCTCCGGGTTGACGCCGAAATCGAAATTCTTCCAATAGCGGTATCCGGCGAAAAGATGGCAGGCTTCGTCGAAGGTTTGCGATTGTTGTCGCGCGGAGAGCGCGAGTTCCGCGGCCATCACGGAAAGCAGGACGGCGACTCCGATCACGAGCGTTGCGCGGCGCAGACGATCCGGATTTTTTGCAGTCATGCTGGGCGTATTGAGAGCAGAGAAGTTGGTCGCACGCCGTCAAGAAAGTAACACAGCCACCAGCACTCAAGAACCCTTAAGAGCAGATATGAATGGGCAGCTGCGGGTTCAAGCAATGAAGGTAACGTCTTTTGCGAATTGGATGAGGGAGTGTTTTTGGAACAGGTCGTCCTCGCGATAGGGGAAGTCGGAGCGGTAATGGCTGCCGCGGGATTCTTCGCGGGCGAGGGCGGAGCGGGCCATCAGGGTGGCGAGGGCGTGGAGGTTGACGAGCTCGTAGTCGAGGCGGCCACGGTGGGCGGGAATGGGCAGCTGCATTTTTTCGAGGAAGTCGATGGCAGCTGAGAGTTCTTTGCCGCTGCGCATGATGCCGACGTGACGCCACATGAGGTCGCGAATTTTGGCCAGGGCTTCGTCGGCGGCTGAGGGCTTTGATGGAGCGGAAGAGTGTGTGGATGAAGAGGAAGAAGATGAAGACGCCAATCTGGAGATTGGCGTTCCCGGGGCGGCGTCGGGTTTGGGCGCGGGACTGCCGGGTAGAGCGGGGTGCTTTCCTTTTGCGGCGGGAGCGCCGGCTTGAGAGGCGACTGCAGAGCAGTCGGCGAGCATGGCTTGGCCGCTGCGAGCGCCGAAGACTAATCCTTCGAGAAGGGAATTGCTGGCCAGGCGATTTGCGCCGTGGACGCCAGTGTCGGCGGTTTCTCCAGCAGCGTAGAGGCCGGGGATCGAGGTGCGGCCCCAGAGATCGGTTTGCACTCCACCCATCATGTAGTGCGCGGCGGGACAGACTGGCGCCATGTCGGTGGCGAGGTCGAGGCCGTAACTCAGGCAAGTGGCATAGATGCGGGGGAAGCGCTTCTGCAAAAACTCGGCGGGCTTGTCGGTCATGTCGAGGTAGACGTGTTCGGCCTGGGTGCGGTGCATCTCGCTGACGATGGCGCGTGCGACGACATCGCGAGGAGCGAGCTCCTGCGCTTCCGCGTAGCGCTTCATGAAGCGTTCGAGATTAATGTTGCGGAGAATGCCGCCTTCGCCGCGAAGGGCTTCGGAGAGCAGAAACCGCGGCGCGCCTTTGATGGCCAGCGCGGTGGGATGGAATTGCATGAACTCCATGTCGGAGAGGACGGCGCCGGCTTCGTAGGCGATGGCCATGCCGTCGCCGGTGGCGACTTCGGGATTGGTGGTTTCGCGATAGATTTGGCCGAGGCCGCCGGTGGCGAGGAGCACGGCGCCTGCGCGGACTTCGTGCAAAGAGCCATCGTTTTCATCGAGGAAGCGGAGGCCGACGGCGCGACCGTTTTCCATGATGACGCCGGTGGTGAAGGAATGGGCGCGTAGATGAAGATGGGGCAGCTTATGTGCGCGGGCGAGCAAGGCGCGGCTGATTTCGCGGCCGGTGGAATCGCCGTGAGCATGAAGAATGCGCGAACGACTGTGCGCGGCTTCGCGGGTGAAAGCGAGCTTGGTACCGGCGCGATCGAATTCGGTGCCCCATTCGATGAGCTGAGTGATGTACTTGGGACCTTCTTCGACGAGCAAGGCCACGGATTCGTGGCGGCAGAGGCCATCTCCGGCGGCGAGGGTGTCTTGCTCGTGCAGGCCGATTTCGTCTTCGTCGCTGAGGGCCACGGCGATGCCGCCTTGGGCCCAGGCAGTGGCGGAATCGCTTAGGTTGGATTTGGCGAGAACAAGAACGGTGCCGGCAGAGCTGAGCTCGATTGCGGCGCGCAGGCCCGCTACTCCGGAACCAACGACGGCGTAATCGGCGTAATAAGTTTTTGCAGTGGGAGTCATCGAACGGTTTTTTTTGCGCAGCAAAACCTTGACAGGCAACCGCGGCAACCGGCAGCAAGTATGGTAGCACGATGGATTTTGGATTCCTGCAAGGCGACCAGCCCGGGCGATGTGCAGCGGTATGTTAGAGTTAAAAAGAAATTCATGGGCAAAATAAAGCGCATTTTCGTTAAATCGAAGGCGGGAAGGTACGCCGTGGTGTGCGGAAGCGGCGTGCTGGAGAGACTGTCGTCGGAAATTGGCGGGCTTGGGAGATTTTCAAGCGTGCACGTGGTGACGTCGGCAAAAGTCTGGGCGGCAGTGGGGAAAAAAGTGCGGCGCGGGCTGGGCGCGATGAGGGCGCAGGTGCACAAGTTCGACGACCGGGAGACCGCCAAGACTTTGCGGAGCGTTGAAGAGATTACTCGAAGGCTGGTGAACGCGAGCGCGGACAGGAATGCGGTGGTGATCGCGGTGGGCGGTGGAGTAGTAGGTGACGTAGCGGGATTTGCGGCGGCGAGCTATTTACGTGGTGTGGCGCTGGTACACGTGCCGACGACAGTGGTGGCGCAGACGGACAGCGCTGTGGGCGGAAAGACCGGCGTGAATTTGCCGGAGGGAAAGAATCTGGTTGGCGCGTTTTATCCGCCGAGGCTGGTGGTGGCGGATGCGCAAACGCTGGCGACGTTATCGAACAGGGAATTTCGCGGCGGCCTGGCGGAAGTGATTAAGTATGGCGTGATTGCGGATGCGAAACTGTTTGCGTTTTTGGAGCAGAATTTTGAGAAGGTGATGGCGCGAGATGCGAAGGCGCTGGAATACGTGATCGCGAGGTCGGTGGAGATTAAAGCCGAAGTGGTGGGGAAAGATGAGCGGGAATCCGGGCTGCGGGAAATTTTGAATTTTGGGCATACGTTTGGACATGCGCTGGAGAGCGCGACTGGATACACCCAATATCAGCACGGCGAAGCGGTGGCGTGGGGAATGGTGGCTGCGGCGCTCTACGGGCATGAAACGGGAGTGACGCCGGCAGCGGATGCTGCGCGAATTATTTCGCTGGTGCGGAGGATGGGAACGTTGCCGAAATGGCCAAGCGTTCCGGCAAAACGGTTGATTGCGTTGATGGGCTCGGACAAGAAAACCCGCGCAGGCAAGCTAAGATTTGTGCTGACGCCGAAAATCGGGAAAGCCGCGACCTATGAAATGCGCGAACCGCACAAGCTGGAGTTAATTTTGCGGGTGACACCGATCGTGGCAAAGGCGGAGCCGGTGCTGCATGACTGACACGAAGAACCCAGACGCAAATACGGCGTATGGGGCGCCCGCAGCGCCGGTTGTTATGCGCGGGGAATTAAGCAAAGGGACGCTGCCAGAAGGTGCGGTGAACGAGGCGGATGCTTCGCGGCGGGTGCGGGAAATGTTCACGCAGATTGCGCCGCGTTACGACCTGTTAAACCACGTTCTGTCGTTGCAGATGGACCGGATGTGGCGCGCGCGTACCGCAAAAATACTACGGCCAATATTGGATCGGAGCGATGTCAAGATTCTGGATTTGTGCTGCGGTACGGGAGATTTGGCATTTGCGCTTAGCCGGCGGACGAAGGGAAAAGTGTGGGGCGCGGATTTTGCGCACACCATGCTGGTGCGAGCGCGGGCGAAGTCCGCGGAAGCTAGTTTGGCGAACGGACGAAAAGAGATTCCGTTTGTAGAAAGCGATGCGCTACGGCTGCCGTTCGCGGATGGTTCGTTTGATCTGGTGACCGCGGCGTTTGGATTTCGAAATTTGGCGAACTACGAAGCGGGATTGCGGGAAATTCGGCGGGTACTGACGGCCGGCGGAACAATCGCGATTCTGGAATTCACCGAGCCGAAGCCCGGGTGGTTTGGCGATTTGTACCGCTGGTATTTTCGCGTGATTTTACCGCGGCTGGGCGGGATGATTTCCGGTGACAAGGCTGCGTACACGTATTTGCCGAAATCGGTGGCGAGATTTTTTCAGCCGGAGGAGCTGAAGGAACTGATGGCGAAGTGCGGATATTCGGGGGTTGAGGCGCGAGTGTGGACCGGCGGGACGGTGGCGCTGCATACGGGGCGGAAAAGTGCGGCGGCGTAAGCGGAGCGGTCAGAGACTAGAAGCAGATTCCTCGACTCCGCTGCGCTCCGCTCGGAATGACCAGGTTGATTAGGGGCGTACGCGTCAATTTTCGAGGCCGGTAGCTCGCATTTTGGCGAGCAGCGTTTTGGGCGTGACCTGCAATTTTTCGGCGGCGCGAGTTTTGTTCCAGCGACATTCTTTCAGGGCGTTCTCGATCAACACTCGTTCGACGTGTAATTGCGCGCGGGTGGTGACGTCCTCCAGGCTACCTTCCCAATTGAAAGATTCACTCAGAAGATTTGCGGGCACCGCGTCGGTGCCGTTTGCAACCGTGGCGGCCGGCAGAAGGTCTGGAGTAATTTCGGAGCCGTTGGAGAGGATTGCGGCGCGCTCCAAGGCGTTCTGAAGCTCGCGCACGTTGCCGGTCCAGGAGTAGCAGCGAAGCTGGCGGCGGGCATCGGGGCTGAGCCTGAGCGGGCCCTTGGCAAATTCGCGGCCGAATTTTTCCAGGAAGTGATCGGCCATGAGAAAAAGATCGTCACCGCGATCGCGCAGCGGAGGAATGACCAGGGGAACCGCGGAAATACGGAAGTAAAGATCTTCGCGAAATAATTTTTCGCGAATGCGCTCGGCAAGGTCGCGATTGGTGGCGACGACAATTCGAACGTCGACGTCGATGGATTGGGTGCCGCCGACGCGTTCGAAACGGCGCTCTTCCAGCACGCGAAGAAGTTTGGCCTGGCTGGCCAAGGGAAGTTCACCGATTTCATCGAGAAACAGAGTCCCACGCTGGGCCATCTCGATTTTGCCGGCCTTGCGATTGCCGGCTCCGGTGAATGCGCCACGCTCGTGCCCGAAGAGTTCGTTTTCAAGGAGGCCTTCGGGGATGGCGGCGCAATTCAAGGCCAGGAACGGATGATCGCGACGATTGGAAAGGTGATGCAAAGCGCGCGCGAAGAGCTCTTTGCCGGTACCGCTCTCGCCCAAGAGCAGCACGGTGGCATCGGTTGGAGCCACTTTCTGGAGTTGTTGACTGACCGCTTTTATCGCCGGGGATTCTCCGATGATGCGGGGAAAACCATAACGCGCGGCGAATTCCTCGCGAAGGATCAAGTTTTCGCGTAGAAGCTCCTGCTGGCGAGTGGCGCGGTCGACCAGAATTTTCAAATGATCGAGGTCCACAGGCTTCTGGATGAAATCGAATGCGCCTTCCTTCATCGCGGAGACCGCTTCTTCGACGGACCCGAAAGCGGTGAGCAGAATCACGGGAATGGTGGAATCGGCTTGCTTGGATTCGCGCAAGACTTCCAGGCCGGACGCGCCGGGCATTTTCAAATCGGTGATCACTAATTGGTAGCGGCGAGAGCGAAGTTTTTGGATGGCCGCGGAACCATCGGGAGCTTCGTCGACGGAAAAGCCGTTGCGCTCCAGCGCCTTGCGGAGCATGGCCCGAAGTTCGCTTTTATCCTCGACGAGAAGTAAGGGTTCCATGAATAGTGTGTGGGCGCGGAGCCAGCCGCAGATTCAGCGAAATGGTTGGCGAGCGGCTCGAAATGCACAAGCGCCAGAAAATGCTTTTTTCAGCGCGCCCACCCGGGGTCGCCGCCGGACTTGCGAAGGTCGTCTTCCATATCGCTGAGCTGCTGCTGCAAGGCTGCAATCTCTTTTTTCTTGGCGTCGGCCTTGTCAGTCTTGGCATTGATCTCAGCGCGCGAATATTGCTCGTTCATCGCTTTGGTCGGGTCCGAGTAATACTGCAGGTCGGCCTTATCGATTTCGCGCTGCAAGACTTCGTATTCAAGCTGGGCATCGGCAATTTTCTTGCGTTGGGCGGCGAATTTCTTGCGCCAAGAGGCTTCGGAATTTGGCGCTTCCTCTTTTTTGCCGGCATCGTCACCGGCCGCAGCGGCGGAATTCTGAGCGGTGGTAGAACCGGTGGTGGAGGTAGCGCGCGGCGCAGCTGGCTTCGGCGCGATATCGTCATCGGTTAAGATGTGTTTCGGCTTGGCGGCGTTCTTCTTTTCTTCACGAGCCTTGCGCGCGGCATCGGCGACCGGATCACCGGTGCCGGATTGCGACTGGCTTTGCTGGGCCATGGCCGACCCGCAGGTAATCACAAAGGCGGCGAGAAAGCCCGCGATCGTAAGCATTCTGGATGTAAACATAAAACTGCCTCCGGGGCGCACCTTGCGTCCCACTAGCCTCAGATGGCGACCTGATCTGATTTTACAACCTCTGGAGCGACGCGCGCCGCGGGTAGCGTAACGATAAACTCCGCGCCGCCCTCCACTCGGTTAGATGCCTCAACCTGGCCGCCGTGCTGTACCAGTATTTTCTGCACTACGGCCAGGCCGAGCCCGGTGCCATTGACCTTGGTGGTGAAAAACGGGCGAAACAGCTTGGGCGCGACATCCGGTGAGATGCCCCCGCCGTTATCGAGAACGTGAACGAATTGCGACCGGCCTTCCTTGCCACCCGAAGTGTTTCCGCGCACGGTGACTGCCGGGTTCGGTGAGTTGCTGGCGGATTCCGCGCCGTTGCGTACCAGATTGAGAAGCGCCTGGCGCAAGAGCGCTTCGTCGCCGGTAACCTCGGCGAATTCGCCGGTGACGGTGAGGTCAACCATTGGATAGAGTTCGCGAACTTCGGAGACGATGCGCTCCAAGACCGGGCGAAGCGCTATGGCTTCGTGAGAGATCTCCAGCGGGCGCGCGTAGCGCAAGAATTCGGTAACGACATGGGTGATGCTGCGGGTTTGTTCGAGAATTTTTGCGGCATTGTCGGCAGCGTCGTTTGCATCGGGCTGGGACTGAATCATCTGGGCGTAACCAGAGATGGTGGCCAGAGCATTCTTGAATTCGTGGGCGATGCCGGCGGAGAGTTCGCCCAGAGCGGCTAGATTTTCGCGGAACTGCATCTGCTTTTGCAGGGCTGCAAGTTCGGTGAGGTCGCTGAGGAGACAGATCGCACCGCTGGCTTTTTCTTGGGCGCGTTGAATCGGAGAGATGGTTACGCCCAACTCCCGCCGGGTGCCGTCGGGCGCCACGTGGGTGGTTTCTTCGCGACGGAAAATGGTGCCATCGGTGAGGCATTGGTGAATGAGCGAGGAGAGATCGCTGGATTCACCGAGCGCTTCGCTGTAGCGCCGAAACAGCAGGCTCTTGATGCCCAAGGCCTGTTCGGCGGCTGGATTCGCTCCCGAGATGACGCCATTCGAGCCGATGACCAGCAGTCCGGCGGGCATGTTCCGGGTGACCTCTTCACTAAGGCGTGCAGTGCTTTCGGCTCGCTCGCGCTCCGCCTTGTGAAGGCGCTCCAGCTCTTTTTCCTGGTCGCGCAATTTCTGAATGACCGCCTGCATGGAAGCGGTCATAAACGCCGGAGCATTGTCAGCGCGTGGGACCGGATCTTTGTCGGAAGCATCGTTGGATTTTGATGCGCCAAAGGTGCGACGGAGGAAGAAGAGTCCGAAACCGAGCACGCCGAAGAGGACGACGGTACTCATTGCGATGAAAAGCCATGGAATATGCGAGACCGCTGGAGGCCGCGAGGTGACGAGACTGAGGAGAGAAGGCAGCATCGGTAAACTCGCTAAAATGCGGGAAATAAGGACCAGCGGGAACCGCCCCACGGCCCTAGAAAGATGATCATGAATGCCGCGACACCGAGAAAAGTGCCGAGGGGCAACTGGTAGCGGCTGGCAATGGCCCAACGAAGAGCGCCAACTTTGCCGAGGCCCATTTTGCTGGCGCGCAGAGCGAGGGCGCGCTTCCAGCCCGAGACGAATAGCACGGCAATTACTCCAACACCGATAATGGTGCCGAGAAGGGTGCCCAGGAGAATGGTCAGAAACGCGCCACGCACGCCCAGAAAAGTGCCGACCATGAACATCATTTTGACGTCGCCAAAACCCATGCCTTCGCGGCCACGAATGAACCGGTACAAGATTGCCGCAGCCCACAGTAGCCCGCCGCTAAGGGCAGCGCCCAGGACGGCGTCAAGAACGCCGAGACCCCACGGTGGAACCGAGCCCCGAAGATAGCGACCAAGGAGCATGGCGGCGACGCCGTCAACCGGAGGTACGCGAACAGCCAGAGCGATTCCCAGGCCGACGCCAAACCAATTTACGACATCAGGCAGAATACGTTCGCGAAAGTCGGTGACGATCAAGACGATGAGAATGCAGCTGAAAAAAAGCCACTTAAGCGCAGAAGGAGAGATCCCGAAGCTGAGGTAGCAGCCAACGAAGACTAGTGCCGTAAAAAGCTCAACTGACGGGTACATGGCCGATATCGGGGCGTGGCAGTTTCGGCATCTACCGCGCAAAACCAGCCAGCTCAGCACGGGTACATTGTCGTAGGGCTTTACGGGCGAGCCACAATTGGGGCAGCGGGAGCTTGGCGAGACGATCGAGACGCCGGCGGGAATCCGCGTGATGCAGACGTTGAGGAAGCTGCCGATTATGAGTCCCAAGAGGAAAAACACGACGATGATCACAGTTTCACTGTGACACAGGAGGCGAACAGCCTCAATTGGGACAACTCGAAGCGGTGTCCGATGGCTAACGGGGAAAGGCGATTTTGAAGGCTGGAAATGCTTCGCTATAGTGAAGTCGAGCGCTATGAACTGGTTCGAACAAAAAATACGGCGGTATGAGCACCGGCGGTGGACTACCGACGATAACCGGCGGGTCCGGCCGTTTGAGTGGGGAATTGAGCACATTGGCGGACACGCTGATGAGGCCGATCCGCGAGGCTTTTTGGCGAATTACTCGCGGCAAGCAATTGCGAATAGCAAAGAGTGGTATGCCGTCGAACCCGCGTCAGATTACCGGCTTGATGCGGAGAATGTGCTGGCGTTCAGTTCGTCGATCGAGTCGCCGTGGCCGGAAAACAACACCGTATACGGTCAACTGTTTCCGGGGAAGGCTCGGAAGTCGGCGGTGTTGGTGTTGCCAAACTGGAATGCAAAATGGCATGGGCAGCGAGGGCTGTGCGAATGGCTGCAGCGGCTGGGTGTGACCGCGCTAAAAATGAGCCTGCCATATCACGACCGGCGAATGGCCAAGGGGCATGAACGCGCGGACCAGTTAGTGGGGTCGAATATCGGGTTGACGCTGCAGGCTAACCGGCAGGCAGTGCAGGACGCGAAACGGTGTTTGCGATGGCTGGAGCAGCAGGGCTACCAGCGAATCGGAATCTTGGGGACCAGCATCGGTTCTTCGGTTGGCTACATCACGCTGATGCACGATCAAGGCGTGCATGCCGGAGGATTTTTTCACGTGTCCACCTATTTTGCCGATGTGGTCAGCGGCGGAATGACCACCAACCACGTGTGGGAGAGCCTGCGGGAGCATGTGACGGTCGATGAGTTGCGCGACTATTGGGCGCCGGTAAGTCCGATGCCGTACGTGCAACTGGGGCTAGGCGCGAAGCGAAACACGTTTATGGTCTATGGCAGGTACGATCCCACGTTTTTGCCGGAATTGACCGAAGAAATGGTCGATGCGCTGCACGCACATGGCGCGGATCCGCGAACCCTGGAGCTACCGTGTGGGCACTATTCACTGGAATTGGTCCCATTCAGCTACATTGCAGGATACCGGATGCTGACGTACTTACGCTCGGCCCTCGGTTAGAGCCACTAATCCGGCTGACCGGTCAATTTTTCGATGGTTGCCCCCGATGGTTGGGGGTTACTTACAGACGACCGCGCATTCGCTTGTCGATTGACCTCCCGCAGTCAGTTCCATAGGCTTGAATCCAACGCCCAGAACGGTCCCAGTATTGTGTCTATGTCGGCGAGTTTGCCGAAGTTTTACAGGAGAAATTTGTGCATAGCGCCAGCGAATTGAGCGAAGAACTGCGAATCCAGCGACTGCGCGCCGGAAAGCGCGTGAATTCGCGAGTGCCGATTGCCATCGAGTGGCAGGAATCGAGTCAGACCCATTCGGCTGAGGGATGGACCGTGGATATCGGGCCGAAGGGCTGCCTGGCAGTTGTGCCGCAAGGGTTTCCGCTTGGACAAAAATTGAAGCTGGTGAATTTGGTGATCAAAACGACTTGCGAAGCGGTTTTGATCTGGCGAGGGCATGAAGGCCGGAGTGGTTGGGAGTTGGGATTGGAACTGCAAACGCCGCCCGAAGATTTTTGGGGGCTGGATTTTTAGCCGGGCCGACACCCAGACGGGCCATTGCGCCTCGATTCAATTCCCAGACCTCGGTTGAGCGGGAGCAGGTTTTCCACTGACCCGACCGGAAAATTCCACTTTTTCCTTGCACTGCCATCGGTTGCGAACGTAGAGTTGTCCTAGTAATAGGGGGCAAGCTACGGACGGCACCTACATCTGGGAAGCCGGTTGCCGGGACGCAGAACGGTTTGCGGACCGCGCGAACGGAGGCGCAACAGAATGACCGCCATCATCACGATTGCCAACCAAAAAGGTGGAGTCGGAAAAACCACTACGGCGATCAATCTCTCGGCAGCCATCGCAAACCGCGACAAGCGTACACTCATCATTGATTTAGATCCGCAAGCCAATTCGACGATA